>Ga0164296_1003937_pt1 | contig 13728 bp, 15 predicted proteins | sample GEODES057metaG_FD_113533 | JGI IMG/M metagenome (GOLD analysis project Ga0164296, IMG submission 113533) | Dystrophic lake water microbial communities from Trout Bog Lake, Wisconsin, USA - GEODES057 metaG | ecosystem: Environmental > Aquatic > Freshwater > Lake | place: USA: Trout Bog Lake...
ACTGACAATCGTGGAAGTAACTACTTCCCCATCTTTGTATGCTTCACATACGAACTGGTCTTGGTCATTTGGGGGTGAGCAGGTTGCTACATCGGATACACCCGATGAAGTTCCGAGAGGATTTCCAGATTTTTGAGTTGATGATGCTGGCGAAATACTTCCAGCCGCAGAAGGAAGACGCTGAGGAGCTACGAATCGAACGCCAATCCATCCAAACAATCCGCAAATTGCTCCTACAATCAGCGCAACCAACAAGGTTACAAACGGACTACTCCATACATAATAGCGGAAACATCCATTCGTATACAACACAAACGCTTGAAACAGGACAAGAGAAACCATAAGAGCACCAGTGCCGAAATTTTGGCTGGGACTACGATGAAGTCCTAAATCAATCAGAAGATATGTAAATATTGCGGCCGGAAGTACGATTCCCTGTGGAGAAACTCGGGATTCTAAGAAGTCAAACCCGGGTATAAAGCAATTTCGTATTTTTTCTTGCGTGTCAAGAGACGATGCTTTTAGCAATGGTGTTAGTAGCAGACCGACTAACTTGTTAAATACGATTGAGGCAATGCCAATAATACTTGCCAGACTGTACCGGACTTCTTCATTGATTATATCAATAATTGGCCCGAATAACACTAGCGCATTCGGAAGGTATAAGAATAGTTGATAGAGATATGTTTTCACCCAAACTGTAACATCCGAAGCATTGGGACCACCCGCAAGTTCCTTGCGCAATTGTCTAAATATATCTTCCTTTTGAAGTTGTGATTCCGTCGGACCTTCGTATGTTGTGACAGTATTCACGATTTCATCAATTGCAGCAGTTAAATCTTCTGCTGGTCCACCACCGACTGTTCTTGCTCCGCCGTCCATTTTGATTTTTCTGGGCGGGTTAGAGCTGGATTCCGGTTTCTCTAACGGAGCATTTTTAAGCATTTCAACACGGGATTGACTGGACGATTCCGGTTCCGAACGCGATACCTGTAACGGAGGCGTACGCTGGGTTGCCTCCTTCAGTGAAGAAATAACACTTCCAGTAGCACGAGTAGTAGCATCAACCGCTTCTCCAAACGAAACGAGTGTGCTATCAATCATAGATTCTGCGGTACTTCCCGTCTTTTTCGCAATCGTACCAACTAATGTACCAATGCTTTTAGCAGTAGATTTTACCGCTTCCCAATTGCGTTGTCTCGCTTGTGCTCGTAATTCGGCAGCTTCTTCTCTCGCCTTTTTTACGACTGGATCTATTTCATCTAATTTCTTTCGTAAGTCCGAAGACAGATCATATTCATCGCTTAACTCGCTTTCAATTTTCTGTACGACTCTTAAAAACTTTAAAGAAGAACCACGCAACCAAGTAGGAGACGATTCATAAAATCTACTAACATCCTTCGTTAAACTTTTAACAGAAGTAACTGCCTTTTGTGTTTTCTTTTTTGCTTCTTCTAATGTCTTTGTTACTTCGGAGCTGGCCTTTTCCATAGTTTCCGTAGCAGACACTACTTTCGATTCCGAAGCATTTGCCTCTTCGGCTGTTTTTGATGCCTCAGCAGCACTTACATCGGGTCTGGCCGCTGTTTTGTCTGCCTTTTCAGCCGATTCCGTTGCCTCTTTCACCGCTTTTTCTACTTCACCAACAGCAGCCTTCTGTTTCTCTAATGCATCGCGTATTTTCGGTTTGAAAGATTCCGAGTCTGTAATATCTTTAATAGCAGTTTTGCTACTTTCCTTTATTTTTAAAATCTTTGAAAGTATGGATTTCACTGCTTTTTCTCGTTCTTCGGCTTGACGGGCTTCTTCTTCCTGTTTATTTGCGTCTGCCTCCGCAGCAGTTTGCTGCTTCTGTTTTTTCCCTTGGCCGGACATATTGTTTAATTACGGGATACAAAATCGTGATAAACTACAAATGAGTATTTTTAGCTCATCTACAACATGGACTGGAAACTGTTCTGGAACAAACCAAAGTCCAATCAATCTATCTCACACAATTGCGAAACCGTGTGACTTAATGTGTGAGCTAGTCTTTGATGATGCGATGATTGCCTCCGCAAACACGGTAATTACGGATGAAGGACTTGTCTTGTCAAGTACTTCGGGACTTGGGTCTTGTAAGTTTAACGGAGAAGGATATACTTGTAATACTCTGCTTGTGAATCATCCAAGCCATCACACAATTGAAAATATTCAAGCAGACGGAGAAGTTGTTGCCTTCTTCACGAATCCTACTGGTAGCCGATTGAATGTGAGCGCACTAATTCGAGTCAATCCAGCAGAAACATCGTCCACTCATTTCTTTAATTCATTCATTCCGTATGCGGGAACGGGTGGATGGAATACAGTCAATTTAGGCGAGAACTGGGGGATTTTTATGATGGTTCCTCCAAATGGAGCATATTTTTACTATGAAGGTTCTGATATTGTGCCAAATTGCGGACCTACAAAATGGTGTGTGTTCAAGTCGATGATTAACATGGACGCAAACAACTTTGCTCTTCTGACAAAAAATGTAGCACCGGGTTCGCGTCCGATTCAACCACTTGGAGACCGAGAAGTGTTCTTAAATGATATTGACCAATTACCGGGTGGCCCGATGCCCCATGATGGAAAGACATATATGCGATGCAAACGGGCTGCTAAGAAAGGAGATGATGTAAAGCCAGTAAAGGCAGCAGGAGTACAGGAATCTAAAAAGGCAAAGGCAAAGGGTATTTCGGATTGGGCCGGTGACCAAATAAGTAAAAATGGTATTTTTGCTCTACTTGATGTAGTTCTATTGATTTGCGCATTTGTATTTGGTATTTACTATGGCTGGCAGGCAAGTAAAGGACCGTATGGCCTTTATGTGCCTCGTTTGGGTCAGGATTTGGCTGTTTGGGTGCGTGGTTTATTTTTTAGAAAACCAGCTCCAATGATTGTTGTTTAGTACTTCTGGTCCCAATAGGTATCGTGCATTTCCGGACCATCGTCAGTCCACATATTCTCCTCCTGTTCCTTGCGAATACGCTCATTCTCCTCGTCAATCATACGCTGCTCCAAGGTCTTTACAACCCGATGCTTAGGCTTCTTTTCAATTTTAGTCCACTCAGTGTCCTCAGTCGTGGTCTTTTCTGCGACAGGAGCATCGTCATAAGTATTCTCCTCAGACTGTTGTCTACGCAGACGATAGAGATTTGTCATAGAGACAGGCATGCTTGCTCTATTTACAATTTCAACAAAACGCTCTGATTCTGCCTTCTCCTTCTCCTTATCATCCTTCTCCTTCCAATCACTGGCTAGCTTTGAGAAGGAAGTATTTCCATTCCAACGTGCCTGAGGTACAGTTGTAGACCCCAGACTCGGAAACGCATTCTCTGTTACTGGGATAGTATCATCCTTCTTCTCATTCTTCCGGCCCTTATTTCGCATGTGTGGGGGTGTATAGGTCGACATTTTGAATCGTTACTGCTATTACTTTATATTCTACTAAATCCGTTTTTGCTATTTACGAGATAGAAAACGAAACTATACAATACCATTGATTTGCCATCAAAATGGTATACGGTGTTTCAATTTCAACTGCGAGCGTATATTCCGATTTTCAGATTCCGGCAAAGACATCGGATGTGCTGGAATGGATTCGTAAGAAGTTCAAGAATACGGATATTCAGTTTCAGGGAAAGATTCAAGACCCTCTGAAAGAAACACGATGGATTTCTGTATTTGCGTCTACAGTAGGAGATGACGATGATGTCAATTCTCACATGCTTCCAACTCCATTTGATGAGGAAACATATTATGGTCAAATTCTAATTCTTGGGTCCAAGAATGATAACCAAGATTCGTATGAACAGTCTGTAAACTTCTACGAGAATCTAAAGGCAGATGAATATGAAACTCTGTATTCTGAATGGACATTTGCTGTTGAAGATTTGGATGATGAAGAGGAAGATGTCGAAGTAGAAGATGAAGAACCCGTAGAGGATATTGTAGAGGAAATCGAAGAAGAGCCGGAAGAAGAGGAGCCAAAGATTGTAAAGCGCGAAGCGAAGACTTCCAAACCAACCGTTGTTCGTTCAAAGAATGTGTTTGTTGACTGCGCAATCCGTGATAAGGTTCGTGAGAATTTCAGCGAGCTTACAGAACTTTCATCCGAACTTGAAACCGCTATTCTGAAAATTGTGAATGACCAAGCTCTGAAAGAGGGAATTGATGTTGATTGGAAGAATCGCGTGTTTTGGAACATGTATCGTAGTCGTGCTACATCTGTGTATGAAAATTTGAAGGGTCTTTCGGGATATGTTCAGAACAATGAGGGATGGATTGAAAAGTTGAACTCTGGTCAGCTTACACCACAGGCGTTTGTAGAACTTTCTGCGGTAGACCTGTGTCCAAAGCGATGGAAGGAGGCAATTGAGAAGATTATTGAGACCGAAAAGAAGCTCTATTCAAACACGAATAGCGCATCTATCTTCCTATGGTGTTCTGTGTGTAAGAAGAAGTCTAAGTGTGACTATTATCAGATGCAGACGCGGTCGGCAGATGAACCAATGACGACGTTTGTGAATTGTCTTGAGTGTGACCGTCGTTGGAAGTTTTAGGCAATAATGGTCTCATACCAAGCGATAAACGGCAAGGCGTAATACTTTCATCAATATAGACTTGAATCGGGTCTAATCCATTTGTAATACCGGGTTTGCTTACTTCGGGAGTTGTATCACTAAATTTTATCTGAAACATGTGAATTACATCGTCTGGAATCTGTGGAGCTGTTTCTTGAAGTCTATCAAGCTGGTCACGACATACTTTTAACATATCTTTTGCCGCCATTCGTTCTGTGCGTGGTAATGCCAATTCAATCATCATAAACCGATGAACTTTTGAATATGCGATTGCGGAAAGACGATGTGCTTCGGAACGCTTGGCCCATCCAAAAAAACTTGAAACTGTGTTCAAAAGGGCAACACTTAAACTAATTCCACCAATCACATAGTTTGCTATATCGGGAATATCCGCAAAAATTGACGACGACCCAATTGCTGCGCTTCCAGCGAGAGTCGACATTGTAATCGTCGGAAGTGTGATATAGGTATTCAAATCAGAATACTTTTTTTGTGCTTTGTCGTGTAACCAACCAAAACACAACGCCCGTTCTCCTTCCTGCGACAAAATGGTTTCCAATTGTCCATTCCAATTTACAGTTCCCGTATCTTCATCGAGGTCCATTTGTTTAACTATTGGAATTTCTGTTTTCCAAGTGTTTTAAGAGTATTTTTTAAACGCATACAGTAATGGAGTGGGTCTATGAAGACTCCATTAAGGATAAGAGATTGCGTAAAATCCAGTCCTTTTTGGAACGAAAGACGCACGATAAAAAAATCGCAGAACGAATTGCGAAGGCATTGAGTTTGAATGATTTTTTACGCGAACACAAATGGAAATCTCCATCCGAAATTAAGAATGCGATTCATATCAAATCAAAGCCCATATTTGATGACAGACAGTCTCGTATTTTGTTTCGATTATTAAAGCAGTCCGGTGGTGCCTCGGAAGAAGCAGCTGTTTTGGATAAGGGAATTCGTCATTTAATCGCATATGTTCGCGAGTATATGCCAAATATAGTTGTAAATGCTAGCGATTTAGCATATCCGTATGTGACATTTTTAAAGACATTAGAGCAGAATAGAACGATTGGTCCAGTTATTGAACTTGTGAAAGAATCAGTAATTGAAGCAACAACAACCGGAATTGTAGCGGCAGATACAGTAGCAAGTGATATTGGAGGACCCATTGGTATCGCAGTTGTTGCTATTCCGGCAGCAATCGCAGGTGTAATGGTAGTTATAACACATGTACTGGAAGATGAGTTGGGTGAAGCTCTTCTCGCATCCTTTTTAATTCTGCCATTTGTGGGTCCAATCCTGTATAAGGCAGCCATTTCTACCGGAAAGGTTGCCAAAAAGGTATCTGAACGAAAACAAGATATTGTAAATACAAGCCGTTCGTTACTGGGGGACAGTGTAGCAAGCAGACTTGATGCTAGCATACCAAAGTTAGGCGGAAAACAACTTTCAACGCAGAGGCGTAGATATTTCAAATGGCGAATGAAGACGCTACGGAACGAATTCGGCAAAGTCTGAAAGAGTGGGTGTCTCTGGATGACCACGAACGAGACCTTCGTCGTCAAATTAAGGAAATTCGTGAAAAGAAGGCAGAAAACTCAAAGAAAATTTTGGAATTTATGCGAGACAATCAGGTTGATAATTTTGCGCTGGAAGGGTCTGGTGTTGGAAACATTTCTCGCTCAGTCCGTACATCCCGTCCACCACTTCGTCGTGACCTAATTCGTACACAGCTTCTGCTTCAATTTGCGGACCAACCCCAGCGTGTCGCAGAAGTTCTTCGCTCAATTGAAGGAATTCCGGAAGGAGCAGAAGATATGTCAGTTGGTGGAACTCAGCGCGAACTTCTAGTCCGACGCATTCCGAAGACAAAGAATAGTATGGCGATTTAATGCTTACGAGTTTTGCGTTTTTTAGATCTATTCTTACGAGTTTTTTTTCCACCAACTCGTGTATTCTCCGCTGTATCCTTTGGAAATTCTTGGTTAAGGCCAGGTTGTGGAAGTGTGCGAAATTCGTTATAAAATTTAGTATATACTTTATCTAAAATATCCCTTATTTTAGGATATGAATATCTACTTATATTTCGAATCACCTGGGCCGTAGTGATTTTTGCGTCTCCAATAAAATTGATTTCTGCGTCATTTGGAACGGGCATTAAACTTCCAAGTCTTGCGAACTTTATTACTCCAGGCGTTGGTTGAATTGTATCGTTGATAGTATATCCGTTTGTTGATTCTACTAATTTACTCTCCCATGCCAATTCAAACAAACTCCAAGGATTTAAAATGATTAAATCTGGATGATTTTTGTCTTGAAATGCAGTAATCCCTCCTGTTATTGTTGTAAAATGTAATGCACGCTCATCATCTATTTCACGTTCAGGATCATATTCTAAAAATCCAACAATTTGGCCTTCTGCTCCTTTTGATGTACTTAAATATTCTTTGTTTGATATAATCCTTTTTCCGGAAGATTTTATTTCAAAAAAATCATCGGATTTTGCTTTATCGAACCGATACAGAATATATGGAAAATCCCGAATGTTCATTACTAAGATTTAAGATTCTTTATTGATTCCTGAGCTGCCAATTGTTCTGCTTGTTTTTTGGTAGAAGCAGTTCCAATTCCAAGATGAATTCCCTGTTCATCCGTAGCTGCCATCGTATAGGAGTTCTGTGACGATGATAGCATTACATATTTGGGTGTACAATGAAATCTTGATTGATATATTTTCTGTAACTGTTCTTTAAAGTTCCGATTGTTCATCAATAGTTTTGGAATATTGATATACTTTTCAACTAAACATACAATAAACGCAGAGATGATTTGGAAATTGTAATCAGATTCAATCCAAAGTGCTCCAATAAACGCTTCCAGAATATCACCCAGTTTCTTCAAATTTGTTCTTCCATTACACGCATCTTCGTTGTGTCGAGAAATAATGTAAAACGAATCCAATCCAATCTTTTGCGATAGCTGCCCAAGTGTTTCATTACACACAATCTCTTTCTTCAAATCCGTCATAAATCCTTCATTCTCAGTAGGAAATCTCCGGATTAAATATGTCGACACCACTGCTCCCAATATGGAATCGCCGAGGTGTTCCAATCTTTCGTAGGAATCATCAAATAGTTCTAGGCAATTTTCCGGTCTCTGGACTAACTGCGTTACTTCTCCTGTTGGGGTTGTGTATTCTAATCGTTTTACGTATGAAGAATGGACCATGGCAGTTTGAAACAAATGATCGCTCTGAACTGTAATGGGACAACTATGTTTACTAAGAATCGCTTGAATATCAGACTTGGTAAACAAGCGATTCTTTGAATTGTACGGATTATACATTTTGCTGTTCATCGTCTTTTATTTCTACGAGTTCGTTTTCCGCCTTCTATCCTTTGTTTTTTCGTAAGAGGTTTACCCTCTACTGCTAATTGTCCAAATCTGTGTAATCGTTCTGGGTCACCACATTTCAGTAATCCAATTAAATATTTTAACATGGGAGCATCTGGTATTGTGTTTATTTCAGTATCCAAAATAGACTGAATTCTTATTTGAATTTTCTCACTTTGATTTACTATCCAATCATCATCCAGGTCGTATCCTATTTCTTTCAATGATTTTTGTGATATTTTAAATAACATTGAATCAATTGCGTCTTTATTTACTTTCCATCCATTTAGTTTCCCTTCCGATGTTACATCTTCAATTATAAATGAAGTTTTGTTTTTGATTGAATTACAAAAAACATGTGCCCATTCGTATTCTTTTTTAATCGCATCTTCTGAAACTACTGACGGAACTTTGGGTCTATGCAATTCTAAAAAGAAGACAGCCAACGCAATTGGAAAAATATGTTCACACACTGTTCGCTTTGGATTTGTCGCTCCTGTTTCTTCTGGAAAAAGTGGTTTTCCACATAACCAACAGTCTTTTTTTGGTTCATTCTCTAATGTAACTTTGCATTGTTGCCCTGGCGTTGTAAATTCATACAATTTTCTAGCAATTTTTAATTTAGACATAACTTCATCAAATCTATTTCCCAGCGCAAATTTAGCATATTCCTTAGCGCCCGTATTACATGTGAGGGGTTTTATCACCGGTTCTTCTATTTCAACTGGAATTTCAGGTTTTGATAGTTCTATCAAACTATGTGCTGCTTCCAAATTCTTTTTTGTTTTTTGTATTTCTAACTTTTCGCGTCTCTCATTTTCTTCTTCCTCTAACTGTCGTTTTTTTAACGACGGTTTGGGAATTCGTTTCCCAATATCCATTACATTTCATCTGGAAGAATTCTTGTAAGAGAAAACTCGGTAGCAACAAGGTCATTTTTACGCTTGTCGCAAATATACTTGTGACAATCTTCTGCGGTTGGAGTTTTTGTAGAAGCAAAGTACTCCGTTAGTAGAGTTTTAAGTTCCTTCTGCGAAAGAGTCCACGACTTTTGGTATGTATTTGGTCTCTGAATTCGAAACAGCGAACCATCATCTTCTAGCTTCAATTTATTAAATTCCGTAAACTGAGGCTGCGAAAGAATTTGCGTAATATCGGTCTCTACTCGCTTACGAAGTTCACGCTTATCGTACAAATCCTTGTTCAAAGCGCGAATCTCGTTATCAATGACACGATAGTCGCGAAGATATGTCTTCAAAGAATCCATTTGTGTTTAGAAGATATCTTGCCAGTAAAATAGATTCCGTTTTCAAAGGTAAGGAGATGTACTTTGACGCATCTGAAATTGAAAACCTGCGGAAGGTTTATAATTCCGAACACCCTTCTTCAAAAATTCCAGAAGGCTCTATGAAGCAGACATGGAGTCGTTTAAAATCCCGATTTCATTCCATTTGTGATGGTGCTGAATGTATGATTCGAGAACTAATTAAGAAACCCAGCGCCCCAAGTTCTTGGAAAAAGAATCCGCGAGAATGGTTGTCTTCGCGTGAAATTGATCAACTTGAAAAGCAATTTGAGAAGGTCTTTAAAGAATATCATTACATTGGTTCTATTCCAATTGATTTTGACAAGAAATCAAATACTGGAACTTGTGTGGTGAGTTCACTTTGCTCTCTGGATATTACTTCGCTGTACAAGAAAGGATACCATCAGATTGGAATTGTTTTTAATACGGATGTTTCGACGGGTCCGGGTCAACATTGGATAGCTTTATTCTGCGATATTCGCCCCGAATTGGAATATCCACGCATTACATATTTTGATTCGTATGCTGCGAAACCTGAAAAGGAAATACAAGTTCTAATGAAACGATGGAAAGAGCATTGGGATAAAACGGGAATACATAAAAAACCAATGGTATGTTCGTACAACAAAACACGCCATCAATTTCAGGATTCCGAATGTGGAATGTATTCTTTATATTTTCACTATTGCTGTCTGATGGGAATTTCAATGGAAAAAAGAATTCCAGATGATGTTGTTCGTAGTTTCCGAAGTATGCTGTTTAAGGTCTAATATAAATTGGTTCGAACTCTCGACGAAGTTTATTATTTGATGGCTGTCGCATCATCATATTATTATTTGATGGTTGCTTTACCATGAGTGGGTTATCAGAGCGAACATAATTTTCATCAATGTTCTTTTTGTTTTGCAGTGGTTTGTTTTGCGGCTTTTTGTAAATATATAAGAATGTTCCAAGCACAAATGCCGTAAAGAATCCAATCAAACAACCTTATAGAGAAAAAAGTTAAAGAAGTTCTATCAAAAACGAATACTGAGAACCTTAAAATTGAAAACGCATTAACTGATACAAAAGCAACACAAATGACACCTTCAGCAGAAGCAGTTCGTGAGGCAGGACTGGACAAGTTCTATACAATCCCAGCAATCTCTGAGAAATGTTTAGCATCAATCGGTTCTCGTTATAAATGGAGTGATTGGGGACTGGTTATTGAACCGAGTGCAGGAAATGGAAGTTTCCTTACAAGAATTCCAACTGAAAAGAAACTTGGTATTGATATTTCACCAGAACATAAAGATATTATCAAACAAGACTTTCTTACATATTCTCCACCAAATGGAATTGGAAAGATTCTTGTTGTTGGGAATCCTCCATTCGGTAGGGTAAGCTCTCTTGCGATTAAATTCTTCAATCACGCTTCAAAGTGGGCTGATGTAATCGCATTTATTATTCCACGAACATTTCGTCGTGTGAGCGTTCATAATAAACTAAATACGAACTTCCATCTTGTATTTGATGAAGAAATCCCTATGGAACCTTGTTCGTTTAGTCCTCCAATGATGGCGAAGTGTTGTTTCCAAATCTGGGAAAAAAGAGATACACAACGCGCAATCGTTGAGCTATCAACAACACATGAAGACTGGGATTTCTTGGGATTTGGTCCAAAAGATACAAATGGACAACCAACGCCTCCAAAAGGGGCAGACTTTGCTATTCGTGCCTATGGTGGAAAATGTGGTGAAATTGTTGATACAAATCTTGAAATATTACGCCCTAAAAGTTGGCACTGGATCAAGTCAAAGATAAATAAAAATACATTAATTCAAAGATTTACCTCACTTGACTATACTCTAAGTCTTGATACAGCACGACAGAACTCTATTGGTAGAGGAGAATTGGTAAGGCTTTATAGTGAAACATACGATTAAAGAGCAGACTCAATAACTCTATGGGTCATTAGTGCCTTCCAACATTCATCGTTAATTGAAGGGCGAAGAGCATATTCTTTAATACTTTTTTCATCATTGAGTGATTCAATAGTAATAATACCATGTTCTTTTACAGTTCCATGTGCGTATCCACCATAGGAAACTACAATCTTTTTAATGTATTCTTTAGGGACTTTGAATATAAATAATTCACCCTCTACCTCAACATTTTCAGAAGATAGATGATACGCAGTAAGAATATATGTATCACAATCATGTGATGGTCTAATCTGAACGAAGTTAAATTTTGAATGAGTTGCTCCTCCTAAAGAAACTTTTACTTCTGAATTTTTACCATCTTTAGAACAATCACCAATACAATCTTCTGCCTTATTTTTGATATAGTTAAACTTTGTTCTAATATACTTCTCTAATAGCGGACCATATTGTTGTGCTGAAAGTCCATGAATAATACAATATGTATGTGCTTCTTTTAGAGAAGGCAACTTCATAACCAGTTCTTCATGTTTAACCTTAGATAAGGTAAGATGTTCTTTCAATCTCTTTACACGTTCTGCCTTATCCATAGAAGGTATATTAGTATCAATTTTAGATGATTTTTTTACATCAGTTTTAGCCTCAATTGTTGATGCTGAAACTGGTGCGATAGTATTCTTATTCGTGAAAGCATCGCATAATTGTTTTTCATCGTAATCACTTAGCATTTTTATTAGGTCTTTTACATTTTTTCCGGTTATACCCTTAATTTTGCGTTCCTTACAGAGTGCTTTTAGTTCCTCCTTGCTCTTCTTAGAATAGTACATCTTTACTGAATTTGGATTGTAATACTTTAAATTCGTTTTTACGCGGATTCAATTTTTTAAGGTCGTTAAATGCCGGTTTGAAATGTTCGTTGGTCTAAAATGCAGTGGGAATGTCGATGTCAGAGCTGTTGCCGATGCCCAGCTGCCATGGTTTGGATTTTCCCATGTATCCACGCCATTTGTATAGGATGTGACTCCAACCAAACTAGTGAGCCAAATCAACGACTTAATTAGATTCATTTGTACTAGATATACTATCTTGTTTTTAAGTCCGTTTTATAGATAATGGATATACCATCTGCCTGGATATATTATTCTGGAATTGCTTTTGTGATACTAGTTATCGCATATATGATTTGGAAGTCGGTCGAACCATCCGAATCAAAGGCACTTGCGAAGGCGAAACCCACATTTGATGCCTACCAGAAAGTAACTCGTGTTGCTCCTCTCGGATGTCCCCAGCCATACCGATTGTGCGATTACTATGTAGCATCGTCATCCTATTCTGTATTCCCCGGAGCAGAACTGTATGATTATGTATCAGACTCCATTCTTCCACTGGTTATCAAAGCAGGACCAAGACTTGTGGAGCTGGATATTTATGCCGATGAACAAAATAAGCCGGTTGTTGGATTGAAGAATCAGAAATTAGGAACAGATTACGCCTACAATACAGTCCCGTTCTCTGCTTGCTGTGTAAGTATAGCAAACAACGCCTTCAACTCCATTACATCCCCTGCTTCTTCGGACCCATTTATGCTAAGTTTAGTATTCCACACAGACAAGACAATTGTTATTAATGCGGCAGCAGAAACACTAAAACAGACTTGTCAAAAGTTTATGTTAGAACCCGAATACAGTTACACGCGAAAGAATTTAGCAGTAGAACCGGTATGTAATCTTCAAAATAAGCTTGTGATTGTATCGGGTGGAAGCGTGAAGGGAACTCTTATGGAAGAACTTGTGAATCTGTCGTGGGATACATCCCATCTGCGTCGTATGACATATACGCAGGCATCTCAACCCCATGACCATGAAGAGTTAATCAATTTTAACCGTAATCACATTACGATGGTTGTTCCAGATGCGGATGAAGATTTGGTCAACAAGAATTCTGAAATATTGTTCACATACGGTTGCCAGTGGAATCTCATGAATTATGGGTCGGCAGATAGTGTCATGGAATTCTACATTGGCGAATTCCAAGAGAACAGTTTTGTATTGAAGCCGACTGCGTTACGACCATTGAAGCCTAAGAAGTACAAGAAACCAGCATTGCCCGACCCAAGTGTGTCATTCCAGCCGATGCGAAAAACATCGCCAATCTACGATGTCACGATATGAAATCTCTGCGTTATAATAAAATGGCGAACGCTTGGCTGTCTCATGTGAAGAAAACGATGAAGCATATGAAGTCGAAGGGCTCGTACAAGAAGGGTGATGGCCTGAAGAAGGTGATTATGGAGGCGAAGAAGACGTACAAGAAGGGTGGTGCTACGGGTAATGTAGCAGTGCCTGCGTCTCCGGTTGGCGGACGCCGTCGTACTCGTCGCCACTCGCGTAAGTAAAAAAATGATTATATGTAACATATAAAGACAAATGGGCGGTGGACTTTTACAATTAGTCGCTTATGGTGCCCAGGACGCATACATTTCCGGAAATCCTCAGATTAC
>Ga0164296_1003938_pt1 | contig 13722 bp, 24 predicted proteins | sample GEODES057metaG_FD_113533 | JGI IMG/M metagenome (GOLD analysis project Ga0164296, IMG submission 113533) | Dystrophic lake water microbial communities from Trout Bog Lake, Wisconsin, USA - GEODES057 metaG | ecosystem: Environmental > Aquatic > Freshwater > Lake | place: USA: Trout Bog Lake...
AAGTCGTGCTCGTAAGTTTAATATGTTGCCAGACTATGAGCATGTTGCTGTGGTATTTAAAACACCAGAGCATAAAGAACTTATGCGCAGATTAATGAGCCGTCCTGGAAAAGAAATTCCAGATTCTGTAATAGAAGGAATGTTGGCAAGTTTTGAGATGCCTACAGAGGAAGAAGGTTTTAAGGAAATTTGGTATACCTGATCCAACTGGCCATCGTATAATGGATAATACACGAGACTTCTAATCTTGTAATCCAGGTTCGATTCCTGGTGGCCGGACCAAATAACACACTCCCCATGCTTGTTATAAACAGCACACTTTGGGGAGTTTTCTTTTATGCCCCCATGGACAAATTGGTAAAGTCATCTCTCTCAAAAGGAGAAGTTCTCTCTGTTCGAATCAGAGTGGGGGTACCAATAGCATAAGTACAGGTAAGGAGAAAGTATGATTATAGTCACAGGTGGCGCAGGATTTATTGGGTCTGTTATGGTAGGATACCTTAACAGCGTAGGTAGAGATGATGTTATTATAGTAGATGATATGCCGAACCCGAATCAATTTCACAATCTAAAAGGTAAAGCATACACCTTGGCTAGCACTAGTGAAACGGAAATGTTAATGAACATGCAACCTGGAAAAATTCAGGCAGTCATACACATGGGTGCAATCAGCGATACTTTAGAAAAGGATTGGCCTAAACTCTATAAACAAAACGTACTAAGCACAAGACAGTGGGCTAATTTTTGTGCAGAATATCGAATTCCTTTTATATTTGCCAGTAGCGCATCCGTACACGGAAACGGAGATGGTCCGTTGAATCAATATGCGTTTAGCAAACATGTAAGCGAAATGGAATTAAGCGATATAGCCGCTTGCGTAAGATTTTTTAATGTATATGGCCCTAACGAATATCATAAAGGGCGCATGGCATCAACCATTATGCATTGGTTCAATCAGAGTAAAGATGGAACTATGCAAGTATTTGAAAACAGCGATCAATATTTTAGAGATTTTGTCTACGTTGAAGATATTTGTAAAGCATGTTTTTGGCTAGTATGGAATTATAAACCTGGCATTTATGAATTAGGTAAAGGACAATCTGTTAGTTTTGAAAGTGTGGCACAACAAGTTAAGACAGCAACTGGAGCAGAAATTAAATATATTCCTATGCCAGATGATTTAAAACAACAGTATCAAACTGATACCAAAGCCGATTTAACTGCCTTAGTAACTATAGGTTTTGATGTTAACATGATGCGTAGTGCCGAAGACGGAATTCAAGATTATATTAGATACTTAAATACACACAAATATTACTAATTAAATAATTGCTCTTATAGTTTAATGGTAGAACACCTTCTTGGTATGGAGGTAATGGTAGTTCGATTCTACCTTAGAGCACCAATTACTTTTTAGTGATAGCAATAATTATATCGTCTAATCTGCCTTCAGCAATGCGATGACCTTTGTAAAGTTCTATATCGTATTCAAAGTTTTCATTATTCAGATACATTTTTAAATGTTCAACAAAGTTATCAGCACCTGTTTGCTCTAATACATCTTCAATAAAGTAAGTACCACCTTTAGCAACTTTGGGCCAATAAAGTAAGAACGTATTTGCTTGTCCTTGAAGACTATGGTCACCGTCGTCGATAACAAAATCAAAATATTCGTTACTGAAAGATTCTGCCCATAATTGATCAAAGCTACTTTTAGCAAATGAAATTTTAACGCTGGGATTTGATAAAAGCTCTTGTTGAAATGGACATGCGCTAGCAAAGCCTGTAAAATAATCAAAAGTATGTATTTCGTATTGTTGAAAATACTTTGACCATAGGTAAGCACTACCTCCTGAGCTAACTCCAATCTCTAATAATTTTACAGATTGTTGTTTTGGTTCCATATACTTGCTATAGAAAGGGATGTAACTGTGTCCAGTAGCCGCACCTTTGTCAGTAAAATCTAAACTAGTTTCACCGTATAGAGCCTTTAGTTCTTCGTTAACTTCGTGTAATGTTTTCATATACGTTTAATAAAAATAATAATGTCGTCTTTGCGTTCTTTGGTGTTGCCAATATAACAGTTTACGTCAGCTTTGATTCCAGTTTCTTTTAACCATTTTTTGATTTCTTCTGTAACTTGTTTTAATTCTACTTCGCCACGCAGGTCTTCGATAAAATATATTCCACCTACTTTTAATTTTGAAATGTAATTACGGAATGTATTGGCCTGTGTAACTGGATCATGATCTCCGTCATCAATAATAATATCAAATGCTTGATCATCAAACCCATCTGCAAAATCTTTGTGTGTAGAATTTGCATTAAAATACATATCAATGTTCGGGTTATCTATTAATTCTTGTTGGAATGGACGGGGACTCGACCAGCCGGGGCTATAATCAAACGCGGTTAAATCATACTTGTTAAAGTATTTGGACCAAACTAATAAACTACCTCCGGTCATAATACCAATTTCTAACATAGTAACATCATTTCGATATTCTTCAAAGTGATGTGCATAAAAATCAATGTATGTATGATCAGTTCCCTTGTCACAGAACGTGTGTACTGTGTCGGTGTTGTTGCCATACTGTTTTACCAAATTATCATATATTTCTCGAAGCGTTGTCATCTTATCTCCATTATGTAGGTATTTATTGAACGCAATAGTTCTTGTAATTTAATTTAGATTAAAGTATAATTACTATTGCGGCTGTAAGCGAATTTGGTAAAGCTCTCGGAAGAGGCAACGACTTAGTCACCGCCTTTGGTGGTTCGAATCCACCCAGCCGTACCGCATTTCGTATTAAATATCGTTGCGCCCCTTTAGCTCATCTGGTAGAGCAACTGATTTGTAATCAGTAGGTGGTCTGTTCGAGTCGGACAAGGGGCACCATAATCAAATGGAAATATAATATGAGCAACTTCTTTAACCTAACAGATGACCTTACTTTAGTTACTATCGATAGTCAAAATTACGAAGCAACTGCGTTTGCCATCGACAAAACCCTTTCGATATTTCCTAACGCCAAATTAATTCAAATTGGTGATAAGAGATACCACGATGCAGGTGAATTTTATGAAGTGCCGGCATTTGATAAAAAAGAACATAGCAGGCTTTGTTTGCAAATGGTTCCAGATTTAGTTAAAACAAACTGGGCGTTATACATTCAATACGATGGTTTCCCAACGAACCCGCAGTATTGGAACGATGAATTCCTTAATTACGATTATATCGGAGCACCTTGGAATCCTGCCGAAAACGGTTGGGAAGTAGGCAACGGTGGCTTTAGTTTTCGCAGTAAAAAACTATTAGATCTAACAAAACAAATTAAAACAAATCCTAACGGACCGGACAAAGAATGGCTAGAAGATCAGTTAATTTGTGTAACTCATCGTCAATGGTTAATGGGCAACGGAATTAATTTTGCACCAAAAGAATTAGCCGCACAGTTTAGTCATGAACATCCAACTGGTAACTATCCTAGTTTTGGGTTTCATGGTGCATTTAATGTCCCTTATTATCTAAATGATGACGAGTTTGCTCAATGGATTAGCGTTGTACACGACTCTGCGTTTGAAGGCAAGAGCCTGTGCTTAACGCCATACGGTCTATGGAAAAAAGAAATGTGGACTAGCCTACGTGCTTTGATGCTACGTGGAAATAAACTAGCACCAGACTGGAATGCACGAGTTTGGGGAGAACTACATTGGGTTATTCCAAACTACGTTGATAAAACTGTAGATTTAAAAGAGATGTATGATATGGTGTACCGTATGGGTGCGCCCGAAGACGTTTAAGGGTCCTTAGTTCAATGGATAGAATGCGATGCTTCGAACTTCGAGATGTGGGTTCGATTCCTGCAGGACTCGCCAATTAAAAAGATAATTATTATTATGGCTACAAGAGAAAGTGTTATTACAAGTATGTGTTATACAATGCGCCACGATTATGGTACATGGCGTAACCCAGACGAAGACTATTTTGTAGCCGGAATGAGCAATATAGAACGAGAAGCCCTCTGGAAACAAATGGCACAATTATACGATAACTGTATTGCTCATTGTATGGAGTTTAAAAATCCAGATCCAAAATACGTTGCTCAAGTTGAAGAGCATTTCAAAAATCAAAATCAATATTCAGAATAATGCGGGTATGATGTAAAGGTAACCTGAGTCCTTGCCAAGGACTATTTGAGAGTTCGATTCTCTCTACCCGCTCCAAAAACAATGAAAAAAGTATGGCGAATATGGGCAAAAGCCTTAGGTGAAAAAAGTGGTGCAACTGACCGTGAATCGGACTTGATTGCGCTCATAAGAACTGCTATAATAAGTACATACATAATAACAAACTGCTTCATTATAGCGGGTGTTATTAGACATTGGTAATATAATGCCCCTTTGGTGGAATTGGTAGACACGCTGGTCTTAGAAGCCAGTGCTTAGGCGTCCGAGTTCGAGTCTCGGAGGGGGCACCAATAATATACCTACATAATAAAAAAATAACAAAAGAGTAAATAGTTGTATCAGGGGAGCATTATGGCAAATGCAACTACCATTAACTGGTCCGAACTAGATAGAGCAAGTCTATACTCTTATTTTTACTCACTTAATACACAACTTGTGGGTAAAAGCCTTACTGCTGATCAAATTCAAAAATGCATCAGTAAACATATCAAGGCACTCCTTCCCGTAAAAATAAAAAAATGCGTCGATCCTAAAATTCAACGAACCTACATATACACTGGTGGTGTTTATTATAGCGATTTTGATAAGAACGGAAAAAATGCTATTGAAATTAATTTCAGCTATCATCCCGACGATGGTTACTATAAGCTAACTAATTACAGATGGAAACGAATGTCTTTAAGAATTACTGACGTAGTGTTACATGAAATGATACACATGCGTCAGTTCCGTGCTAGAAATTTTAAAAATATTCCAGGATATCAAAGTACAGTCGAATCTGCAAAGCAAAGAAAAGAACAAGAATATTACGGAGACAGAGACGAAATGGGCGCATTTGCTTTTAACATAGCATGTGAGCTTATTGATAAATTTGGTTACGATCCAGGTGCTATCAAATCATACTTAGACAGTACCAATAAGAGAAATAAAAATTTATGGTGGTATACATATTTGAAAAATTTCAATTGGGATCATGAACATAAAATAATTAAAAGAATGAAGAAGAAAATTCTATATCAAGTAGAAAATGCTTATATAGGAAAGCCGTTCAAAACAACTGATTGGTTAACACATTGAAAATTAAAAAATTTAACTGTGCTCCTAGATTAGGAGACGATATTAAAATACCTAAGCGTACTGAAGTTCTAAGTATCATGAAGGACTTAGAACCAGAAGTATTAAACGTACTATTTCCAATTGCTGATTTAATAGATACGTTAGGTGAATTCTTAGCACTACGATTTAAAGTAGATGTAGTTGCGGCACAGGCAGATCAAGTTGACATGGATGATATTAATATCAATGCCTACTATGATCCAGATATGGACGAACGTAAAAAGATAGCAATAGAGTTAGTATTAATCACTAATCCTAATTGTCATTATATCACTCTTGATTCAACTACTTGGTTACGTTTTTGTTACAACATAGCAGATTGCCTAGCACACGAACTAATCCATATGAAACAATTCCGTTCTAGAGATTTTGAAGATGTAGCGGTACGGCATGCTAGTGCATTTAATGAAGTAACTGATACACAGGGCTACTTTAGTGATCCTGATGAAATTGAAGCCTATGCGTTCAACATAGCACAAGAATTAAAAGAACACAAAGATCCATTGGTTAAGTTACAGGATCTTAAAAAAATTAGCTCAAAAGACAGCATTAATCTTTGGGCGTATATCAAGACATTCAATGATGATTTAGAACATCCAACCATTAAGAAGCTCATCAAAAAAGTTTATAAACATCTCAAATCACGTAGATAAAAGGACTCTTCGGAGTCCTTTTTTTTGGCTAAAATTTTAGTTGACAAAGTCCTCAGTTGATACTATACTATTAATAGTGCGCAGAAATCCGAGTATGCATAGCACAAAATTTGTTATATAAAGGACAAGACAACATGAGTAAGACCACAATGGCCCTGCTGGCCCAAAAGCAGAAAACTAGCTGGAATCCAAAAACAGCTATCAAAAAAATTCTCGCAAACTATGCAATCAAGTTTGACGTAGAATCGGACGTAATTGACTTACGTACTATGGCCCATAATTATGGACACATGCACAATATTATTCCGTGCAACGATATTCATAATCTAATTTGCGCCACCCTTGGACCCAATTACACCAATAAGATGAATTCCGGTTACGACCCAACTGGCGGCGTATCATTCGCTCCTATTGGACAAGCTGGTGCAGGTCCTAAGTTTGCGTACATTCCTTGGGACCAATTGTACTTGTATTCTATCTTCCAGCGAGATGTTTCTCCAAAGCATATCGCAAAAATTATCAAAGACTTTGATCATACCGCAGTTATTATTCCTTGTGCTATCAAATTCACATGGGAAGGCAAAGTTTATTATTGTGTATGGGATGGACACCACACAATTCAAGTTCTTAAACTAGTAGGCTACACACAGTTTCCTGTTTGGTATATTGATATCGACCAAGTTGATGCCAAAGTCATCACTAATGCAGGCTTCACAAACGATGAAGCAGGTCGTGTAAAATACGGTTGCTGGTTGGCAGGTCGTAATATGATCCGTATCAACTCTACCAACAAGCGTGGACTTGAGCATTACGACAAGTTTATGATTTTGCTTGAAACTAACGATGCCAAGGCTGTTAAGATAGATCGTATCATTCAAACAACAAATTCTGTTACAAAACGTAAGGCAAAAATTCCAGGATCATGGACACAGATCAATTCGGGTGAGGAATGTTTTGACCTTACACTTGCTAATGGATTATCAAGTAATGGTGTGTTCTGGCAACATGCACTAGAGTTTCATCGCCGTGTATGGCCTAATGCTCCTCTAGAGTTAGAAGTGTTCCGCCCAATGAGCTATTTGTATCAGGCGTTTAACGTTGGTAACTATGCTCTTGACGCTCAGTTTGATACAGAGCTTGAAAACATTCTAGTTACTAAGTATGGCGACCCAGAAAGCGTACAGACTGCTATCAAGGCCAGTTACGAAAACGCAGTTCTTGGTAACTTAGGACGTGGACGTTTACTTAAGAACGATCGCGAGATTGTTATGGACGGATTGATTAATCTGTATAACCAACATTGTGGACGCCTTGCAGTTATTCCTACAGCAGAATATGTCTGGAGTGTATAATGGCAAAATGGCTCTACGTGTTTAAAGACCCGTTGGGCTCTGGTGATGTTAAAATTGGCATCACCAGCAATCCAAAGGTTAGACTAGGGGCATACCAATGTGCTTATAGTGCTAGGAGTCACAAGGCTTGTTTTGACTTTGTTTGGGAAGGACCTCCTAGACAAATCGACAAGCTCGAGAACACACTAAAAGAAAAGTACAAGTGGGATATTGCCAGCGATAAGATGGGTGAAAGTGAATGGGTAAGTGACATTACTATCGAAACCCTTAAGGAAGTAATCGAAGCCGAAATTAAAGGTTGGAGATTTCATATCAAACCGCTAGAAGCAACATTCCCAATTACAACAGACGACATTGAATGGAAGAAAAATGGCTAAGAAAAACTTTACCCGTTATTTTAATATTACCGAATGGTGGGAAATTTATCCTAACGTTTGCCCACAGACTCGCCTGTTGTTAAATGCAGATGGTACTCCAGACCCACGCAACATTAAATTGCCAGATGGCGGAGTGCGTTTGCGTTTCTTAGGTCCTGTACCAAAATGGTATGCGCAACGTGAAAAGGTATACCAAGAAATTTTTGGACCTTTGCGGTCTAACGTGCCTAATCCAATTGAACATCTTATCCAAGATAAGGACAATATGTTTGGTGGGCTGTACATCATGAGCGACATCCTTTATCCAGAATACAAAGGTGCCGCCTATAGTGGTATTGCTACTAGTACCAAAATGGCAAAAAAGAATGGCAACAGTATTTTTGGTGTAGGTACGCTACAACGCAATTGGACACACGTCATGAAGTTGTTGGGAAGGCATGAAAGTGTTAATGTCACTTGTCCGGAATTTTGGTTGGACCATGTCCAAGCTCGTAAAGATCGCATGGCTCCTAGCGATTTAAGCGATGTTAAATTTAGTTTTTTCATAGACTACGAACATGCTAAGGAAGAATTAGAAGCTATTGAAGATGCACTTGCAGATCATCGATTAGGTAAACACGGTGCTAAATTTCCGGTAAATCGTCATCCAGCCAGCCCATTAACTGATTTTGGTGATACCCTTCCTATCTAAGACCAAGATTGCCATTGACTTTCTCCTTGCGACCATATATAATAGTAGCAAGGAGAAATGATGACAGTACAAGCACAAACACAAAAAATCCAAATTACTAATAAGGTAGGGAGACAATATTGGCTATGGGATTCAGACAGCTTTTACACCCAACGGCTACAGGCAGGCCCTTATCAAAAGCAAAATTTGCTCCGACTGAGAAAACTCTGTCCAACCCCAAAAACAATTTTAGATATTGGAATGAATATTGGGATGAACACCATAGAGTACGCAACGTTCGCCCAAAAGGTTGTTGGTTTTGAACCAGTCCCAACTACCTACCAAGTAGCGTTAGACAACATTAATCTAAATCTACAACATCAAGATTCAACATTAGGGTGGTGGAAGAACCCAGATGGCACTTGGGCTAGTTTACTTCCATCTGGAAATATTGTAACTGAAAATGTAGCACTTGGTCCTGTATCCGGTACTGTAGAGATGCATATTAAAAAGAATGACGGACACAATCGAGTAGCCAATGATGGTTACACAACACCTAAAGGTAAGTTGGTAAAAACTAACACAGGATATCAAAGAGTAAGTGTTCCACAAAAAACATTAGATAGTTACAACTATACAGATGTTGACATTATCAAAATTGATGTCGAAGGGTACGAACTTCAAGTACTTGAAGGTGCAAGTAACACTATTGCTCAAAATAGACCTATTGTACAAATCGAGTGCGTAGAAACACAACCAAGAGCATTTGGTAAAACAATACAAGATGTGATGGATTATTTCAATAATCGAAATTATGTCATTACTACCGCAGATGGTAAAATATTGCCGAGAGAATTTATGTACGTTAAAAAGATGATGGATAGATTTATGATTCCTGCAGAGCGTACAGACCTTTTGGCAATGTGTACCCCTTGACTTTATTAAAATTATATGTTACAATAAACACATGAATAACCTTATAAATCTGTTGGCAACAGGATTAGCCGCATACTTTGTATATGAGTATTATTCAAATGATCGTCTTAAATTCTGGCTAATTTTCTGGGCGATATTACTTGGTTGGGACATACACGTCTTACTGGAAGGATTACTAAAATGAAAAAATTACTAATTGCACTTGCAATTTTAGCGATTGGCACCTGTATTATTTCTTGTGATAAACAACCAATTGAACATCTTAAAGATAAACTGACTGTTAAAATTTTACAAGAATCTGCAGAAGAAACAGATACCCCCAAAGAGTTAACCCTGCTTTGCATTGACGGAGTAACGTATTTGCGTACAGCACAAGGTGGGTTGACTGTTAAATTTCAAGCAAATAGAGAAGGTGACCCAAGTGCAGAGGAATGCGAATAACACATCCACCTCATATTCAAACCTAGCATTTGAAGAATTTTTTTCAGATAAATTAGAGTATAGTGGTCCAACATTATTAAGTCAAACCCAAAATAAGTTATTGAGCCAACAAAATAAAAACATAAAGGTAAAAAATGAAAAACAAAGGTAAGTTAAACATTCCAACAGCTAAACCACAAGTTGCTCCTGCCCCCGCACAAAGTAAAGCACCTAGTATTATGATACTGGTTCCTGCTATGGAAATGGTTAATGCAGAATTTGCACAGCACTTGGCTATGGCATCGGCTAACCTAGTAGCCAACGGAATTAAAATTAATTGTGCTTTCAATATTGGATCTGTTATTACTATTGCACGTAGAAATTTAACAGATATTTTCTTAAAATCCGATTTCGATTATGCTTGGTGGATTGATAGTGATATGAAATTCCCAATCGACGCCCCATTAAAATTACTCAAACGAAACGTAGCATTGGTAGGTGCTAATTATCGTAGACGCCGTTTTCCAAATCCTGGATTTACAGGTATGCAAGGACAGGCAGGTCAGTTCACTGAGTTAGTAACTGATGATAATAGCCCATCAATGGAAAAATGTGATGTTTTACCACATGGTTGTGTTCTCGTACATCGTTCAGTTTATGAGAAAATTCCTCAACCACATTACTTGCAAGAGTATATTCCAGAATTAAATTTAGAAATTGGTGAAGACATTTTCTTCTGTAACCAGGCTAAAAAAGCAGGATTTGATGTTTGGGTAGATCACGATTTAAGTAAAGAAATTGCTCACATCGGTATCTTCCACTTTAACTACAACCTATCAGTACCACAATAAAGAAAGGGAGGTCTTATGATGGACTTTGACTCAATAGAATTGCGTAAAGTAAAAAATGGTGTTATTGTTGCACTTCGGACTGAGGAAGAAGATGCTGAATACATCTTTGATACAAATCGCAAGGCATTAAAGTTTGTTAAAGACCTGCTTGAAGGTAAAATTAATAATAGTAGCACCGTAGATGATTAAAAAAGATTTAAAATATATTTTTAAACCCCAACTTGACGAAGGCACAACTAAATTGTACTTTATACTCATAGATGGGCTAACTGCTCAAATCCAAAGGCATCCAGCCGATGATTTAGATGGACTAGTTCCATTGTTGGATAATTTTCGGTTTGTAGGATACAAGCCAGGGAATCTAGCGAGGTTTGAAAAATGATCAACGAAACATTCCTATTATTATTTTTCCTCCAGATAAAACATTGGTACATTGATTTTGTTAATCAAAGCGATGCCGAAGTTAAGGGTAAAGCTATCTACGGAAACCGCGTTGGCATTATGCATAGCCTAAAACACGGTGTAGGAACTGCAATCTGTTTACTAGCAATAGCTGGATTTGAATACTTCCCATTTGCAATTATATTAGGAATTATCGATGGTGTTGCCCATTACCATATAGATTGGGCGAAAATGAATTGGGGTAATAGAGATATTACAACCCCAGCATTTTGGGCGCACTTGGGTCTAGATCAAATGGCTCACCAAATTTGCTACCTGTGCATTACATGGTTGGTAATGGTATGAAAATTAAAAAAACTTATAGAATAGGCGATAAAGCCTGGGTGTATGGTATTACTACCGGACCAGGATATAATCGCCTAACAGAAGGTACCGTTGTACACGTTATGGATATCGAAGGATATTCAGATACCCAATATGTTATTGCGATATCAAATGGAATTGAAGATTTGCTTGAAGTTCGCAGTTGGCAAAGTATGAGTCAAGATAACAAAGGACCAATTGGATCTTTTAGAGAACTGCTAATGAATCGCCATGCTGAACAAAAAGTATTAATGCGCACCGGTATGCGTCTTCCAGTGGTTGAATTAAATCCGGAATTTGTCGATGATCAAGAACCCGATCAAAATCAAGATTAAAGATGCCGCGGCAGGGTATGCGGCAGGTGAGTGGTGTGAAGTTAACTTCAAAACAGAAGATTGGGATCTTTGGATGGAACCCGGGTTTTGGGGACAGTATACATTTGAATTTGCTAATAAACAAGACGCTACATTATTTGCATTAAGATGGGCAGAGTACGCATAAATTTAAACAGTCTAGGATTAGGAAACACTATGTTTAATAATCTTATGGAAAGTTTTTACAAAGAGAATGGACACCATGCCGTAGCATATGACGGATACTACGATAAAAAAGAATATTGGGAAAGTGAATTAAGCAGATGGCTGTCGACAAAAGGTTTCCCATGTTTGATGTACACGGAGAGGAAATCTTCCCAGAATGGCAAGTCTACCATAGCATACGACCCTATCGGGGTGGAGATGGACAAAGAAATCGCTACCGTATTCATAATAACATGGTCATAGAATCTAAACAAATTATAGTACATACCATTCAAATGGGTGATGTAGAAGACCCAGACTTGATGGTAGCTGATCCAATCTATAAATGGCAACAAACAGATCACGGAAAATGGGTTATGGAAAATGCTGTTCCAGAAAGCCCAAAATGGAACAGATATTTAGATCCAGCAACATATGGACACAAGTACATGATATCCGCAGTATTCGAAGGATCCAAAATTTCTGAGTATTATTTAAGGTTTGGTAATGAAGCTCATAAGAGAGTACCACTGTGAAGAATGTGGTTCGGAGTGGGAAGAACTTTGCAGTGATCAAGAAGACCCACCCGAATGTCCTAATTGTGGAACGCCTGATTCGCTCTATCGAAAAATCAAACCCAATCCAACTTCATCTAAAAACAATACCTTTTCCGACAATCATAACTCCAAAAATGATTGACAAAACCTAATTGCTATGTTATAATAATAGCATGAAACTACTTAGCCTAGATTTAGAACTCAATCAACCCAGCGGAAAAATAATCCAAATTGGTGCAGTAGTTGGCGATACAACCAACGGCGATATATTGGAACGATATCGCGCCTACGTTGATCCTAAAGAACCTTTACAACAATTTATTATCGACCTAACCGGCATAACCGAAACAGATATTAAATCAAAAGGTACGGATATTGTCACTGCTTATAAAGGTCTTAAAGACATGCACATGAGGCATGATTGTTTTATCAACCCGGTTACATGGGGCGGGGGAGATAGTGCCGAACTGTTAGAACAGCTACCAGCAAATGATGGTTCAATTCAATGGCCATTTGGACGTAGGTGGATTGATGCAAAAACTATTCACGTAACCAAAATGATTAGTCAAGGACAGGTGTTTAGCGGCGGATTAAGTAAAAGCATGACACGGTACAACATGAAGTTCCAAGGTCGTGCGCATGACGCACTAGACGATGCTGAAAATACCTGGAGACTGTACTATCACATGATTTATATGATGAGGCATGGGGAATTTTAATGGAAATCAAAAGGGTAAGCGAAACTTGTAAAGTTACCGCTGTAGCAAACAACAAGACAACAGATGCAGTTATTCAACAATTTACAGAAGAAAAGACCATGACTGTAATACTGAATAAAAGCGTAAAGTTAAATATGACATATAATGGAAAACTCTACGAAGGTCGTATGGCCGGAATGGATTTTATTAGTGCTGGACCAACAATAACAGTAACACAACAAGGTAGAGTAAGATGACTGACAAAAAGATGACAATCGAATTTGCACCGGGCGCATTTGATAACTTTGACGGTACCCAAGAAGAACTAGATGCTTTAATGGCCGAGATTCATCGTATGTTTGAATCTGGCGAATTAGAAGAAAAATCTCGTCCTGTGGATATCGAAGAACTTATAGAAGAAGATCCGGAATACGCAGAAGTAGTTATTAAAACACTCTTAAACGGAGAACACGATAGGAAGCTCCAATGAGAAACTATTGGTCATGCACTAAATTTGCAGACTGGGTTCGTGGTACGCCTAAAGGTGGCGCGAAAACCAGCGAAGATTGGGATAGTTGGCGCACTGAAGCCGAGCAGTACAATCCAGTAAGATATTGG
>Ga0164296_1003939_pt1 | contig 13722 bp, 11 predicted proteins | sample GEODES057metaG_FD_113533 | JGI IMG/M metagenome (GOLD analysis project Ga0164296, IMG submission 113533) | Dystrophic lake water microbial communities from Trout Bog Lake, Wisconsin, USA - GEODES057 metaG | ecosystem: Environmental > Aquatic > Freshwater > Lake | place: USA: Trout Bog Lake...
AACTGAGATGACCGACCTGATTGAACGGCCAGCGGTAGTCCAGCCAGACACTCCTCATGGAGGAGACCACGACCACGGACACGAAGGCCACCACGAGGAGCACGGCCCGACGGGAATCCTGCGGTGGTTGACGAGCACCGACCACAAGGTGATCGGCATGAGCTACACCGTGACCAGCGTCATCATGATGGTGATCGGTGGTGCGTTTGCTGAGATCATCCGTGCCCAGCTGGCATCACCCACCTCGACGCTGGTGTCGTTCGCTCAGTACAACGCCCTGTTCACGATGCACGGCAGCGTGATGATCTACCTGTTCGTCGGTCCCTTCGCCTTCGCCGGGCTCGCCAACTACTTGATCCCGTTGCAGATCGGCGCACCCGACATGGCGTTCCCGCGCCTCAACGCGCTCTCCTACTGGCTCTATCTCTCGGGTTCGATCGTGATGCTCTCTGGGTTCTTGACCTCGAGCGGACCGGCGAACTTCGGATGGGTCGGCTACGCCCCACTCTCGAGCGTGACGTACTCACCTGGATCGGGTGCTGACCTGTGGATCGGTGCCTTGATGTTGACGGGGTTCTCGGCCATCTTCTCTGGCGTCAACTTGGTGGCCACGATCTTCTACCTGCGAGCCCCGGGCATGACGCTGACACGGATGCCGATCTTTACCTGGAACATGCTCGTGACCGGCATCTTGATCCTCCTGGCGTTCCCCGTCCTGACGGCCGGCCTCGTGATGCTCTACTGCGACCGTCACTTCGGCACGCACATCTATACGGTCTCGGGCGGTGGTGTGCCGATCCTCTGGCAGCACATCTTCTGGTTCTGGGGCCACCCTGAGGTCTACATCCTCGCTCTGCCGTTCTTCGGCATGGTGACCGAGGCCTTCGCCGTGTTCTCGAAGAAGCCGGTCTTCGGCTACCGAGGCATGATCTTTGCCACCTTGACGATCGCCGCACTGTCGCTGGGCGTCTGGGCCCACCACATGTTCACGACTGGAGCGGTGCTCCTGCCCTTCTTCTCGATCATGAGCTTGTTGATCGCCGTACCGACTGGGATCAAGATGTTCAACTGGATCGGCACCATGTGGGGCGGCAAGGTCCACTACTCGACCTCGATGTTGATGGCCATGGGCTTCCTCTTCACGTTCCTCGTCGGGGGCATCACCGGGATCTACTTGGCCTCGCCGCCGCTCGACTTCTTTACCCACGACACCTACTTCGTCGTCGCCCACTTCCACTCTGTGGTCATGGCCCTCGTCCTTGGTGCCTTCACCGGCATCTACATGTGGTGGCCGAAGATGTCGGGCTGGATGCTCAACGAGCGGTTGGGCCGGCTTCAGTTCTGGTTCCTCTTCATCGGCACCCAGGTCTTCACCATGCCGATGTACCTCTTGGGATTGAAGGGCATGCCGCGCCGCATGGCCGTCTACCCCAACAACCCGAGTTGGCAGACCCTCAACGAGTGGGCCAGCGTTGGTGCCATCCTGATCGGCATCTCGACGGTCGTCTTCGTGATCAACTTCATCTACTCCTGGAAGAAGCGAGTGCCTGCGGGCGACAATCCGTGGGATGCCCACACCCTCGAGTGGTTCACGAGCTCGCCGCCACCGCACCACAACTTCGTCTCGCTCCCACCGATCCACTCCGAGCGCCCGGTCTGGGACTACAACCACCCTGACCACTTGGCCCTCGGGCACGGCAAGCACGCCGACGAACCAGCCCAGCAGGCTGTGGCGACAGGAGCATCGTCGTGAGGTTCGAATCGTGGGTCTTGATCCTGCTCGGTGTCTTCTACGGCATCATCGGCGGCATCTACTGGGTCTGGAGCCGTGACGTCACCGGTGCAGTGCTCTTGGTCGGTGGACTGCTCCTCGGCCTGCTCCCGGGCTTCTACCTCATGTGGTGGTACCGCCACAGCGGCAAGAAGCCTCGACTCGAAGACGACCCCAACGCCAGCATCGAACAGGGCGCTGGCGTGATCGATGCGTTCCCTGACCGTTCGATCTGGCCCTTCGTCTTCGCCTCGGGCTGCTTCTTCGGCGTCCTGGCCCTGGTCTTTGGAACCTGGTTTGCGGTTCCTGGCATCGGGCTCGGCCTGCTCGCGATGGCTGGTTTCACGGCTGAGAGCCGACGCGGCGGCGCCGTCTAATTTCCCGCGACACTTCGTCTTCGGCCCTTCCTGAGGGCTCACAGCGGCTCTCGCGCAGCCTGATCGTCGTCATGGCGATCGCAACCGGTTCGATCGTCGCCAACCTCTACTACCTCCAGCCCCTCCTCCACCAGGTCGTCGTGGCCTTCGGCGTCCACCCGGCATCGGCCACGTTGCTCTTGACGCTCACCCAAGCTGGCTACGCCGCCGGCCTGGCCTTCGTCGTGCCCCTAGGCGACCTGGTGCCACGCCGCAAGCTCGTCGTTGCCATCTTCCTCGTTGCTGCCCTCTTGATGGTTGCCGGTGCCATCGTGCCCTCCTTCGCTGGCTTTGCTCTCATCACGGCATTGGTTGGCCTGGCCTCGGTGGGAGGCCAAGTCATGATCCCGCTCGCTGCCGACTTCGCTGCACCGTCAGAGCGAGCACGCGTCGTGGCTCGGTTGATGTCAGGGCTCTTGCTCGGCATTTTGTTGTCCCGCACCGTCTCTGGCTACTTGGCCGACTTCTTCGGATGGCGCAGCGTCTACTGGGTCGCCGGAGGACTCATGGCGCTCTTCGCAGCGCTGTTGGCCAAGATGCTCCCGGACGAACCAGTGCGCCCACACATCCCCTACCCCTCGCTCGTGGCCGGGTCGGTGCGCTTCCTCGCCACCATGCCCGAGCTACGTCGTCGGGCGTGGCTCGGCGCCATGGGTTTCGGTGCGTTCTCAGTGCTCTGGAGCACGCTTGCCTTCTTGCTCTCTGGGCCGCCCTATCGCTTCTCGAATGGCACCATCGGGGCCTTCGGCTTGATCGGGGTGGCCGGCGTCCTGGCGGCCAATGCTGCAGGCTCGCTGGCGGATTCGAAGCGCACCCGAGAGCTGACGGTGATCGCAGGAGTCCTCCTCACCGGCTCGTTCGCCATCTTGGCCTTCGGTGGTACGTCGCTGTGGGCCGTGATCGTCGGCGTGATCGTGCTCGACGTGGCCGTCCAGGGCCTTCAGATCACCAACCAGTCGATCATCTACAAGCTCGCCCCCGACGCGCGCAGCCGCATCAACAGCGCCTACATGGTCTGCTACTTCTTCGGCGGAGCGCTGGGCTCCATCCTCGGTGGGATTGCCTGGGGGCTCGGAAAGTGGCCAGCGGTCGCCATCATCGGGGCTGGATTCGGCGTGGCCGCGCTCCTGCCGGGCCTCTGGTGGTCGACGAGGCCCCCATCGGATGCGACCGTTCCCCAGGTGGAGGTCCGGTAGCTCCCGCCTGACGGAGGGAGATGCCAGATCTCGCGCCTATTTGCTCTCAAGCCTGGGCATGGCTTCGACCCATAGGCCACGCAGGAAATACTGGCCAGATCGACGATCCAATGAATCCAAATGCCGATTCCCTAGCCTGTCCACATGAAAACCAGGATCATTGGATTGCTCTCGGTTGCAACGCTCTCGCTTGTTGCGCTCTTTTCTTGGTCCAGCACCGGCCCGGCCGGCGCGACTGGTTCTCAAATATCCGGTTCCCTGTCGATCTATACCCCCTCGGCCACAGTTCCTTCCGGCGATCCCTATTCCATGGTGTCGGACCCCAGTGGCAACCTCTACTACCTGGCACAGGGGTACTACATCGACGAGATCACGGCGCAAAGCCCTTCGACTGCGACGAGGATTGCTGATTATCAGCAAGGTACAGGAGCGCCAGGCGACCTCGCTGATCTTGCCTACTGCAACGGCACGCTCTATGCCTTCGGCTACGACGACAACATCTACACCGTCCAGCCCTCGCAGGTGCTTTCGAATGTCGTCTGGACAAACTTCGCAATGTTGCCGTCGTATCCAGAAGCCCAGCAAGTCAGCTGCGACTCGTCAGGGAACCTCTACGTTCCGACCACGAGTGGGCTCTTCAAGGTACCGTCGTCGGGCGGAAACGTCACGACGACCTGGATTACGAATTCCGACCTCGGTGGTGGCAACACGCCCGACAGCACGTTGATCTCAGGAAACACCCTCTACGTCAACGCAGAAGGAGGGACGGCGAGTGCCGGCCTCTACTCGACGCCGCTTGGCACCACGAGTTCAGCCACCGCCATCGACTTGGGTTCGAACGTGGCAGGTCCATGCCCCCACTACTCGTGCCCCATCGAGGCCGACTCGAATGGCAACCTCTTCTTGTTCCGTGGCCAAGGGGTCTATCCGAGCCAGTCGTCGGCCGACCTACAGAACCAAGTCATCGTTGTCCCTCTCGGCAATCCGACGGGTTCGTACTACTTGGACCTCTCGGGCGCTCCAGACGCCTCGCTGATGAATGGGGCTCCGCTGGCCAATGGCAACTTGGCCATCACCGGCAGCGACGGAGGCGAGCCAATTTGGCAGCTTGCGGTGACGTATCCGAACTCCCTCGGTGCTCCAACCAACCCAGTTGCCACTGCCGGCGACGGACAGGCAACCGTGAGTTGGACGGCTCCTAGCTCAGGAACACCGACGGGCTACATCGTCACGTCGAGCCCTGGTGGAAAGACCTGCACGACGAACGGAGCGACGTCGTGCACCGTCACTGGACTCACCAACGGCACGTCGTATACCTTCACCGTTGCTGCGACTGCCGATGGGGTCACTGGGCCGGCTTCTGTTCCCTCGAATGCTGTGATTCCCACCGGAGCGAGCGCTTCGTTGGCGAAGACAGGCTCACCGCTCGGTGTTGGAGTAGCGACGGCGCTCGTGCTCCTCGTTGGCGGAGCCGCGATCAGCGTCGGCCGTCGCAGGTCAGTTCGCTAAGCACATCACCTCCACTGTCTCCTCGCCCCCCAGGCGTCGAGACCAGCCCTGAGTAAACATTGAGAAGTTCTGGCCCGGCACCGCTGCGGTCAACGGGCTTCCTTGATGGGAAGTCCAATCACAGGTGATCGAGTTGGAATTGATGCCGAGCTCCATCGCGCAGATGATTCTGATGGAGACTCTTGCAATGGCAAGCTCGATCAGCACGACGTGCATGGAGCTGGCGTAGGAGATGCTGCTGGCTTAGTCGAAACTCATGAGACTCCGGGCCGCCTTGTTGGAATTGTTGCTCGCCGAAGAACAGCTGCACCCGCACCTCGCCGAATCCTCGCTCGTGACCTCAGCAGTTCCCACCTGGCTTGTATTCTCTCCCATTCGTACAAGTGGCATAGCGCAAATGGGCACCGCTCAGATTCGCACCGCTCAGGTTCGCACCGGTCAGGAAGGCTCGTATCAGGAAGGCACCGGTCAAGTTCGCACCGCTCAGGTTGGCGCCGCCCAAGCTGGCACCGCTCAAGCTGGCTCCGGTCAAGTTGGCACCGGTCAAGTTGGCACTGCTCAGGAAGGCACCGCCCAGGTCGGTATTGGTCAGGTCGGTATTGGTCAGGTCGGTATTGGTCAGGAAGGCACCGCGCAGTTGGGCACTCTGCAGATGGGCTCCGGTCAGATTGACTCCGCTAAGGTCGGTCGGGCTCATGATGGCACGGCTCAGGTTGGCATCGCTCAGGTTGGCAAGTTGCAGGTCGGCACCGTACAAGTTGGCACTGCTCAGGTTGGCACCGCTCAGGTTGGATCTTCTCCAGAAACTTTGTCTCAGGTTCGCACCGCTCAGGTTGGCACTGCCCAGGTTGGCACCGTACAAGTTGGCACCACGGTTCAAATTGGCATCGCTGAGGTCGGCACCGTACAAGTTGGCATAGACCAGCCTGGCATTGGTCAGGTTGGCACGGCTCATGTTGGCATTGGTCAGGTCGGCATTGCTCAGGTTGGCATTGGTCAGGTCGGCACGGCTCAGGATGGCACGGCTCAGGTTGGCATCGCTCAGGTCGGCATGGCTCAGGTTGGCATTGGCCTTATTGCAGCCAGACCAATTCACGTGAGGTGCTGGAGCCGCACTGCAATGGTGCGGTGAGGCCGAGGCTTGTGGAATCCCTCCTGACAATGGGACCGCCATACTCGCGCCAACAATGATCAATCCAGTAACTACGTTTCTGATCTTTTTCATGATCAAGAGCCTAGGGTTCTAGGCACTCATCTTCACGTCAGAGGAAAGTCAGCAGTTCGCTCCACTCACCCCGTGTTTCTTCCCATTCGGGCAAATTGCACCACTCAGGTTGAGTACTCCGCCCAGAGTGCCCCCCATGTTGGCGTGCTCCAGGTCGGCCCGGCTCAGGTCTGCCCGGCTCAGTTTGGCACCGCCCAGGTTAGCTCCGTACAGGTTGGCGCCGACCAAGTACGCATCGCTTAGGTTGGCGCCGCCCAGGTTGGCGAAGGGGAGATTGGCATGGCCCAGGTCGGCATGGCCAAGGTCGGCACCGCCCAAGTTGGCATCGTTGAGATGGGCGCCGGTCAGGTTGGCGTGTTCTAGGTTGGCGCCGCCCAGGTTGGCGTGGTGAAGGTTTGCATGGCTCAGGTTGGCATTGGGAGCGATGCAGTATCCGCGGACAAACGGACCGCCACACGTGGCCGCTCCCGCCTCGGTTTGGATGAGGATCGCTCCCGTACCGATGAGCGAGAGCGCCACGAGGGTTGAGGCGGCAACCAGCGTTCTGAATGAGTTCATAGAGTTCCCCGTCCGGTTGGCGACCCCCTCACCATCGCATACGGCGAGGTCCCTGTCCGATCACGACCACACGTTGGTACGGCCATGGGGCTCTCCACGATGGCGCCAGGCCTCCTGCTTGCCGATACGCAGGGTGTCTTGGTCTACGCCAGCTCGTCGTTGCAAGGCGTGGTCGTTGGTGTGATCGTCCCTGCCATCACCTTCCAGGGCCGCCAGATCACGAACGAGGCGAACACCTACGACGTTGGCCCCTGCGTTCAGCATCGCTTGGGCCGCTACCGTCGACTCGAGATCGGCCGGATCCCGATCGAGCCGCACACGACCTCGGGTGGGTTTGGCGCCGCCACCATCGGAGGGGCCGGGAAGACGAGCTTGCAGTTCCGCGGTGGCTGGGCGAGCACCGTGAAGAAGTCCCGGGTCCAGCCGCTCGTGAAGATCGAGGGGCTGTGGCTCTGGCCAGGCACTGCAGCGCTCAGCGGGCCACCTGGATTGGCGGTCGAACCAAGGGTGATCCAGTTGGGGTTGATATCGAGCTGCATCGCTCGGACGGCCCCGACCGAGACCATGGCCTGGGCGAGCTCGATCGGCAAGGCGTGCATGGAGCCGATGTAGAAGACGTTGCCAGCGGCATCGACGCCAAGGGCACTCCGGGCCGTCGAGGCTCCTCCGATCTCGGCCCCCCACAGCGAGGGATTGCTCGCTGCGGCTTGGACCTCCCCACCGTTGACCAGCAGCGTCAAGTTCTGGCGCACCGACGAGACCCGTTCGCCCGAGGTAGGAACCGACTGATTCCACGCACCAATTTGGAGCGAGCCATCGGCATTGATCACTGCCGATGCGGCGCCGGTCACCAGGGGGCTGACCACCGTGCCGTCGACCATCATCCCGCCGTGCGCATCGGCGCGTTTGAAACCCCCGTTGAAGGCAGCGACCAAGAGCCCAAGCTCGGCCGCCGAGACGGCTGTTCCGGCATCCACGGGCACGAGCGCCGCCGCCCCGGGTGGATCGGTCGAGCCGACGTGGAGGTGGAAGGCGGTGGTCCCAACCGGGAACTCCATGACCGTGAGCGACGCCCCGGCACTCCCCGCCATGGTCTTGGTCAGCGCGGTGATTCCTCGCGGTCCCGTCGACGCCACGGTCCATCCTGCTGGCGGTTGGGTCAAGAGCGTGGTCGTGGTGACCGGGGATATCGAGATCGGCGTGGTGGAGGGCGTTCGCTTCGCCTTGGACGACGCCTCGGCAGCGGTGGCTGAGAGGGCAGCAAGGAGCAGCGCAAGGGCGAGCGACGCCCGCAAGCTTCGAAGCACGCCGCCTAGCGTAAGACTTGGCGAACGCCGTTTTCGGTCACCGGGTCCAGGTGGCCATTGGACTTGGCCTTGGCCGGCGCTTCGTCGCCCAGATCGATGAAGTCGGGCACTGGCTCGGCCGGCAACTCGACGTGGGCGTCTCCAGGGCGCTCAGGTGCCTTCTCGGTGATGTACTCGCCTTGAGCGGTGCGCTTGACCACGTTGGCCCGCTTGCGCTTCGTGGCATCCGGTGCCTTCTGGAGTTCCTTGCAGATCTGGTACGTGAAGAAGTAGACGATGAACGGCGTGATGATCGTCAAGATCCTCATCGCCCAGAGCGTTCCTTCGAGCGAGACGTGGAGGAAGTTGGCCACCACGTCGGTCGACGACGCCAAGAACAGCACCGCGACCAAGCTAAAGAGTGCAGCGCCAAAGGCAGTGCGCTTGGGTCGGTTGCGGGGCAGGTCCAAGAGGTTGTGCATCTCGTCGTCGCCCGTCCACTTTCGCTCGATCATCGGCCACAGCTGGACGATGCCGAAGATGATGCCCGGGATCACCAAGGCCGGGATGAAGACCTCGAGCGGGATGGTGTAGCCGAAGCCGGTCCACTCCCACGCCGGGAAGATGCGCAGCGCCCCGTCGAGCCAGCCCATGTAGAAGTCGGGCTGGACGGCATAGGAGATCTTGGAGGCTTCGTAGGGGCCGAACTGCCAGATCGGGTTGATCTGGGCGAGGCCGCCGAGCAAGGCGATGCCTCCGGTGACCATGAGCAAGAAGCCGGTGGCCTTGGCGGCGAAGATCGGCACCATCGGGGTTCCCACGACGTTGTGCTCCGTGCGGCCCTTGCCCGGGAACTGCGTGTGCTTCTGGTGGACGAGCAAGAACAGGTGGACCGTCACCATCCCGAGCATGATCAACGGGATCAAGAGCACGTGGATGATGAAGAACCTCGGGATGATCGCTGGTCCGGGGTAGTTGCCCCCAAAGAGGAAGAAGGCGATGTAGGTGCCCACGAGTGGGATCGACTCGATGATCGAGAAGGCGATGCGGATGCCGGTTCCCGAGACCAGGTCGTCGGGCAGCGAGTAGCCGAGGAAGCCCTCGACGATGCCCAAGATGAGCAGCGTCGAGCCTAAGACGTAGTTGGTCTCGCGAGGCTTGCGGAAGGCACCGGTGAAGAACACGCGCGCCATGTGAACGACCATGGCGGCCAAGAAGATGTCGCACGCCCAGTGGTGCATCTGGCGGATCAAGAGGCCACTGCGCACCTGGAACGAGAGATTCACCGTCGAGGCGTAGGCCTCAGAGACACGCTGGCCCTGGAGCGGTACGTAGGAGCCGTGGTAGACGACGAGGTTCGTCGAGGGCACGTAGAAGAACGTCAGGAAGATTCCGGTCGCCAAGAGGACGACGAACGAGTAAAGCGCGATCTCTCCGAGCATGAACGACCAGTGATCCGGGAAGATCTTGTCCATGAGGTTGCGGCCACCCTTGGAGATGCCGAACCGGTCGTCGAGCTCGTCAAGCGTCTTGCCGAGCTTGCCGTAGTCCTCGTTCGTTGCGCCGTTCACCGTCGTCATGATCGTGTCCAGTAGCCAGGGCCCACCGGCTGGTCATAGGGGGCCTGTGCTCGAAGATAGCCCTCGTCGTCGACGTAGAGCGCCAACTGCGGAAGGGGGCGCGGAGCGGGCCCGAACGTCGGCTCTGCGCCGTTGGCCACGTTGAACATCGACTGGTGGCACGGACAGACGAGCAGCTGGAGCTGCTGTTCGTAGAGGCCCACGGGGCAGCCCAAGTGGGTGCAGAGCTTCGAATACGCAACGTAGCCGGCCGGCCCCCAGGACTCGCGGCCCGGGCGCGTCGTGAAGTCTTGGGTCGTCAAGCGGATCAAGATCGTCTGGTCGACCGCTTGGCCGTTGTCGGTGTTGACCATGCCTTCGGGGAAGACCGTAACGACACCACCAACGGCGACATCGTTGACGTGGATGCCACGACCCGTCGAGTCGACGAGCTTGGTTCCCCGCTTCCATTGGGTGACGCCCAGCGTGTTTTCAGGCAGTGGGCCGAAGGAGCGGATCACCGGCACCAACGCCAAGAGGCCGAAGATCCCCATGCCCGCCGCTGCCAAACCGGCCAAGACCTTGCGCCGGCCAAGAATCCCGCCGCCACGCTGGACCACAGCCGCCTTGAAGCGGGCTCGTTGGTCGGGCGTCCCACTCATGCGGTGGCGCTCTTCGACGAATGGGCCCTGTGGCATCAAGTACTTGCCCCACGCGGTGATGCCGAAGCCGAGCAGCAACGCACCAGCCCCCATGAAAGCGCCCATGATCCAGGACTCGGCATTCATGAAGTAGGCCACGATGAAGCCGATCAACGACGCAATGCCAAGCAACATGACGAGTGCCAAGAGCGCTTCGGTGCGCTTGGGGTTGCGCGCCTTGGGCTGCATGTGCGGATCGTCGGCCTTGGCGACCGAGAACGACACCGGAGTGCGCTGTTCTGCGCTCATGCTCGGTCTCCGATCCAGAAGGCGATCAACAACAAGACGCCCATGCCGACGGCCAGGGCGACGAAGCCTTCACCGACGGGACCGAGCCCACCGAGGCCAATGCCACCGGGGTTCGCAGGGTGCTCGATGTTGTTCGACACGTAGGCCACGATGTCGCGCACCTGGGCGTCCGTGAGGTTGCCGGTGAAGCGAGGCATGTTGCCTGGACCGGTGCGGATTGCTTCGACGATCTGCGTCGGGGCAACGTTGCGCAAGGTTGGCGCGTACGTTCCCTTGGCCAACATGTCGCCACCACCAGTGATCGTGTGGCAAGCCGCGCAGTTCAAGGCAAACAGGTCGAAGCCGGCGGCGTGGTCAGCTCCAGAAACGTTGTGGACGATCGGGATGTACGGCGTTGCCGGGGCGAGCGAGTTGATCCATGCTGCGATCGCAACTGCTTGGTTTGAGTTCAGTCGAGCGATGCGCGAGGGAGCCTGGACCGAGGTGGGGTCGGCTGCTGGCATCCGGCCCGTTTCGATCCAGAAGTCGATGGTGGCTGGCCCGAGGCCACGCAAGTTCGGATAGGCCCCTGGCGTGCCATTTGCAGGAACGCCGTCCGCGTTGTTGCCGTGGCAGCTTGCGCAGTTCTGCATGTACAGCGCTTCGCCGATCGTGTTCAACGACGAGGGAGGAGCAACGTAGGTGATGTTCTTGTTGCCATAGGCGACGAGTTTGCCGTTTGAGAAGACCTTGAGGCTCGAGTTCGCTGCCCCGCTGTTGGCCCGGCCCGTCTGGTAGGCCGCTGGCGGAATCGCATTGCTCAGGATTGTCTGTGCGTTCGCACTGTTGACGGTCGAGGCGATCAGGACCGGCGACGAAGACGTCGACGACTTCGAGCCCTCACCGAAGACCACGACGGCACTGAGCACGGTCACGACCAAGATCAAGACGGGCAACAAGAGCCGGCGGGAAAGCGACGTCGTAGCCATCGTTACTTCAGCAAGAAGAGGCAGGCGTAGAGCCCGACCCAGACGACGTCGACGAAGTGCCAGTAGTAGCTCACGCCCTGGAACGTGGCGAGTTCACCAGGGTCGCCTGCCTTGCCACGCAAGCGGCCGAGCAAGAGTGCCATGGCGACCAAACCGATGAAGACGTGAAGTCCATGCAGTCCGGTCGTGATGTAGAAGATCGATCCATATGCGTTCGTCGACCAGCGCGTGGTCTGGTGGATCCACTCGTAGAACTGGTTGCCGAGGAACAGCGCACCCATGACCATCGAGATGATCACCCACTTGCGCGCCTTGTGACGCTCTTGGTGCTCTTCGTGCCACACAGCCATCCACATCGTGCCTGAAGACGCCACCAAGATGATGGTGAAGATTCCTGCCTGGAGTACGTCGAGCTCCGTGCCCTTTGGTGGCCAGGAGGCGAGGTGCGCACGGATCGTGAACAGCGCAGCAAAGAGTGCTGCAAAGAACATCAACTCTGAACCGAGCCAAATCAAGATTCCCACCGCCAACATGGGCGGACGTGTGTGAACTGTCTTCTGCTTGGGCGTCGAGGGGACTGCCGAAACCGCTTGAGACACAACACCTTTCCTAGCGCATGGGGGGCTTGCAACGCCAGATTAGCGGGGCGTCTCTCGACTAGCCAATATTGGCCCGGACGGCCTCGCCTTGGGGGAGGTCGATGGGAAACGGTCGAACACCAATGGTCCAAAGTCCCTTGGTGGGCCTCGTCATTGCGACGTAGAGGGTCTTGAGTCCCCGAGATGTCGGCAGGTCGAAGAGCTGCTGGTCGCCGCTCCCCCGAGACGCCACCGCAGCGGGCTCGACGATGACGACGCCGTCGAACTCCAAGCCATTGGCTTGGTCGACCGCCAATAAGACCAGCGGAGCAGAGAGTCCCGGGCCCCCATGCGCCCGCGGATCGACGATGTCGACGTTCGCTGCAGCAAAGGCTGCGGAGAGTTCCGCCAGCATGGGACGAGGGGCCAACACGGCGACGTGGCCTGGGGCAACTTCTTCGAGGAGCCGGGTGGCGGCACCGACGACCCCATCAGCCAAGGCTTCTTCGCTGACCTGTTCGATCACGGGGATCGAACCCGATCGGCGAACCGGGGTGGGAGCCTCGAGACCCAGATCAGCGGCAGCGAGGACCTGCCTCGAGAGTTCGATGACTTCTGCTGGGGTTCGATAGCTCACGGTCAACTCGACCAGGTGCGGTGGACGCTTGGGTCCGAGGAACTCGACGATCTCATCCCAGCTCGCTGGTGCCCACGGCCCGGTTGCCTGGGCGATGTCACCAACGAGCGTCATCGACCCTGAGAGAGAACGGCGCGCCAACATCCTCAACTGCATCGGCGAGAGGTCTTGGGTCTCATCGACGACGATGTGGCCGAACGCATGGACCTCTTCGTCATCGCGTGCCTTGCCGTCGTTGCGATTGCCATCGAGTCCCTCGGGCCAACCGTGCTCGTCGTGGCGTTCCGATCGGCGTCGCTCTTTGCTCGTCCGACGCGGACCCAAGATCGTTCTCAATTCGTCGACCAATGCTGCATCGCTTGGCGTCCAGGCGACGTCGTCGAGCGTTGCACTGCGCGCTCGAGCGAGCAAAGCACACTCGTCGTCCGACAAGATTCCTTCTCCGGCCACTCGGATCAACGCTGGAGCCCCATAGAGGTCGTGCAGGACTTCATGAGGCGACAGGCGTGGCCACATGCGAGCCAACGCATCTTTGACTTCAGGAATGGCACGCACTTGGCTCGAAAACTCTGCGAGATCGAATCCCTCTTCTTCGAGATCAAGCCCGCGCCTCGACTGGAACTGCTCAGCCAAGCTGACCGCGAGTTCGTGTTCGACGAACTTCCGTCGAGCGTTGTGCGTCCCTGGGCGTCGACGAGCACGTCGGACGATGTCTTCGCTGTCGCCCACCTTGATCTTCAACGTCATGGCGCCAAAGGGGAACTCGACATCGTGCTTGAGCGCTCGTTGGCGCGTCTTGACGGCACGAGCCATGACCCGCGCCATGCGTGGGTCGCCTTTGAGCCGCTCGATCGGCTCTGCTTCTTCTGCGCTCACGCGAATCTCGTGGACGAGTCCAGAGATCGTCGAGAGTGTCACGCCCGTTTCGCCCAACGACGGCAAGACCTGTTCGATGTAGCGCAGGAAGAGCGGGTTGGGTCCGACGACCAAGACCCCTTGGCGTTCCAGCGGAAAGCGATGGGTATAGAGGAGGTAGGCCGCACGATGCAGCGCGACGGCAGTCTTGCCG
>Ga0164296_1003942_pt1 | contig 13719 bp, 15 predicted proteins | sample GEODES057metaG_FD_113533 | JGI IMG/M metagenome (GOLD analysis project Ga0164296, IMG submission 113533) | Dystrophic lake water microbial communities from Trout Bog Lake, Wisconsin, USA - GEODES057 metaG | ecosystem: Environmental > Aquatic > Freshwater > Lake | place: USA: Trout Bog Lake...
AAAGACGTAACTATTTTGGCTGAAGTGGTGGCTGGGGTTAAAAAACCTTTACCTCTTATAGAATTAAGACAAAGAGCAGAAAATTCACCAATGCTGATCGATGATTACGACATAGGCGGTTGCAATTGTTTTGTAGATTTTGAGGAAAATAATGGCTATTGACTCGAAGATCGTTCAGAAGGTAGTAAGTCGTGCCAACGGCTACTGCGAGACTTGTGGCGGTAACGCGCATGAGAGCATGGCACTTCACCATCGCAAGCTTAAATCACGCGGCGGTGAAGATAGCGTGACTAACCTGATTTGGATACATCACGGGTGCCACAACTTAAACACAAACAGTATTCACCTGAACCCTGCGGAAGCAGAGCGCAAAGGATGGATGGTTGGGTCTTGGCAAGAACCGGCAGAAACGCCATTTGTTCAGCCTGACGGCTCAATCGTATTACTCAACGAAGATGGAACTATCCATCACTTAGGGGGCAAAGATGGCGAAGAATAGACTCACAATACAGGGGCGTATAGGCAAAGACCCTGAACTCAAAGCAGTCGGAGATGAAGCAGTTGCTGAGTTTTCATTAGCGTTTACACCTTGGTCAAAATCCAAAGGCGAGGGTGAGACAATTTGGTTCGATGTAAGCTTCTGGAACAAGAACGCAGACGCGGTTATGGACTTTTACCGCAAAGGCGATCTGGTCGAGGTCGAGGGCGTATTCGGCTACAAGCGGCATGTCAAAGACGGCGTAGAGAAGATTTATTTATCTATCTTGGGTCAAAGCATTTCTGAGGTCAAAATCAGCAAGAAGGCAAAGACTGACGAGGTAGCGCCTTGGTAACAGCCGACAATGGCGAGGAATTATGGGCAACTGATGAGGTTGCCCAGTTTCTTAACATTACAATAAACAACCTACGGCAAATCCAGCACCGAGGTCAGTTGGAGTGGAAAAAAAGAGTTTGGCGCTCAGTCTATTACTCTGCCAATGAGGTTCGCGCCTTCAAAGAACTGCGAGAAAACAAAAAGCGTGGGTAACCTACTCCTGTGCAAACAGAAGAAGCGACCGTCGAGGAAATCGATGAGGCTATGGTATGGATACAGTCCTTGCTGGCTGACCCACGCCTAATCCCACGCCGCCGAAATATCTTGCTTGGAGAACTAGACTCGCTGTTAGATGCTCGATTGGAACTAAGCGAAAAGGAACAGTAAAGTAATCTCATGGAAATCGAAGAAATCGCTCTTACGGCAATTAAGCCTTATGCAAAGAACCCACGCAAAGGCAACGTAGATTTAATCGCTGAATCGTTGGAAGCTTACGGGCAATACAAACCGATTACTGTGAACCTACGTAACAATGAAATCCTAGCCGGCAACCATACGTATGCCGCCGCACAAAAACTCGGTTGGGAAACTATCGCCGTCACATACGTCAATGTAGATGAAGCGACAGCCGCGAAGATTGTAGCGATCGATAACAAGACATCTGACTCTGGTGAATACGACACCGAGAAGCTTCTAGAACTATTGGGAGATTTGCCTGATCTTACTGCTACCGGCTACGCGCAAGATGATGTAGACAGTTTGCTCGCACTACTTGATGAGCAAGCGACACCTAACCTCGGAGCAGATATTCACCTCGCACCTAAAATTGGTGAAACAGGATTAAGCAACGTCAATGTCGGTACCTCATTAGGCGAATACGCCGAACGCTACAACGCGAAGCAAACTCGTATGTTGATGGCAGATTACGAGAACACTCTTTACGTATGGCTTATCGAGAAGTTAAGCGATTACCGCCAACGTCACGGACTCACAACAAACGCTGACGCGATCGTCAAACTGGTTGAAGATATTTACAACGAGAAGGCTCCAAGAGAATGAACCTAGCCGATCTTCCAATTATTAAAATCAAGCGAGTAATGTCGGAAGAAGAATCCAGCGAACTCGTAGGCACAATGGTGGAGAACCTCGAAGCCAACTGTAACGAAGCCGGTATTTATGTAGACGAAGACACAGACGAGATTATCCTCGCTTACTTCCCGATGGAAGAAGAAGTCAATCTCCTACGCAGGTCTGTATTGAACATCAAGTACGGAAGCACAAAGCGCCAGAGCCTCGGTATTGAAAACCTCTCACGTACTTTCGGAATGGCACCGCGCAAGGTCTTTCAGCGTAGAGAGTCCTGCCGCCCAACAACTCTCGCCGGAGAGCAACCCAACGAACACGCAGTTCTTATTGCGTTTGCAGAGAAGTTTGCCAAAATGTTCAAGGAGTTTGCTCCTGATGTCTACGAACACGATGTAGAAGCACTCAAAGAAGCCGGACTAGAAAACGAATGGCGCATGACCGATGATGCTCTATGGACATCCGGCGTTGTAAATAAATCTTCAACCCTGCCTTACCACAGAGACGGATTCAACTTTGCCACATAATCGGCGATGCCAGTTATTCGCCGCGACATGAAAGGCGGCTACCTCAATTTCCCTGCCTATAACATCACTTGCTCTTGCCGTGATGGATGGGTGCTGTTTTTTGCTGGATACAAGTACGTGCATGGAGTAACACCTATGACGCCGGTGAAAAAAGATGCTTACCGCTACTCAATCGTGTATTACGCGCTACGTGGCATGAAAGATTGCTTCACCTATGCAGTAGAAACTGCTCGCGGTGGCGAGAACCGAACCAAACGTGAAGAACAGATGGTCAAGGTACTCAAAGGCGAAGCAGAGTCGCAGGTTAAAGGTTGAAGGTTGGCTACCGGCGTGTATCGGGCAAACTACCTCTAACCGACAATGAAGCCGGAGCGAGAGGTACGTGGCTAGAAAAGCGCAGAGGTCTTATCGCAAGCTTGGAAGAACGAGGACATACTTTCTCGTACTTGACCGACCCAACGCCTAATAGCCAAGAGGCAGGTTACGCAAAAGCTTCTAACTACCATTGCGACCTGCTCATGCTGGAGTTCGGCGGCAATAACCTCATGTTCAACAAAAAGGCATGGGAAGAGACATTTGCCATCATCAAGCAACACAAGGGCAAGATCGTATTCCTGAACGATGACCCGGATCTGCCGTTCTTATGGAAAGAACTGCCAGATGAAGATTGGTCTCGCTGGACTATCGCGGCTAACGCAGTCAATACTGATGCAGTACGTAAGCGCCTGAACGTACCAACGGCGGCAAAGGTCATAGACATCCCGTTCCATGCTGTATTGCGACAACGCGAGTTCGCAGACGGCATCAACACAACGGCTATCTATTACGGCAGACCTAACGGCAGAAGCAAAGTCCTAGCGCCATTCCTTTCTAGCGGAATTGTGACTATCGCCGGTAAGCAAGAAGAATGGGGCAACGAAATTGTCGTTCCAGCGCCGGAGCAGAAAAATCGCTCAGAGTTCTACCGCCAATGGAGAGCCTGTCTAGCAATTTATGACGGCAAACACGCCGATACAGGTTGGCGTACAGGTCGCGCTTACCACGCTCTACTCGCAGGAATACCCGTAGCCGCTCCACGTGGCAATAGGGGTCTTGCTTGGGCATTTCCGGCAGATTACCCTAACGAACTGGCTCAACTCCTCAGAATGGACAAGAACCAGCGAGAAGAACTACACGCACAGCAGGTAATCGCGGCAACAGGAGATATAGAGACTGCTTACATCGCTCTAGGCTTATGATCGGTTACGACATTGACGGAGTATTAGCTTCTAAGCCGACCCCTAGCGACAAGAAGTGGGGAAGGATGAACGGCGCAGAGCGTAAAGCCCACAAAGAGAACCTACTTCACCAATACGACAACGCCAAAGCCCTACTCATTCCGACAGAACCTTTTTACGCCATAAGCGCTCGTAAAGACGAACCTCTCGTAAGAGGGATAACTACTCATTGGCTCAAAGAGAGATATGGCGATTTAGTGCTTGGGGTTGCCCTACTGCCCATGAGCAGGTCTATCGAGAACGTAGTGAAGTTCAAGAACGCGGCTATTGAGAATTATCAGATTACAAGATTTACCGAGGACAACAAGAAGATACTCAAAGGTCTGCACGAGAACGCTTGCCCTGCTGAACTCTACTTTTGGGAAGAAGGCATGAGCGCGCCAGTTGCATTTCCTATTTCCTGAGATACGCTACACACATGACAGGAAAAATGGCTATGCCTGAGCCAGAAATGGTAGAGCGTGACCTTAAAATAATCGCCCTACGCAATACCGGCGCTACATGGGAAGCCATAGGACAGGCACTCGGTTACGCCGGCGCTAGTGGTGCTTACAAGGCATACCAGCGCTTACAGGCTCGCAGAGTTCACCCGAAGATAGACGAACATAGGGAAATCGAATTATCTTTTTTAGACTCGCTGTTGCACCAGTTGTTCTTCAACGAGGAAGGCAAGCCAAAAGCCAAACTCTCGCTGAGGGAGATGGACAGGGCGTTAGCGATCCACGACCGCAAGGCAAAAATACTAGGACTGAACGCACCGGAGAAATTACAGACAGAGGTGATTACTTACGATGGAAACACCCTTGCTGAACATACCCAGCGAATCATTGAGCTTGTACGATCATCTCGCAGCACGACGAGCGCTTTGGGCGGCAACCTTGGCGAGACCGGAGCAACTGCCTGATGACGCTGATTGGAGTACTTGGCTTTACTTGGCTGGGCGTGGCGCTGGTAAGACGCGCACTGCGGCTGAGTGGATTGCGTGGGAAGCAAGCAGACACGATGCAACGCGCTGGGCAATTATCGCGCCAACCTTTGGTGACGTCAGAGACGTCTGCGCGGAAGGTGAATCAGGGGTTATCCCTATCCTACGTCAGTATGGAAATCTCGATTACTACAATAGAAGTACGGGGCTAATCCGGCTAAAAAACGGCTCGCGTATCAAGCTTTTCTCCGCAGATGAGCCTGATCGCCTACGCGGTCCACAACATCATGGAGCATGGTGCGATGAGTTGGCGGCTTGGCGTTATCCGGAGACATGGGATCAGTTGCAGTTCGGTATGCGCTTAGGACAGCATCCTCGCGTAGTAGTTACCACCACGCCTAAGAATGTATCTATTATCAGAACGCTATCCAAGCGTACAGACGGCACAGTCAAGATCGTTCGCGGTTCAACCTTCGATAACGCCGCTAACCTCGCTCCACAAGCACTCATAGAATTACAAGCGCGCTATGCCGGTACTCGCTTAGGTAGGCAGGAGTTGTTCGGCGAACTTTTGGAAGATTCCGAAGGAGCGCTCTGGACTAGAAGCTTGATCGAAGATGCAAGAGTTACTGAAGCGCCAGCGTGCTACCGCATAGTCGTGGCGATTGACCCTGCTGTGACAAGTGGCGAGGATGCAGACATGACCGGAATAGTTGTAGCCGGCGCAACGCCTGATGGACATTACTGGGTGCTGGAAGATGCCACGATGAAAGGCACTCCTGACGCTTGGGCGCGTAAAGCGGTGGAGTTGTATCGCAAATGGAAGGCTGATCGTGTTATCGCGGAAACCAACAATGGTGGCGATCTTGTATTGGAAGTGTTGAAGCAGGTAGACAGCACAGTCGCATTACGCAAGGTCACAGCATCTCGCGGTAAGCAAGTACGCGCTGAACCTGTATCGGCATTAAGCGAGCAGAAGCGACTGCACATGGTTGGCGCGTTTCCTGAATTGGAAGATCAACTCGTTACATGGGAACCGGATAGCAAAGAATCACCAGACCGCATGGACGCGATGGTGTGGGCGATTACAGATTTGATGGCTGGAAGCGTTGCGATGAAGTCGTTAGCGGCACTCGCAGACTTTTGCCAGAACTGTCGCTTACCACTTCTACGCGGTACTAGAGTGTGTCCACGTTGCAATACCGCTATTATTACACCAGCCTGAATTACAAGGGGCATTAAACAAGGAGCAAGCACATGGGTCTATTCGACCGCTTAGCCAAAGCAGTAGCCGATCAAATAGTAAAGGCTCCGGCACTTAATCTGCCAGCAGGAGCAGTCACGCTCACAGAGCAACAGATGAACACGGCGCAAGGACAAACTGCTAACTACGGACAACAGACTCCACTCCCTCGCAACCCACTATTGGCTGGTGTGCCTTTCGGTCCAGCGCTACCTGTATCGCCAGCATCCATCAACCCACTACGCGATGATGGTCGCTCCGATCCACGCCGCTACGAATACCAAGTCGCGCAGAACATCAACTTTGGCACTCAACAGAAGCTTGTACAGTTCGACACTTTGCGTGGCGCGGCAGAACAAATCGATATCGCTCGCCGTTGCATCGAAGTATTGAAGGCAAAGATCAGTTCACTTGACTGGGACATCGTGCTCGGTGATGATGCCTCTGAAAAGATTATTGCTGAATCCGGTGGAGATCACGTGCGCGCTATGTCTATCGCACGCCAAAAGTTCTCTGATGAGATTTACCGCCTACGCACATTCTGGGAAAACCCTGATCGCTCGAATGGAATGACCTTTATCGACTGGATCAGCATGAGCCTAGAGGACATCCTCGTTCTTGACGCTTGGGCTATTTGGCCACAGAAAACTGTCGGTGGAGATTTGTATGGTCTGCAAATCCTCGATGGCTCAACAATCAAGCCACTCCTAGACGATCGCGGTATGCGCCCAATGGCACCGCAACCAGCCTTCCAGCAAATCCTGTATGGCTTCCCACGCACAGAGTTCACAGCCAACAGCGATGACCAAAACGCAGATGGCGAATACACCTCGGATGATTTGTCTTACCTCGTTCGCAACCGCCGTTCAAACAGCGTGTATGGACTATCTCCTGTTGAGCGCGCTCTGCCACTTCTTGATCTTTACTTGCGCCGCCAACAATGGCTACGCGCTGAATACACCGATGGCGTAACGCCGGAGATGATGCTCACCTCTGATGCAGAGTTCGGCATGGATCCACTCGTTATGCGCCAATACGAGAACATCATCAACGACAACCTCGCCGGACAGACAGAGCAACGCAAGCGCGCACTCCTCTTGCCAGCAGGTCTAAAGCCACAGATGTACGAAGGCTACGGCGAGAAGTTCAAGGACACACTCGATCACTACCTACTAGAGTCAATCACAGGTCATTTCGGCGTATTGCCAACAGAGATCGGATTCTCTGCTAAGGGTGGACTAGGAGCAAGCGGTCATCAAGAAGGCGAAGCCGAAGCCGCACAAAACATCGGCGTTGCACCTTTGTCTCAATGGCTAGCCAAGATGCTCACCAACATTTCATACACATACCTCGGTATGCCTCGTGAATTAGAATTCAAGTTCATGATCTCTGAAATCCGCGACAACGAGCAAGCGGCGAAGAAGTCAGACCTAGAATTGCGCGGTGGCACAAAGACCATCAACGAGCGCCGTAGCGAATTGGGATTGCCACTTCTCGACACACCTGCGGCAGATCAACCTATGCTCGTAGCCGGCAACAGCGTGTTCTTCATTTCACCAGAAGGCATTATCAACGCTTCACAGCCACCTGCTGGCGAGTTGGACATTGACGATGCGGCTAACCCACTAGCCAAAATCAAGCCGGGAACAGCGCCAGCGCCAGTAGCCGCGCCAAAACCTACAAACGACATTTCTGAAGAAAACCCTGATGAGACTTCAGAACCAAAACCTGCTGCTCCAAAAGAACCTGAAGGCGCAGTTACGCAGGAAGAAGCTTCTAAAGCTGGCGTACCTTCTATGTTCGAAGCAGAAGCCGCGCTATCCAAACTCAATACTCTGCCTAACCCTGCCGGTAACGCTGTAGAGACTGACGAAGATCCCGGAGATTACGTTGAGTCACCTTGGAAAGTAGTGCCAACGATTCCGCTCAACCCTGATGTGTGGTCTAAGGCAAATCTCCAACTCGTAAACATCGCTGATCTTGTAGGCACAGACACAGTCCTTGATCGTGGCAAGGTTGCAGATCGCATCCAAAGCATGGGTCAATCCGACAAGCCATATCGCAACTATCCACTCGTGTATGACGATGGCAAGCAACAGACAATCGTTGATGGGCACCATCGCTTAATGGCTATGTGGTTGCTTGGTATGGATCAAGCGGCTGTATGGGTCGGCACGCCGGACTCAGAAAAAGAAGCGGCAGATGAGGTCAAGGCGTTCGTCAAATGGGCAAAGAAAACAGACCGCGCTCGTCATTTCGAGTTTAAGTCTCTTGACCCAGTAATCGGTGACGCGCTCAATCGTTGCTACTTTGATGGCGATAAGGAAACTATCCGCTCGCTCACAAAGGCATATTTGGCGTGAACCCAAAAGCAGTCGCGGAACAGATAGCGGCAAAGAACGCCATCAAGATTCGCGCCGCGCTTAAAGCCAGCATCGACCCAAAAGCAGTCATCGAGAACTATCTCCACACGATGCCTGACCCTAAGCAACCTCAAACTCAGGCTCGCGCTCGCGCACGGGCATGGGCGGTGCATAACGTCAAGATCGACCAAGCGCCACTCATTTCAGCCCTCAAACGCCACTATGCGGAGATGTATTCGTTTGGGCAAGCAAGGGCAGAGGACAACGTCTATCGAAGCTTGAAAGCCAAAGAGAAGGCGCTAGAACCTATCTCTTGGGATGGCTGGACACCGGGAAACAGAACTGCGGCGGCATTGATCTCGCCTAGTGGTGGGCTCAAAGCGTTGCTCAACGGAATCGAGATTAAAAGCTTGGGGCAGTCCTCAACTTACGATCTTCTCGGCACAGCGTTAGCCGATGGCATTGGGCAAGGATTAGGCGGTACAGCGCTGGCATCTCTCATTAGCGATCACATCTCAACGCCTGATCGCGCTCTTTTGGTCGCTCGCACCGAAGGTTCACGCGCTTCCAACGCGGCACAGATCGACACGTATCTTGCTATGGGAGTTTCACAGGTCGAGTGGTCAGCCGTAGACCCTACAGGTTGCGCTTGCGTAGATTTAGACGGCGAGCAGGTAGACATCGGCGAGGTATTTCCATCAAGCGAAGAAGGCGTAACGCAACCACCGGAACACCCTAACTGCGTATGCACTTTGCTTGCTGTAATTCCAGACACTATGACGTTTGATTCTGTCGCTGACTACACCAACGGCATGGATCTCACAAGCTTCGGAGCGGCTATCGGAGCGGCAAATACAACAGCGCAAGACTTGTCCGGTTCTGAAGATGGCGAAGATGAAGATTACGCAACTTTCGCACCTGATCGTCCAAGCAAGCCGAAGAAATAAGCATTACACTCTAACCACGCGAGATAAGGACTATACATGGCTCTCAATCACATAAACATCACAGTTGGAACACAACCAACCCTATTGCTCACAATGCCTAATGGTGTGGGATATGTCGCCGTACAAATCCAAAATCGCGACACCGCACCCGTTTACCTCGGCGATAGCGCAATTACTGTCGCATCAGGAGCAAACGGCGGTCAAATTCTTGCACCAAGCGCAACTGTGCAAATCTGGATGCACGGCAACGATTCAATCTACGCAATCTCAACCGCAGGTACAACTGCCGGCGCAGTTTGCCTCGTCTATTCAGCATAAAACTAAATATGAGCGAATCCTTTGTCCCACCTGCTGGAGTAGCCTCAGCCGCTAAACGCGCCTTAGGTTGGATTGCAGATGGACACGCCGGAGATGGATTTACAAGTGCGGGGCGCACAAGAGCGTCACAGCTTGCAAATCGTGAGGGCATCTCGGCAGACACAATCAACCGCATGGTCAGTTTCTTTGCTCGCCACGAAGTTGATAAGAAGGCAGAAGGATTTAACCAAGGAGAAAAAGGATTTCCAAGTCCGGGTCGCGTGGCTTGGGATGCGTGGGGTGGAGATGCCGGAAAGTCTTGGGCTGAAAGCGTCGCCGCTAAACTAAACAGGGAGAAATCAACTATGGCACAGGACTTCGCTAAGTCATTCGCAGAGATCGTCAAGTTCAACAAGAACGATGACGGCACACTTACAGTTTATGGCAAGGCAACATCTGATGACCTCGACATCGATCTTCAGATTTGCGATAACGACTGGCTGAAGAAGGCTATGCCTGATTGGTTTAAGTCCGGCGGTAACATCCGCGAACAGCACTCCTCTATCGCGGCTGGAGTAGCAACTGACTACGAAGAAAAAGGCGATGGCTTCTACATCACCGCTAATGTCGTAGATCCAATCTCTTGCAAGAAGGTCGAAGCAAAGGTTCTCAAAGGTTTCTCTATCGGCATCAAGGCTCCACGCGTTATCCGTGACGAAAAGGCGGCTAATGGTCGCATCGTAGACGGACAAATCGTAGAAGTCAGCCTCGTTGATAGACCTGCTAACCCTACTTGCCAGCTTGTTCTTGCAAAGTCAGTAGGCGGCGAAAGCACATTGACTCAGGTTGAAGAACTCATCGAGAAGCGCGACTTCACAGCCGATGAGCGTCAAGATGCCGCAGACGCAGGACAAGCACTACCTGACGGCTCATACCCAATCAAGACTATTGCCGACCTAAAGAACGCTATCCAAGCATTTGGTCGCGCAAAAAACCCTGCAAAGGTTAAGCAACACATCATCACACGCGCTCGCGCATTGGGCGCGATCGATCAACTACCGGAAGGCTGGAACGTGAAGAAGTCACCTCTACTCGATGTCATCCTAGAACTTCACGAAAAGGCAACCACGCCTGATTCGGTCAAGTTCGATGACGACTCTTATGACGCAGTAATCAAGAGCATCGCAAATGTCCTAGTCAAAGAGACTGGCACAGATGAAGATGCAGACGCAGTTATCGAAGCGTTAAAACACGCCTTTGACTCACAATTCGCCAATAAAGACGCAGACGGCGATGACGACAATGACGCCAATGACGGCTCTGCGGGGTGTACCTGCGACGGTTGTAAAGCTTGCAAAGACGCTGGAGGATGCGACTCAGATGTCTGCAAAGGACACAAGGGCGACAAGTCTGCTCTCATCGGCAAGTGCCTAGAGTGCGGATGCCATCAACCAACAAACGCACACGGCAAGACACAAATCGTTGTACCTAACACCGGACAACCTTCAAACGTCACAACAGCCGCAACCCTAGACACATCAGGCTCTATTAAGTCTGCTGAAGGCGAAGAAGCTTCTGCCGAACCTGCCCACGAAACTGTTGTCGAAGAGATCAAGGCTGAGGCTGATAAAGTCGAGGCTGAAGTCGAACATGTGATCGAAGAGATCAAAACTGAGATTCTTGACGAGAAGGCTGTAGCCGCAATCGTTGAGAAGGCTGTAAAGAGTGCAACTGAAATAGTCAAGACAGAGATCATTTCTCACGAATCCGCGCTGAAGGCGGCTAACGAGAAGGTGGTGGCTCTTGAGTCAGAACTCGCAACGGCAAAGTCTGCTGTCCTTAGTGGTGGTCCTGCTAAAACAGGTCGCAAGCCAAATCAGGACACAAACGAACTGCTCGCAACCGCTTTGGACTATCGTCTAAAGGCTGCTGCGACAACTGACCCAACACTTGTCAAGGGTTACAAGGCTCTAGAGGCTGAATACCTCGAAAAAGCAAACAAACTCAACAAGTAACCAACCCACCAACCCGAAAGGTCGAAGCCAAATGGCACTAGAAGCACCTCGCGCCGACCAACTCTTTGCAGACGCTGGTTCTGCTAAGAAGGCGGCAAAGCGTATGGACGAATTCAAGGCAACCTTGAATAAGTCTTTCGAAGCACCTTCAGTTCCCGGTGCATCAGCACCTGTTGACGCAACAGCACAACTAGAGGCAATGGCGGCTAACAAGTCACTATCTCCTGATGTTCTTGCTGGTCTCAACAACGCGATCTCCGCTCAACGTCTTGCTATGCAGGATGCTCAGAAGGACATCACACTCACAAGCCCACTCTCAACATCATTCGCACAGTTCGACTTGGAAGCACCTGCAAAGTTGCTCACACCACGTCCAACTCCACTTCGTAACAAGATCCCTCGCAAGAAGGGTGTTGGTACATCGCACCGTATCAAGCGCATCAACGGCTACACAGGTACAGGTACCGGTGGCGTTGGTCAGACTTGGCCTGGAGTTACCGAAACAACAACAACCGCTTTCGGTTCAATCAACTTCGAGCGCGGAGCAAAGATTTCGTATGCATCAGATGATCTGATCTTGCCATACAACTCTTACTCACTATCAGATAGCGTTTCTTTCGATGCTAACTTCTCAGGTCTTGGATATCAGGATCTCCGTCAGTTGTCATCAACATCAACACTTTACGCAACAATGTTGATGGAAGAGCGCATGATGCTCATGGCTCGCGGTACTGCTTCTGGTTATGTCGGCGCACTTTCTGCTCCTTCAACACCAACTGTCGCTGCTGTTTCACCTTCAGGTTCTGTAACAGCACTCGCAAACGCAACGTACTACGTCTATGTCACATCTGATGCTGGTGTATCTACAAGCGGCTTCGGTGAGTCTGTTGTAACAACAGTCCAATCACAAGCTACTTCTTCACAAGCACTCACAATCACAATCCCTGCATCTGTATCAGGCGCACTTGGATACAACATCTACGTTGGAACTTCAACTGGCGTTGCTAACGCAACATATCAGGGTCGTACAACAGGTCTCGTATTCACACTAGGCGGCACAGGTACACCTGCTATCGGAAACCAAGCACCATACACAACTACTGGTGCAACAGCTTCTCGCGCTTCATCAGATACCTCTGCTTACGCAACAGGTTACGATGGAATCCTTCCAACCTTGTTCTCAAAGGGTGGATACACAAACAACATCGGTGGCACATTCAGCAACTCAAATCCGGGTACTGAATACCAGACTGTGTTTGCTAGCCTCTACGCATCTGTAAAGGCTGATCCAGACGAGATTCTTATCTCAGGTCAAGATCGCAAGCAACTCTCTGACGCTATCAAGTCAAACGCAAACAGCAACTATCGTCTAGAAGTAATGCAAGACGAGACAACCGGAGTTACATTCGGTTCTGTTGTTGGTGGAATCGTCAACGAGACAACAGGCAAGAGTGTTCCTCTTACTGTTCACCCTTGGCTCCCACAAGGCGTTTCACCTGTTATGTCTTACACCTTGCCTATCCCAGACACTGAGGTCTCTGACATCTGGGCTAACTACATGGTGCAGGACTACATGGGCATTCAATGGCCGGTCACACAGTTCGCGTATGAGTTTTCAACTTACTTCCGCGGAACATTCTTCTGTGCGGCTCCACTCTGGAACGGACTCGTTTCAGGAATCACAGCAGCATAACCAACTGAATAACGGGGTGGGGAGTCGAAAGGCTCCCTGCCTCTTTTCATAGAAAGGGCAACTATGGCAAGGCTAGTCGGTCCATCAGGACATCTCAAAGCGGTGGACATTAAAACTCAAAGCGGTACAAGAACACTACGGGCAGACAAAGCAGGTTTCTACCAAGCTTCTAAACCCAGCGACATCAAAACGCTTAAAGCCGAAGGATTCAGCGAAGAAAACTTAGCAAGACACACAATAGGTGACGGCGATCGCGGGTATAATTGCGAAAACTGTGGCTTTGGATCGTGGTTCAAGTTGTGTTCTCGTTGCGGTCACGAAATGGCTACACCTAAAACAGACGGAGACTAAGAATGACAGCGACAGTCGGTATCTCACCAATAACCCCGTTTCAATCAGGTAACTATCTGACTGTTGCGGAGTATAAGAACGCACCGACTGCTATCGACTACGACAACCTAGTCGTGGGTGGAACCTCAGCCCAACAAGACGCTGAACTGCTTACCAACATCGCTCGCGCATCTTCGTGGATCGA
>Ga0164296_1003946_pt1 | contig 13711 bp, 10 predicted proteins | sample GEODES057metaG_FD_113533 | JGI IMG/M metagenome (GOLD analysis project Ga0164296, IMG submission 113533) | Dystrophic lake water microbial communities from Trout Bog Lake, Wisconsin, USA - GEODES057 metaG | ecosystem: Environmental > Aquatic > Freshwater > Lake | place: USA: Trout Bog Lake...
CAGCACAAACTGGCCGACCACCTATATCCCCACAAGCCGGGTGATGTAGTTTCACAAGTTCAGCAGAAGTCCGGCAAAGCTTTTACCTCGCATAACCATACGCAGGCATGGCGAAAATTCCAAGCGCGGCCCCGTAAGGAAACTGCACAACCGGATAACACCATGCGAGATTGGTGCGTATATCACGCAGCCCACAAGGACTATACCTACTCCGACCAGTGGATTGAGTTCCTGGTCGCCGAGGTGAGTGATAACCAAAAGTTCGATGACCTTAAGGCCACCAAAATCTGACTCCTTCGCTGCTATGCTTGGCTGACATCGTTATCGTAGGGCTATGGCGAAAACGTAGTGATCATCGCTATCGGTCGTGGCCCGCCATAGCCAATTGAAATGCCGTCATAGATTTGGGCATCTTCGCCAATCCCAATGCCATTACAAACCATCAGTCTGCACTGCGTTTCGCGGCGCAGAACGGCGCCGCGCCAGCAGCCACCTATTTCCATAAAGGCGCCGAACAATGGGCTCGAGACGCGCCTGTCTTGATCCTTATCGGAATATGGCCGATCCTCCGCCGGGGAGATTGCGGGGCATGGGAAATACCGCAGGCATTTTCCGCAATTCGTCGTCCGAGAAAAAAAGAGGCCACGATCATGAGCGCCGCCGCATCACTGGTTTCCGCACCGTCCATGCAGATCACGAAAGTCAAGGAACAGATCGGCGCTATCGTCACCGGGATCGACCTTGCCAAACCGGTCGACGCGGCAACGCGCAAGGCGCTGTATGACGCGGTTGTGGAAAACGTCGTGTTGGTGATCAGAGGGCAGTCACACATCACGCCTGCCCAGTTGCAAGCCGCTGGCGAAATGTTCGGCGAATTGATGGAGGATCAGAACCGGCGTTATCTGGTGGACGGTTTTCCGCTGATCAGCGTGTTGGATAATCGTCACTTGGACAGCAAGGGTCAGCCGGCGAAGGTCGGCACCAATGCAACGTGGCACACGGATCACACCAACCAGGAATTTCCGCCAAAATTTACCATGCTGTATGCCGTGGCTGTGCCGGATAAAGGCGGCGCGACATCGGTGTGCAATTCGCGTGCGGCCTATGAATCCCTTCCGGACGACCTGAAACGCCGGATCGACGGCGCAAAGACCGAGAACACGCTAATCAGTAGCGCACGAATGAAAACGGGCAATCCCGATGTCGTGAAGGCTCAGCTTGAATCGCAGAAACCACCGACAGTGCATCCTTTGGTGCGCACGCATCCCGAGACGGGCACCAAGGCCGTGTGGTTTCATAAAAGCAAGACCGAGACGGTCACTGGCATGTCCCCCGAGGAAACGCAGGACTTCCTGCAGGATTTGACCGACAAGATCACGCAACCGCAATTTTGCTATGCGCACGAATATCAACCCGGTGACCTGCTGATCATCGACGACCGTGCCTCCTTGCATAAGGCGGGCTTCGACTATGATCACAGTCAGCATCGGCGCCTGTATCGTATGCTTGTGCGTGGCGACCGTCCCTACTGAGCAGCGCAGCAGAGGCGACTGTGCGCCCGCTTGAGCATTCTCATAGGGCGTTCTCAAATAGCTTTGGCCGTGTTGACTGCGTTAGCCTATCATCAGGCGGGCTGCAGATATTCTTTGCGGCAGACTGTCACGTCGGCGCGCAGACACAGCCCGGCAAGTGATCGTTCACCATCCCCGATGCTTGCATCAGTGCGTAGCAGATCGTCGACCCGACGAAGCGAAAGCCTTTTTTCTTCAGCGCCTTGCTGATCTCATCTGAAACCGGCGTCGTTGTCGGAACCTCTGCCGCGGTGGTCCAGCGATTGCGGACGGGCCGATGATCCACGAACGACCATAAAAAACTGTCCAGCCCTGGCTTCAACGATAACGCTGCACGCGCGTTGTCACGCACGGAATAGATCTTCAATCGATTACGGATCAGCGTGGAGTGCGCAATCAGATGCTCCAGTTCCGCATCCGTCATGGCCGCGACGCGGGCAATCTCAAACCCGTGATAGGCTTGCCGATAAGCTGCCCGTCGCGCGAGCACGGTACGCCAGGATAGGCCAGCCTGCGCGCCCTCCAGCGTCAGCAGTTCGAATAGCGTATCGTCACCATAGGTCGGCACGCCCCATTCGGTATCGTGGTAGTCCTGCATCGCAGCATCGTCGATCATCGCCCATGGGCACCGTGGTAGGTTCACGGGTTCTGCCCCTGCCCCCGCAGAACCGCCTCCCGCAGAACCGCCTCCCCCAGACGCGCCTGCCGCACAAGGCGCGGGCCACGGGCGATGTTCAAAACGGCAGCCAGATCGGCCGTCAACGTGCTCTCGCCACCCAGGCGCTTCAGGCGATCGAGCACATCCAGCGCCAATACCCGCATCCCCACCAGGGTGGCGTCGCCCGAAGCAAAGCGCCCGGCATCCAACGCCGTGACAATCTTTTCGGCCGCTGCCTGATAGACGGCATTCAGCCCGACCAGAGCACCGATCTCGGCCGCATCCCCCTGCAGGGAGCGCACGCCATGGCGCAACGCACCCAGGATTGCGAACGTGCCGACGGCATCCTCAACATCACGAAACGGCAGGGCCATGCGCTCATAAGCACTGCCTTGCGCACCCAGCATCGCATCGGCGGGAACGACGCAATCCAGGGTCAGGAAACAGTGTTGGGATGGGCGCAGGGCGTGGAACCCGGGCATCGGCTCCACCGTCAGGCCGAGCGTCGCGGACGGCACGATGAAGGCACTGAAGCGTTTGCGACCAAGGTTTTCGGTTGTCACGGCAAAGACGATCACGGCCTCGGCTGATGGGCCGTTGGTCACCCACGCTTTGCGTCCGACGATATGCCAGCCGGAATCGGTCTGGGTTGCCCGGGTCGTAAGCAATTTCGGATGCGCGCCGACCTCGGGTTCCGAGATCGCGACGGCGAGCGCCTTACCAGCCCAGGCGGCGCGCTGCGTGTCGGTGCCATGAGATAGAAAATGTCGAAACACAAGGTCTCTGCCGTGTTCCAGCGATGCGAGGCCGATGAGACCCGAGCGCTCGACCGTGGCCGCCTTTGCCTGAGCGATAGCGGCGTAGCTGTCGCCCCCGGCCGACGGCGGCGGCATTTCCGATGCTGCGATCGGCTTACCGTCACTGTTTGTGGTCGTCTGACTTTCGAGATCACCCTGCGCCATGGCAGCAGTGTGCCACGGGGGTTTCGACGGCGCCAGCGCAGCGCCCCATCATGCAAAAGGGCAGATGACGACGGCGCAGACGCTGTCCATGCGGGCTGGTGCAAAAGGAGATTGCCATTACCCACCGTGACTCGCGACGCTGCCTGCGCTAAGCGATTGGCTTCCCTGCATCCAACGGACTCAGACGAACACCCATGGCCAGCAGCAACGACATCCGCGCCGCCTTCCTGGACTATTTTGCCCGCAACGGCCACCAGCCCGTGGAAAGCAGCCCTCTGGTGCCGCGCAACGATCCGACGCTGATGTTCACCAACGCCGGTATGGTGCAGTTCAAAAATGTTTTCACCGGACAGGAAAAGCGACCCTACAACCGCGCTGTCACCGCCCAAAAATGCGTCCGCGCGGGCGGCAAGCACAATGACCTGGACAATGTCGGTTACACGGCACGTCACCACACGTTCTTCGAAATGCTCGGCAATTTCAGCTTCGGCGACTATTTCAAGGAGCAGGCGATCCCGTTCGCGTGGGAACTGATCACCAAGGATTACGGCCTGCCGAAGGATCGACTGCTGGTTACCGTTTACGCCGATGATGACGAAGCCGCCGGCATCTGGCGGAAAGTCGCTGGCTTGCCGGACAGTCGCATCATTCGCATCGCAACCTCCGATAATTTCTGGCGCATGGGCGATACTGGCCCCTGCGGTCCGTGCAGCGAAATCTTCTATGACCACGGCGACCATATTCCAGGTGGTCCGCCCGGCAGCCCCGACGAGGATGGCGACCGCTTCATCGAGATCTGGAACCTCGTCTTCATGCAGTTCGAGGAAGGACCGCCCGGCACCCGCGTGCCGCTGCCACGGCCCTCGATCGACACCGGCATGGGGCTGGAGCGTATTGCCGCGATCTTGCAAGGCAAGCACGACAACTACGATACGGACACGTTCCGCGCTCTGATCCTGGCCAGTGCCGAAGCGACCGGCCAGGATCCGGACGGACCATTCCGCGCCAGCCATCGCGTCGTTGCCGACCATCTGCGCAGCAGCAGTTTCCTGATGGCCGACGGCGTGCTGCCGTCGAACGAAGGCCGCGGCTACGTGCTGCGCCGGATCATGCGACGCGCCATGCGGCATGCGACGATGATGGGCGCCAAAGACCCGATCATGCATCGCTTGGTCCCAGCATTGATCCGCCAAATGGGCGCTGCCTACCCAGAACTACCGCGTGCCGAAGCACTGATCGCCGAAACGCTGCTGCTGGAAGAAACCCGCTTCAAGTCCCTACTAGACCGCGGCCTGGGCTTGTTGAGTGACGAAACCGGCAAGCTTGCCGATAAACAGCCCCTGCCCGGCGCCATTGCTTTCCGGCTTTATGATACCTACGGGTTCCCGTTGGATCTGACCCAAGACGCTCTGCGCGAACAGGGCCGCACGGTCGATCTGCCCGGGTTCGAAGCCGCGATGCAGGAGCAGCGCAGCCGAGCGCGCGCGGCCTGGGCTGGCTCGGGCGATGCGGCCACGGAACACGTGTGGTTCGAGATCAAGGAAAAATCGGGCGCCAGTGAATTCCTGGGCTACGCCACCGAAAGCGCCGAGGGTGAAATCGCCGCCCTGGTCGTGAACGGCGCCGCCGTCGCCAGTGCCGCCGCGGGGACCGAGGTCGCCGTCGTGCTGAACCAGACGCCGTTCTACGGCGAAAGTGGTGGCCAGGTTGGCGATACAGGCACGATATCAGGCCCCGACGGCTTGGTGATCGCCGTTACCGACACACAGAAAAAACTGGGCGATTTGTTCGTTCATTATGGTCTGGTGACCTCCGGCACCGCCAAGGTCGGTGCGCCGGTCGTGGCCGATGTCGATCATGCCCGCCGCAGCGCAATCCGCGCGCACCACTCCGCCACCCACCTCCTGCACGAAGCGCTCCGCCGCAAGCTCGGCACACATGTCACGCAAAAAGGTAGCTTGAACGCGCCCGATCGCCTGCGCTTCGACGTCAGCCAGCCTCGCCCGATCACGGCCGATGAATTGCGTTGGGTGGAGGCAGAGGTAAATGCCCGCATTCGGGAAAATTCAGAGGTCACGACCCGCCTGATGACGCCCGAGGCCGCGGTGGAACTGGGTGCGATGGCCTTGTTCGGCGAGAAATATGGCGATGAAGTCCGCGTCGTCGCCATGGGCGCGGCCGATGGCAACAAGGGCGCGTGGTCAATCGAACTCTGCGGCGGCACGCATGTGCGGCGTACCGGTGATATCGGGTATTTCCGCATCGTCTCCGAAGCAGCCGTCGCTTCCGGCGTGCGGCGGATCGAGGCGGTGACCGGCGCTTCGGCGGAAGCCGTTGTTGGCGAGATCCAATCCCGCCTCTTCGACGCCGCCGGCGCCCTGAAAGCGGCGCCTGCCGAATTGGCTGATCGCATCGCCGCCCTGCTGGAAGACCGTCGCAAGTTGGAACGCCAGGTGGCGGAGTTACAGAAAAAGCTCGCCACCGGCGGCAGCGCCGCGACTGTCGAGGAGGTCAACGGCGTTAAACTCTCTGCCCGCAATCTGGGTGACGTGCCGGCAAAGGACCTGAAGGGCTTGGCCGACGCAATCCTGAAGCAGCAGGAAAGCGGCGTGGTTGCGCTGGTCTCAACAGCCGAAGGCAAAGCGTCTATCGTCGTCGCTGTCTCCGCCGACCTGACTGGTAAGATCAGCGCGGTCGATCTGGTTCGCACGGCGTCGGCTGCGGTCGGTGGCAAAGGCGGCGGCGGACGTCCCGACTTGGCACAGGCCGGTGGCCCGGACGGCGATAAGGCTGACGAGGCGCTTGCAGCCATTAAGACTGCGCTGGCGGGGTAAGTCCCCCGCCCCGGCGTGCAGCGGTTCTGCGCTGGACGTCGTCTAGAAGCCTTTGAACGCGCTGGGAATTTTCTGAATTTCGGCGATCACGTCTCGGCGCGTTGCCACCGGCGTGCCGGGTGCGAAATCGATCGAGACGGTGTCCACAACGCCGCCATAGCGCTTCGCAATCGCAGCGGGCAGATCGTCGTAGGTCGCGCGCGCAACAAACAGATCCAGCACGTCATCGGGCACTTCTGCCGCCATCTGTTTCCATTGCCCCGCCTTGGACATTTCGGTCAGCTTTACACCCAGATCCGAAACCCCGTGCAAGTCAAACACGCCACGATAGGCCGGGGTGGACCCATAAAACGCAACACGATAACGAATTTTCTCAACGGCTTCGCGCACCGCCTCCGGGGTCGGTCCGGTTGCGACAAAACCACCGCCCGTAATCTCAAAATTCTCGAACGACTTGCCACAATCGGCGAGTTCTTGGGCCAACAGGGGCCGGACCACTTTTTCCAGGTATTCGCGGGTGGCGAAACTGTGCAACCGCACGCTATCGGCGACCCGGGCGGCCGTTTTCAGCATCAGCGGCCCGACGGCTGCCATGGCGACCGGCGGCACAGGACGGCCTTGCGCGGGCGGCGAGAACTCGGGCGTCATGAGCGTGAAGTTATAGTATTTCCCGCGATAGTTGAGTTTCTCGCCATTTTCCCAGCAGCGAAAGATAGCGCGCATTGCTTCGACATATTCCCCCAAGCGCGCCGCAGGAGCGACCCAGGGAACGGAGAAACGCCGCTCATTATGCGCTTTAACCTGGCTGCCCAGGCCGATGACGAACCGGCCTTTGGAATGCGTGTGCAGGTCCCAACTCTGATTGGCGACGATCATGGGGCTACGCGGAAAGGCGATGGCAACCGAGGTGACAAGTTGCACACGTTCCGTAGCCAGGGCGGCGAAGGCCAAGGGCGTGAAGGGGTCGTGTTTGAGTTCGTTGCTTTGCACGGCATCGAACCCGTCCTCTTCCGCTTGGCGCGCAAAAGGGCCACAGGCCGCCCAATCATGGTTCGGCAAATTCACGGATACGCGCATACGGATGCCTTCTGCGTTCGGCTTGATCGTAAAGAGACGCCTAGCACGCGCCTGGGTCCAGCGCCCTGGACCTAACGCCGAGCGCCGGTATTCCGCCGCTCTTCCTCGGCACGCACCGTATCGAGGAGATAATGCGGGCCGAGTGCTTCGAGGTTGGGGGCGCCGATCTGGCCGAGGACGAGGTCGATTTCGCGTTGCAGGATCGTCACCGCCTTTTTCACGCCTGCCAAGCCACCGGCAGTGGCGCCATACAGCGTTGCCCGACCTGTCAGCACGAAGTTAGCACCCATGCACAACGCGGCGACGATGTCCGACCCGCGGCGCACGCCGCTATCAAGCAGCAGCGGCACGTCGGGCCCGACAGCGTTGCGGATCATCGGCAGCACATCGAGCGGGCTGGGCATATTATCCAATTGCCTGGCGCCATGGTTGGACACGATCAACCCGTCGATACCCATCCCCATGGCGATCCGCGCATCCTCGGGGTGCATGATGCCCTTCACCAAAAGATTGCCCGGCCAGAGTTTGCGGATCGCTTCCAAATCCGCCCAGCTTTGGCTGGCATCGGGTGTCTGCTTGGCGAAAAGATCAGCCACATCGTCCGCCGACGAACCGGGCTTGGCGTATTTTTCCCAGTTGGCGAGCATTGGTAGGCCGCCGTTGCGGAAGTAATTCACCACCCATTCGGGGTGCAGCATCGCTTCCAGGATCGTCGGAAGAGTCATCTTCAGCGGCCGCACGAAGCCGTTGCGACGGTTACGCTCCCGATTGGAACTGACGGGCACGTCACAGGTAACGGCGATGGTCGTCAGGCCGGCATCGATCGCGCGCTTGACCAGATCGAGTTGGAAGCCGCGCTCGCGGGCGCCGTAGATCTGATACCACAGGTTCTTTGGCGCATGTTTGGCGCCCTGCTCCATCGTGACATTGGAGGCACCGGACATCAGGTATGGAATATTCGCGTCGTTCGCCGCCTGAGCGAGGAATATTTCGGCGTCTTTCTGGAAAGCGCCGGCCATGCCGGTTGGCGCGATACCGAAGGGCGAGGCGAACGTCAGATCGAAGATCTTCGCCGTCTGCTGACGCTTGGATGTGTCGATATAATAGCGCGGCACAAGGCGCAGATCGCGGAAAGACTGCGCATTCGTACGAAGCCCGACCTCATCCTCGACGCCGCCTTCGATAAAATCGAACATGATTTTCGGCAAACGACGCTTCGCGATGCGCTTCAGGTCGTCGATATTCAGGGCTGACTCGATGGATGGCATGGCTTTTTCGCGACGTTTCCCTTGGTTTGTCCTGCTATCGTAGCAGGTCGGTTTTAAAGCGGGTAGTGGTGCGGCCGCGCTTGGCGGGGCGTATCACCCAGCCCGTCTTGGCGTGCGGATACGTACAATACGACGCTGTTCCTTTCGCCCCGTTGGGTCTAGCCTTTCGTCGAGACATTCGATCAGGAGACCCCATGGCACCGCCCCCGCCCTTTGGCGCCAATTCCGCGGCAGCACGCGACATTGCCAACGTTCTGCACCCCTACACCGATCTGCAATCCCATCAGCAGGTCGGCCCGGTCGTGATCTCGCGCGGCAAAGGCGTCCGCGTCTGGGATGAGACCGGCAAGGAATATATCGAATCGGTCGCGGGCTTATGGTGCGCAGCGCTTGGTTTCGACAACGAGCGCTTGGTCCAGGCGGCAGCCGAGCAGATGCGGAAGCTGCCCTTCTATCACGCCTTCACCGCCAAGGCGCATGAACCGATGATCGATCTGGCGGAAATGCTGATCGCGCGCGCTCCGGTGCCCATGAGCAAAGTTTTCTTCGCCAACTCCGGCAGCGAAGCAAACGACTCCGCGATCAAGATGGTCTGGTACTACAATAATGCGCTGGGCCGGACTCAGAAGAAGAAGATCATCGGCCGGCTGAAGGGCTATCACGGCATCACCATCGGATCGGCCTCTCTGACCGGCCTACCCGCCAATCATCGCAGCTTCGATGTGCCCCTACCCGGCTTTCTGCACACGATGACGCCGCACCATTACCATGATGCCTTGCCTGGGGAATCCGAGGAAGATTTCGCCACACGCTGTGCCGACGAACTGGAGAAGCTGATCCTTGCCGAGGGGCCAGAGACGGTTGCGGCCATGTGGGCCGAACCGATCATGGGCGCGGGCGGCGTAATCCTGCCGCCGAAAGGCTATTTCCCCAAAATTCAGGCCGTGCTGAAGAAATACGACGTGCTGCTGGTCGCCGACGAAGTGATCTGCGGCTTCTGGCGCACCGGCAACTACTGGGGCAGCCAGACACTGGACATCGTTCCCGACATCATCACCAGCGCCAAAGCGCTGTCATCATCCTACTTGCCAATCAGTGCGGTGATGGTGAACGACACGGTGTTCCAAGCACTGGCGACCGAAAGCCATACGATCGGCACATTTGGCCACGGTTTTACCTATTCGGGCCACCCAGTGCCGGCGGCAGTGGCGATCGAGACGCTGAAACTTTATGACGAGTTGGACATCGGCACACATGTCCGCGACGTCGGACCACACTTGCAGGCTGAACTGCGGCGTCGCTTCGCCGATCATCCGCTGGTCGGCGAAGTGCGCGGCACCGGCCTGATCGCCGCCGTGGAACTGGTCCAGAACAAGGCCACGCACGGCAACTTCCCGCCCGCGGCCAAGGTTGGTGGCCGTTTTACCAAACTCAGTGAAGAACACGGCGTGATTGCACGATCGGTCGCCAACGACACGATTTGCTTCAGCCCGCCACTGATCATCACCAAGGACGAAGTGGATCAAATGCTCACGCGCATGGGCAAGGCGCTCGATGAACTGACGGTGCAGTTGCGGCGCGAACAGATCGCCGTTGTCAGCTAACCTTGATCGTGGCGGGCAGTCTTGCCCGCCACCCCCTAGGCGCGCTGCGATAATCTCCAGTCCCACGATGGGACAGCACCGATCAGCCGACGATGCGCGATCACCAAGCCCGCCCGGGCATCCAATGGTGATAGAGCCGGTTGCGGAAGCGTCAGCTTTTTAACGCACGATCCCCGATGCAAGCACCGCGTGCGGCGTACGAAATCATCGGCAACGGCCTAAACGCCAACGCCCACAGCGAAAAGGTTTACCGCGGCGGAGCCATCAGGCCGCGCGTTGACGAATGAATTTCCGACGCCGCCACTGCATTGTATGCCACGCGAGCGTGCTGGCGACGGTCGCCATGCGCCCCTGCGGCCGCAATCCGATTGCCTTTAGGATCATGCCCGTGCCCCGCTCTATGTGACGATAGCGGTAACAGGACATTGCATGCGCCATGTAGGTGGCGATGCAGCGTTTGTGATCATAAGGCTGTGATTCGGCTTCGTTCCCGCAATGGAAAGCATAAGCCAGTTCGTCATCTTCCGACTCCCCCACCCGGCCGAGAGCAATCCGGACACGGTTCAGGAAACCGATATTCTCTCGCGCCAGATAGCGACGCATATGGTCATAGAACAACTTGAAATGACGAAACTCGTCGGCGGCGATCAGCTTGCAAATCTGCTTGAGAACAGGTTCCGCCGTCGCGTCGGCCAGCGCCGAGTAATAGCTCGATGTACCAGTCTCGACCATGCAGCGGGCGATCAACTCCCCCGTCAGTGAACCGCGGACCGATGTCTGCGTATCGGTATTCACCGAATAGCCGTTGCGATAGCGCGCGAACGCCGCTGCATAGCTCCAAGCGGGATCAGCACATTCCGCCCACCGACCTAGCGCATCGCCGTGCTGCACTTCTTCCTCGGCCCACGCGGCGGCAGCGCTTTGAAATGCCGGATCGTTGTTGAAAATATTGGACAGATACCGCGCATAATCGCGCCCATTGCGCTCCACCATCGCGGCCGCCTTCACCAACGGCACCAAGGCGGGATCAACAGCGGCGGGATCGAAGCGATCCCAATCAACATCTTCTATCCGCCAGTGCTTCATGGTGCCGAGATATCCGATCACTGAAGTTCGCCGGAACTGCCGCGTGGGCGCCACACACGGATATATGCAGAACTGAAGAACTTTGAAACCACTTGATCGATGAAACATGCTGCGGGGGCACGCGTGGGTCAGGCGAATGGCCGGCGCACCATGCGTCTAGGCATCGAGTCAAAAAAAACCGCGCTCTACCGTCAGGTAGAACGCGGCTTCTTGGAATGCGATGGCTCAGCTGGCGGCTTCGACCAGGGCGCGGGCTGCCTGAACGACGTCCAGCGCCTCATCCTCTATGCCCGTATCCTTCGTGTCGGCTGCCTCATAGGCTGCCTCTGCATCTGCCAACGCCTTATCGGCATCTGCTTTATTCACGTCTGCCAACGGCACTGCCTGGTTTGCCAGGACCGTGCAGCGTTCCGGCGTGATTTCAGCAAAACCACCATTCACGAACAGACGCTCCGTGACGCGATCACCCTCATAGAGGTCGATCGTGCCGCCGCGCAGCGTGACGATCATTGGCGTGTGGCCGTCCAGCACACCCATGTCGCCCTCAGCCGCCGGGATGACCACCATGTCCACCGGACGGGACAGCAGCAGCTTTTCCGGACTGACGATTTCGAGGTTCACAGCCATGATCGACGTCTTTCACCTGGGATCAGCCAAGACCGGGATCGGATCGCACCGCGATCCAGCCCCGGCTTTGACGGTGATTATGTTAGGCAGTCTGCTTCAAGGTCTCGGCCTTGGCGACCGCTTCCTCGATAGTGCCGACCATGTAGAACGCGGCTTCCGGCAGGTGGTCGTATTCACCGGCGCAGATCGCCTTGAAGCTGCGCACCGTGTCCGCCACCGGCACGAACTTGCCCGGGAAGCCGGTGAACACTTCGGCGACATGGAAGGGCTGCGACAGGAAGCGCTGGATCTTACGGGCACGCGCCACCACCAGCTTATCCTCTTCAGACAGTTCATCCATGCCCAAGATGGCGATGATGTCCTGCAGCGACTTGTAGGTCTGCAGAATTTCCTGCGTGCGACGCGCCACCTGGTAGTGCTCTTCGCCGACGATCCGCGGATCGAGCGAGCGGCTGGTGGAGTCCAGCGGATCCACGGCCGGATAGATGCCCAGCTCCGCAATCTGGCGGTTCAACACCGTCGTCGCGTCAAGGTGGGCGAAGGACGTGGCAGGCGCCGGATCGGTCAAGTCGTCCGCTGGCACGTAAATGGCCTGCACCGACGTAATCGAGCCCTTCTTCGTCGAGGTGATGCGCTCTTGCAGGGCGCCCATGTCGGTGGCGAGCGTCGGCTGATAACCCACCGCAGAAGGAATACGACCCAGCAGAGCGGACACTTCGGCGCCGGCCTGCGTAAAGCGGAAGATGTTATCGACAAAGAACAGCACGTCCTGGCCTTCTTCGTCGCGGAAGTATTCCGCCATCGACAGGCCCGACAGACCAACGCGGGCACGCGCGCCCGGCGGCTCATTCATCTGACCATACATCAGGGCCACTTTGGACCCTTCCAGCAGGTTGCCGTTGTCGTCCATCTTGATAACGCCGGCGTCGATCATTTCGTGATAGAGGTCGTTACCTTCGCGTGTGCGCTCACCCACGCCTGCGAAGACCGACACGCCACCATGCGCCTTGGCGATATTGTTGATCAGTTCCTGAATAAGCACCGTCTTACCGACGCCGGCGCCGCCGAACAGACCGATCTTACCGCCCTTCAGATACGGGGCCAGCAGATCCACCACTTTGATGCCTGTGACCAAGATCTCGGCCGAGGTCGCCTGCTCTTCGAAGGACGGAGCTTCACGATGGATCGGGTAACGCTTCTCGGCGGACACCGGCCCCTTTTCGTCGATCGGCTCGCCGACGACGTTCATGATACGACCGAGGGTGCCAGGACCGACCGGGACGGTGATCGGGGCGCCGGTGTCGACGACTTCCTGACCACGAACCATGCCATCCGTGCTGTCCATCGCGATGCAGCGCACGGTGCGCTCACCCAATTGCTGCGCCACTTCAAGAACCAGATTGCGCTCATCAACCTGGCAGGTCAGCGCGTTCTGGATGAACGGAAGGTCGCCGTCGAACTGCACGTCCACAACGGCGCCCAGAACCTGGGTGACCCGACCGACGATGTTGCTTGCCATGCTCTTTTTTCCCTCGTTCTCGGATCAAACGGCTTCGGCGCCGGAAATGATCTCGATCAGTTCCTTTGTGATGTTTGCCTGACGCGCACGGTTATAGTTAAGCGACAGGCGCTTAATCATGTCACCCGCGTTGCGCGTCGCGTTATCCATTGCTGTCATACGCGCGCCATGCTCACCGGCCGCGCTTTCAAGCAGTGCACGGTAAATCTGGATCGCGAGCGCTTGCGGCAGCAGTTTCGCCAAGATGGTTTCTTCATCCGGCTCAAAGTCGTACTGAGCACCGCCGGTATCCGCGACGCCGCCTTCTGACGGCGGCGGCACCGGAATAACCTGTTGTTCGGTCACGATCTGACTAATGACCGACTTGAACTGGTTGTAGACCAGCGTTGCGCTGTCGATTTCGCCATTCGCCAGCATCGCTGTGACGCGGGCGCCGACATCGGCCGCATCGGCAAATTCGATGCGCTTTTTGCCGGCATAGGAAATGTCCCCAACGATCCGGCTA
>Ga0164296_1003947_pt1 | contig 13710 bp, 16 predicted proteins | sample GEODES057metaG_FD_113533 | JGI IMG/M metagenome (GOLD analysis project Ga0164296, IMG submission 113533) | Dystrophic lake water microbial communities from Trout Bog Lake, Wisconsin, USA - GEODES057 metaG | ecosystem: Environmental > Aquatic > Freshwater > Lake | place: USA: Trout Bog Lake...
AGGTGGCGAATCTACACTTAGATTTTTACCAGATGGTAACACCGACAACACTTTTTTCTGGGTAGAACGTGCAATGATCAAATTGCCATTCGCTGGAATCAAAGGTGAATCAGAAAGCAAACCCGTTACAGTACAAGTACCATGCGTAGAAATGTATGGCGACACATGTCCAATCTTGGCTGAAGTTCGCGGTTGGTTCAAAGACCCAGCATTAGAAGATATGGGTCGTAAATACTGGAAGAAGCGTAGCTATATTTTCCAAGGTTTCGTTGTTGAAGACGGACTTGGTGAAAAAGCTGAAGAGCAACCAGAAAATCCAATCCGTCGTTTCATTATCGGTCCACAGATTTTCCAATCAATTCGTGCGGCACTTGTTGACCCAGAGTTGGAAGATTTGCCAACAGACTATGTACATGGTTTGGACTATCGCATGAAGAAAACATCAAAAGGCGGTTATGCCGACTACTCAACTTCAAGTTGGGCACGTCGTGAGCGTCCACTAAGCGATGCAGAAAACGAAGCTATCAAAGCTAATGGCTTATATAACTTGTCAGACTTTTTGCCTAAGAAACCAGGTGAAGTTGAATTGAAAGTTATGAAAGAAATGTTTGAAGCTTCAGTAGACGGCGAGCCATATGATATGGAACGTTGGGGACAATATTTCAAACCAGCAGGTATGAGCCAAAATACTGGCGATCCTGTAAAGCAAACTCCTAAAGCTTCTGCTCCGGCAGTAGATGAGGATTTCGAAGACGAAACACCAGCACCAGTATCTAAATCAGCGCCAGCAACTACTGCCAAAGCTGATGCAACAGGTGCAGGCGGTGATAGTCGTGCCCAAGACATTTTGGCAATGATTCGCAATCGTCAAAAACAATAAACACGGCTAGGGCCAATGTGACTTAGTCATACGCCCTAGTTTTCTATTTAGGAGAATTAACTTATGGCCACAAAAGCCTTCGATTTATCGAAATTTAGAAAGACCTTGACTAAAAGTATTGATGGTCTAGGTGTAGGATTTAACGATCCTACAGATTGGATTAGTACAGGCAACTATACGCTTAACTATCTAATCAGCGGAGATTTCCACAAAGGTATCCCATTAGGAAAAGTTACAGTGTTTGCTGGCGAATCCGGCGCAGGTAAAAGTTTTATCTGTTCGGGCAATCTAGTGCGCAACGCACAACAACAAGGAATTTATGTTATTCTTGTAGATACCGAAAATGCGTTAGATGAAAAATGGTTGAAAGATCTTGGCGTAGATACTAGCGAAGACAAATTGCTAAAATTAAACATGGCAATGATCGATGATGTAGCTAAAACTATTCATGAATTTATGTCAGAATACAAAACAATGACAGAACGTCCTAAAGTCTTATTTGTCATAGACTCATTGGGTATGTTGCTTACCCCTACCGATATTAACCAGTTTGAAGCGGGAGACTTGAAAGGCGATATGGGTCGTAAACCTAAAGCACTTACAGCTCTAGTGCGTAATTGTGTTAATATGTTTGGATCCTATAATGTTGGAATGGTATGTACTAACCATACATACGCTAGTCAAGATATGTTCGATCCAGATGACAAGATCAGTGGCGGGCAGGGCTTTGTTTACGCAAGTTCAATTGTAGTTGCTATGAAAAAATTAAAGTTGAAAGAAGACGAAGACGGCAACAAGGTATCAGATGTAATGGGTATTCGTGCATCATGTAAGATTATGAAAACTCGTTACAGTAAACCTTTTGAAACTGTACAAATTAAGATTCCATATGAAACAGGTATGAATCCTTACAGCGGTATGGTTGATATGCTTGAGAAGCAAGGCATACTTGTTCAACAAGGCAACAGACTAAAATATGTCGATCCTGAGACTGGCGAGGAAACATTATTGTACCGAAAAGAATGGAAAGATGATAAATTAGATATGATAATGAAAAATTATCACATTAAACCTATCACAACAACCGTTCTTGAGGAGACAGAAGAAAATGTTGAATGAAACACAAATTGGTGATATCTGGTTGCTATTTGCAGACTACATTGATAAGAAAGTTATTGACAGCGTAGCTGAACGTTATGTTGATCTATTAGCAGACTTTGGTACTAGTGATCGTATAATGCAAGGTGCATCTGGTATTGACAGTGTACTAGATTCTGCTATAGAATATTACCTCGACGAAGATATCGAGGAAGAAGAAGACGACAATTACAACGACGAAGAAGAGGAATATTAATGGGTTGGTATACCGATATTGCAAGAGACATCAGCAATATTCCTGATGCTGTACTACACTTTGAATCAGAACTAGCAGAAGCCCGCAAAGAGGTCAAACTGTATGGAAATGTGGAAAAGGCTAGTGCGGCATTACCGGGAATAGTAGAACATAGATTCTCTCAATTACAAGAAATTGAAGCAATATTGGAATACCTTAATATTGAACTTCGTAGACTTAAAAGTCAGTTTTTTCGAAAATATCTAGAAAATTACCAACGTTCTCTAAGCAGTCGTGATTGCGAACGTTTTTGCGAAGGTGAAGCAGATGTAATTGATATGGAAAAAATTATCAATGAATTTGCTTTACTACGCAACAAGTGGCTAGGTATTACAAAAGGTCTTGACCAGAAACAGTGGCAAATTACTAACATAGTAAAATTACGAATTGCTGGTATGGAAGATGCAAGTATCTAAACAATTATTTTTGAATGGATGTAGTTTTGTACACGGCGACGACTTAGTATGGCCTTATAGCAAGCTACCTCTGTACGATAAAAATAATACAGATTATCTAAATGTATTAAAGCAATTTAATATTTCAGGTATCATTGAAAAGACAAAAATTTTTGAAAATGTTTATAATATTGCACGGTATGGTGCAACAAATGATTTAATTACTTTTTCAACTATTGAGTTTTTTAATAAAATACCTTATGAAGAAAGATCCAACTATGTAGCTTGTATAGGTTGGACAGATCCTTGTAGGATTATGGTTCCCAATGACTGGGCTATACCAGATCAAGATTTTTCTAAAGACGACAACATAGAAAATCTCAAAAAAATGTGGTTTCATTTGAATCTTTATACGATGAATGGTAACGATTCAGATGTACAACAAAAATACAAATCACTAGCAGATGAATATGTTAAACAATTCAATGATTCATATTGGTTCAAAGAACATATTAAAAATATTCTGATGCTTCAAAACTATTTCAAAGCAAATAACATAGATTTTGTATTTTGGAACAGCATAGGATTTCCATTAAAAGATGTAGATCAGTACCACAGAGAACTTTTCTTAAATTTTGTTGACTGGGATCATTGGATAAATTGGGTTGACTTAAAAATTCAATATATGATAGCTGGTGTTAAAATTCCGTTAGGATTTAGCCATTCATACGATCAAAAATTAGGTGTCTTTTGCTCAATGCTCGATGCTGTGGGTCAAAAACAAGCATGGACACAAACAAAACATCCAGGCCCTGAGTCGGCCAAGATATGGACAGAAATAATTTTGAAACATTTGGTCAATAAAAATATTATTAATAGTTGACTTTTAAGTTAGTATCTGTTAACATATATTATATGACTACTGTTGATAATTTATTACTGAAAATTGTTAATTTTACCGATCCTTCCATAGAATCACAATTAACATCAAGAGATAGTAAGGTATTAAGAAACCTTGCATCATCCATTGTTGATAAAATTTTTATCACTGAAAATCAAAGTAAACTTTTGATTAAAATACTTAAAGAAAATTCTAAAAAATTATCAAAATTTTCTGAAGATATTGAAAATGTATTGTTGAACCCAACTTGGTCTCGGAATTTTCGAGAGATAGTACAAATTCATAAACTTTATCTAGGAAAAAATCAAGAAGATGAAATAGTAATTGTTATCGAATCTACATTTAATTCAGAAATTAGACAAATATTAAATGGCCTAATGAAAAAAGGAGATAATGTTTTGGCAACACCTCATACTAAACGTTATACAGCAGATTTGACTGAAAAAAATATAGAATTATTAGTCGAAACATTATCTCCTTATAATTTTGATATTGATGAAAAAATAAAAAGTCATTACGAGATTATAAAAACGTGGAAGCGAGAAGATTTTGTTAACCAGTTCAAATTAACGACTATAACTAATTCTAACTTTCAAAAATGTATAACTGACGATCTTGGTCTCACAACAAATATCGATCAAAATATAATCAACGATAGGAGTATAAGATATCAGTATTTTGTTGATACTCCAAAGAATCCTGGAGAAAACCTAACTGAATATATTGCCAATCGACCAGCAACTAAAGTATGGGTTGATAAAAATCAACACTCGTTATCTGAAATAATTTCTAGTTTAATACAGTTAAAACGATTACCTATACTAGTGGTATTTGATACATTGATCAATAATAAATATCTTGAAAATCTAAGAATTTTATCGGAATCACTAGAACAAAATAAAATTGAAGATCACGTGGGAGTTTATTTTAGATTACCCAATGACGAGCATGGTAAAAAATTTAATCAGTTTATTGCAGAAAAAAAATATAATTATTTGTTAGATAACACAACAAAAATAGCTTGTGTACAAAGTGGAAAATTACCAAAATTTTTCTTAAAAAATGCATGGCGTCCTATGAGCGTGATTGCACTAGATAGCCGTATGGGTATGAGACATGGTAAGACTGCTGTATACTCTAATAATTGTGATTGTATCTTAGAGTGGTCCGATGAACCTCCATTGGATGATAAGAGGATTAAATCTTGACTGTAAAATTAGTAATTCGAGACGAAGTTAATATTAAATTTGAAGGCTTAAATTTAGAAGCTCGTAAAAAACTGGCTAATACATTTAAGTATGAAGATCCAACGGCACGATATCGCCCGGCTTATAAATTAGGACGTTGGGACGGTAAGGTGTCAATGTTCGGCCTTGGGGGCAATGGTTATCTAAGTCAATTGGAACGTTGTTTGCAAATACTGTCCGACATGGACATTGATGTGGATGAATTAGATGATTTGCGTACAACCAGTAAAATTGAGTTCAATCCTATAACAACACACTACTGGGCTGACCAAGGTAAAGTATGGCCAGACGGGCATAGATTTGCAGGCCAACCTATCGTATTACGCGAAGATCAAGTAGAAGTAGTCAATAGATTTTTCACAAATACCCAAAGCCTACAAGAAGTAGCAACAGGTGCTGGCAAGACAATTATGACAGCAACTTTAAGTCATTCGGCTGAAAAATATGGCCGTACTATTGTTATTGTTCCAAACAAAGATCTAGTAACACAAACAGAAGAAGACTTTGTCAATGTTGGATTAGATGTTGGCGTTTATTATGGCGACAGAAAAGATCTAAACAACACTCATACTATTTGTACTTGGCAAAGTTTGAATATTTTAGATAAAAAAAGTAAAAATTGGAGCGAAGACGTTGCTTTAACTCTAGCTGAATTTCTTGACGGGGTTAAGACAGTTATAGTAGACGAAGTACACATGGCCAAAGCAGAGGTACTTAAAAATCTGCTCACACAAAATTTATGTAATGCACCTATACGGTGGGGATTAACCGGCACAGTTCCTAAAGATGCGTTTGAATCGGAGCCTATTTTTGCTAGCATTGGACCAGTAGTAGGCGGAATCAAAGCATATGAATTACAAGAAATGGGTGTACTAAGCAATCTACATGTCAATGTAGTACAACTAATTGATTTACTAGAATTTAAGACATATCAAGAAGAACTAAAATATCTTGTCACTAACAAAGACAGAATGGCATATTTTAGTCGTCTTGTAAAAGGCATATCTGACTCAGGCAACACACTAATCTTAGTGAATAGAATAGACACAGGCAAATTATTAACAGAAATGATCGAAGGCGCAACATTTATATCAGGTGAAGTTAAGGGAAAAGATCGTAAAGAAGAATACAAAGATCATGCAACAATGGATAATAAAGTTACTGTGGCAACTTATGGTGTAGCCGCTGTTGGTATTAATATCCCTCGTATTTTTAATCTAGTACTTTTGGAGCCTGGAAAGAGCTTTGTTAGAGTTATACAAAGTATTGGCAGAGGAATTAGAAAAGCGGAAGATAAAGACTTTGTACAGATCTGGGACATAACTTCAACTTGTAAATTTGCCAAGCGTCACCTCACAGCGAGGAAGAAATTTTACAAGGATGCCAAATATCCGTTTACACTAGAAAAAACGGACTGGCAAAAATAAGGAATCATGCAGATATTAACGTTAGATAACAAGACATTTTCATTAAACAATTTACCAGATGAGGTGGACGAAAACACCAGGTTTGCAGTTTTAGATAATAGCAATCCTGCCGAACCTGATTTCTTTTTCATGCCACTTATTTTCTTGGAAAGTTTTAATGCACCAGCAATGGTATTAAGGATTGGCGAAGATGAAGTAGTTATGCCCATTGATTGGTGCATTGCTGTCGGCGATAGGTCCAGTGCTTGCGACATTGAAATTTTACCTTTGACTAGTTTGAACGATCGAGGGTTTGAAGCATTAATTTTTAATCCGTTGAGTAGTTTTAGAATAGAATTTAAGAAAATAGAAATTGTAAATTTTTATAATGATGTTAAATGGTATTTTCCTAAAATGAAAAACGGGCAATTACTTGCAACCCCACTGCATAACGGAAGTAAACCAGATTGTGCGTATTTTGTAAAAGAGATCAGCAAACAAAATGAAATAATTCAATTGGATAAAATATTATGACATTAAAAGTAGCATATTTTCAACCTACAATATTAGCCATAGATCAAGTTCCTCATTCAGAATTTAGTCAGATCTATGGGCTAATGGAACAACTACATTCCCATCCAGAACTGAATGATGCAGATAATCCTTTTATTAGTATTCGTGGTGGTCAACAGATACAAGTTTTTCCTAATACAATTGATTTGGATGTAACTTGGTTAGTTAAATGGCTCGAATCAATTTGCCAAGGTTATATAGAACTTGTTACTGCACAATCGGGTGTAGAAGAATTAAAACTAGTCAAACCTCAAATTGTTAGTGCCTGGACAATACGACAATACGAAGGCGATTATCAAGAAATGCATACTCACCCGTTAGGTAATATTAGTGGTAACATTTATATTACAGTTCCTGAATTAGCAGAAAACAGTCAGCCTAGCGATTGCCAAATTTTGTTTAGAATGCCACAGACTAAAGATATTAGTAAGTTTATAATGAATGATGTTTGGAAATTCAAGCCAGAACCGGGTGCAGTGATTTTGTTTCCTAGTCATTTACCTCACACAGTTTATCCGTGGAAGGGCAAGGGAAATCGCACGGTATTGGCATTTGATGCTAGACTAGTACCTCGTGAGGAATTGACGAATGGGCAATCTTAAACCAGGTGTAAAATATATCTACGAACGTAACGGTAATACTACGTATGCTAGAGAATTCGGCGCTGATCCAAGCACTAGACAAGCAATAGGTTGGGACTACGACCCTGAAGAAGCAAAACGATTTGATGGTCGGAAAATCGACAGTCGTACATTAATTGATGAGATTCGAGACGATCAGATGTGGGGTCAAATTCGGAGAGAAGCTAAGACCAATATTACTTTACAAAAAGCCTTGGATCGTGCTATAATGATATACAAATTAAGTAAAGAACGCTATGAGTGATGATAAAGTCGAACTAAAAGAAAAACTAGCGGCTGTGGACCAAAATGTCCGAGAGCTGTGGGATGCCATGACTTTAGAACAACAAAAGGCACTTAAAAACGAATATTTTATTCTTAACAGATATATCAGTAGTGTAGCTAATCAAAAAAGAGAAGTACAAGAACATTTTGTTTTAACTGTCAACGAATATTTTAATAAACACTGGAACAGTTTACAAAAACATCCTAAGCTCATGTGGTTATTACTATGTATGTGTAGTTATAATGGCAAAAAAGTATTTTGGCATGATTGGATTGGTCATAAAAAACGTACAGGTTCTAATTCAAAGAAAATAAAATTTTTAGAAGAAATATACCCAAACAAAAAACAAGATGAGATTGCGGTATTGAGTCGCATAAGTACAGACAAAGAATTAAAAGAACTTGCTCGGGCGTACGGCATGGACGAAGCTACTATTGCTAAAAAATTAAAATGATGAGTTTAGTATCTCAGCCATACTCTTGCGGATATTGTAACAAAGGTTTTATGCAGGAAAAAACTTTGTTTGTACATGTATGCGAACAAAAAAGACGAGCTCTTGCAAAAACTGAAAAACACGTAATATTAGGGTTTGATACATTTCAGAAATTCTATAAGATAGCCCAGCCTAATAGTAAACAGGATAAAACTTATGAAGATTTTTGTAAAAGTAGTTACTATAATGCTTTTGTTAAGTTTGGCAGTTTTGTCAGTAATGTTAATCCTCTCTACCCGGAAAAATTTATCGACTATGTTGTCACCTCTGGTGTCAAACTCGATCACTGGTGCCGAGACGAACTCTACGAACAATACGTTTTCGAACTTATCAGAAAAGAACCCGTCGAAATCGCACTCCAAAGATCGATCAGTACGATGATGCTATGGGCAGATGATCACGAATCTCAGTGGAATCATTATTTTTTATATGTTAGTCTAAGTCGTGCTTGTTATGATATTAAAGATGGAAAAATTAGTCCTTGGTTAATATTGAATAGTGTCAATGGCAAAGCTATGCTACAAAAATTTAGCGACGAACAATTGAATCATATACAAACAGTTATTGATCCAAAATTCTGGGTAGCTAAATTTAAGAAGTTACCAGACGATGTATCATTTGTAAAAGAAGTTATTAAGGAATCCAATATATAATGCCTGATATCGATATCGACTTTGCGGATCGCACACGAGCATTGAGTGTGCTAAAACACATTGATGCATCACTTGATACTTCTAAAAAACACAACACTGGTATATATTGTACTAGTATTCCGCACAATCCTATTACAGGAATAAGTACACTAAATTATCAGGAAGCAGAAGAAAGAGGCTATTTTAAGATAGATTTTCTAAATGTAAATGTTTATGAAGGAGTTCGTAATAAAGAACACCTAACGCAATTAATGGAGACAGAACCACTATGGGACCTATTGGAACAGGACGAATTCTCAAATCTACTTTTTCACGTGAACGGACACGGGAACGTATTGAGGCAGATGAAACCGAAAAGTATCGAAGAGCTCGCGGCGTGTATAGCGATAATTCGACCAGCAAAACGACACTTGTTAGGAAAGAGCTGGAACGACGTATTCGACGAGATATGGGTCAAGCCGACGACTGACGAATACTATTTTAAGAAAGCACATGCTATTGCCTATGCACATGTGATTGTAGTACAGATGAATTTAATCTGTGAAAAAGTTAGCTACGAATATAGTTAACGAGGTTTGCGAAGTAGTTGTACACTTTTACGTTTTACTCGTTTAAGTGTTAAGTTCATCAAATTTACAACAGGTCCAAGAATTACACGGGTATCTTTACTGTTGAATGTTTTTATAGCATAGGCAAACGGATGTATATCGTCCTTGCAAAAAACATTGATAGGAAACTGGCGATTTGACTCCCACCACCAAATTTCTCCTATTTCTAAGAATCTAGTCCTTTCTTCAGGAGTTTTAACAGAATTAAGATCATAGAAGCTAGTTACAAACTGATCCTGATTAATAATGATACCAACATACTCTTGATCGCCGTAGTTAATTACACTTATGAAAGGTAAATTTTGTTCTATATCGTCTCTTAATTTTGCCATAAATACTATTAAAGGTCCTTGCCAATGCAAAAAGTTCAAAGTTATTTATATCCTAATAGAGTTATACTAATTGCCGATTTGGCTGGCTTCACCGTGGAGAACACAATCGTGTACGCAAAAACAGTTAAAATTTACAATGGTATAGACAACACTATACAGTTTGATATACAAAATGCTGACCAAAAACGTCTGGATCTAACTCAGTACGTAGATCTGTGTATTACTGTTATGGATGCTGCCGGTAACGAATTAGACAGCAGTCCTTACTATATGACTAACATGTCTATCCAGGGTCTTGCAACTGTAACCATTCCACAAGCTGATCTAGAAGATTTAAGCGATCAGTACTTGACTTATAGTGTTAGTGCTGTTGACAGTAATGGAAACGATATACTATTTTATACTGACAGTAGATTTAGCGCCGCTGGTAAAATGCAATTAATAGGTAACGCTTTTCCTAAATTTAGAGGTGAAACTGTCTATGATAGATTCCAAGGTGAAATCAATTTCATGGGGAATGTAATCAACCATACTAGCGCTATCCCGTGTAAATTTTATGAAGCTAATCCAACACCCGCTATAAGTTTTGATGTAGCTATAACCAACTTTATAGGTGTCATTTATGTGGAAGCCACTGAAGATAGCACTATAAGCGTAGAATCATTTCTTAATGCTACTCAATTACAAAGTATGACTTACAATATAGCTACTACAACTACATTGAGTTTTACTAATATTCCAACCATTAATCCTGTAAATGGCAACCAATGGAATTACATGCGAGTAAGTTGGAAATTTCCAGATGTTTGGCAATATGGTAGCCAACAAAACCCTAGTATTACATACGGAACGGTTAATACAGTTACCATTACCAGTTGATCTTAATCAAATAACGTGTTATACTTAGGCATGAGCCTAATAGCGGATACATTACTACAATTTTTACCTGGAAAGCGTAAACATACTCCAAGTGGTTGGATTAGCTTCAATGCGATCTGTTGTGATGATAAAAGACAACGTGGCGGATTCATCGTAAACGGTGGAGATGCTGTTAGTTATCATTGTTTTAACTGTGGATTCAAATGCAGTTGGCAACCAGGTAGGCATATCAGTCAAAAGATGAATAAATTCATGCGGGATCTCAATATTCCCGATGACATTATTAATCAGTTAAGATTAGAAGCACTAAGATTAGACCAAAATAATACAGCAGAAGTTCGTAGTATCATTCCTAAATTTGATGTTCGTGCATTACCTATCGATAGTACGGCTATCACGGAATTGCTCGCCGACCCTCCAGAAAAACTTATACCTGTACTAGAATACATGGTAAGTAGACGACTTTTTCCCGAAGATTTTCCGTTCTATTGGACTCCGAAAGTTGGTTTTAGCAACAGGCTAATTATTCCGTTTTTATACAAAGGCGAAATCGCAGGCTGGACTGCTCGTGCTATTAATGACGCACAACCTAAATATTTGAGTGAACAACAACCGGGATATGTGTTTAATCTCGATAATCAACTAGATAATAGAGAGTTCGTGATTGTAAGCGAAGGACCCTTTGATGCACTAAGTATTGATGGCTGTGCTCTTCTTGGTGCTGAGATAAAGGACAGTCAAAACTACTTATTAAAACAGTTAGGTAAAGAGATTGTTTTAGTTCCCGATAGGGATCACGAAGGTCCGCGCACCGTTGAGCAAGCCCTCGAATATGGTTGGAGTGTAAGTATGCCCGATTGGCCTGAAGGTGTCAAAGACATTAACGATGCTGTTATAAAATTAGGTAAACTGGCAACCATGTGGTTAATTGTTAGTGCCAAAGAATCTAACAATCTTAAAATACAACTGAGAACAAAAAAATGGTTCAACGAATAATTAATTTTCTTTTGAGTCCTTATTATAAATGGAAGTCAAAAAGAGCTTTTGAAAAACGTCTAAAAGAATTGAGGGAACGGGATCCGTTCATTTATAAATGATCAGTTGGGGAATATCTGGCAACAGTCACGACGCGGCTATAGCGGTATTTCTAGATGAAAAACTAGTATTTGCCAGTCATAGCGAGCGATATAGCGGTCAAAAAAATGACAGAAACCTCTGTAAAGAACTTGTTATGGCTGCCAAACGATATGGTGCTCCAGAAAAAATCTACTGGTACGAACGCCCTTTTCTTAAAACTCTAAGACAATGGTATGCCGGCCAAGGATGGAAGGGTCGTGATAACGATATTGGCATTTACATGGCTCGATACGAAATCGATGCACCTATTGAATATGTAGATCATCATCTTAGTCATGCGGCCGGCGGCTACTTCACAAGTGATTTTAATGAAGCTTGTATAGTAGTTATAGATGCTATAGGTGAGTGGGATACTGCCACCATATGGGAAGCCAAAGGCAATAAACTTAAGAAAAAATGGAGCCTACGTTATCCACATAGTATTGGATTATTCTATAGTGCTATGACTCAGCGTGTGGGATTAAAACCTAACGAAGATGAGTACATCTTAATGGGTATGGCAGCTTATGGGGATCCAAAAAAATTATATTTTGACATGAGTCATGATTTTATTGACAACTATGATAATCTAAAATTTATTAGAAATTGCCACAGAGGAGTGCAAGACTGGCATCCAGAATTGACCGTAAAAGATAGTTTTGAAATAGCGGCAACTACACAGGCTATCTACGAAGATTTTTTTGAAAGTCTGTTAATCAAAGCCAAACGTATGGTTCCTAGTAAAAATCTAGTATTAATGGGAGGATGTGCCCTAAACTGTTCGGCAAATAGACTAACAGGAAAATATTTTGCAAATACATGGATATATCCAAATCCAGGAGATGCAGGGTCGGCTATTGGTGCAGTTCTGGCAAAGAATCCCGAGTGGAGACATTATACAGATTGGTCCAATAATTTCTTAGGGTATGATATGGGATATCGTGTTACTAACGAAGAAATTGTTGAATATTTAGAGGATAATAAAATATGTGGTGTTGCCCGAGGACCAGCAGAATTTGGACCACGTGCTTTAGGTAATAGAAGTTTATTAGCCGATCCTCGAGGAGAAGATATTAAGGACAAAGTAAATGCAATTAAACAACGACAAGAATTTAGACCTTTTGCTCCAGCAATACTTGAAGAGCTTGTGGATGACTATTTTATTATGCCTAATGGTTGGCATAATAGTAGGTATATGCAAGTCGTCGCTCATTGTAGGAATCCTGAGCGTTATCCTGCTATCGTGCATCGTGATGGAAGTTCACGTGTACAGACTGTACCAAAAGATGGAAGTTCTTTTAGAGAACTCTTAGAACTTTGGTATGCAAGAACCGGATGTCCTATGCTATTGAACACAAGTCTAAACATTAAAGGGCAGCCTATGGTGAATGATCATGCAGATGCTCGCAACTTTGAACGCCATTATGGTGTTAAAGTCTTTAACTAGAATGTATAATATATAAATGACACAAAACATAAACTACGGATATGATGTACAGAAATTGTACTTGGAAATGATGCTGAGTGACGCAGAAACTTTTGTGCGTTGCCAAAGTATTTTTGATCATACATTGTTTGATCGCAAGCTACAGGACTCGGCAGAATTTATCAACAAGTATGTTGAGCAGTATAATGTCTTGCCCACATTTGACATTGTAAATGCATCAGTTGGTGCAAATTTGAAACCTCCAGAAGGTGTTAAAGAAAACAACTACGACTGGGTGTTGAATGACTTTGAAACTTTTATTCGTCATAAAGGACTCGAGAGAGCCATCTTAGAATCGGCCGATCTACTGGAAAAAGGCGAGTATGGTCCGGTCGAAGAAAAGATCAAAAAAGCGGTGCAAATTGGTCTACAGAAGGACATGGGTACTGATTATTTTGAAGATCCTCGTGCTAGACTATTACGCATCAAAGACAAGAATGGA
>Ga0164296_1003948_pt1 | contig 13710 bp, 14 predicted proteins | sample GEODES057metaG_FD_113533 | JGI IMG/M metagenome (GOLD analysis project Ga0164296, IMG submission 113533) | Dystrophic lake water microbial communities from Trout Bog Lake, Wisconsin, USA - GEODES057 metaG | ecosystem: Environmental > Aquatic > Freshwater > Lake | place: USA: Trout Bog Lake...
GGAGTATCATCAATCATTTCTACAGTTCGTGATGAAGGATATAAATCAATGCCAGATGGTAAAGAATATTTCTGTCAAATATGTTATAAATTATGTATTTCTGCACTTGGAGTATCAATACTTATTAAATTAGGATTAAATACTCATCGTATTAAATTGGATAATCATGAAGATGTTAAACAAGATAATCGTCATTATGTTAATGTTATTTCAGTTGAAAAAACTGGTCGTATAGATGCTACATATTGTTTTAATGAACCAAAAAGACATATGGGTATATTTAATGGAGTTATCAGTGGAAATTGTGCAGAGATTATAGAGTACTCATCAGATACTGAATATGCAACTTGCAATTTAGGTTCTATTGCATTGCCTTCTTTTATCAAGAAAACTGCAAATAATGAGTCTTTCTTTGATTTTGATGAATTGCATAAAATTGCTGGAATCCTAACACGTAATATTAACAAGATTATTGATCGCACATATTATCCAGTGCCAGAAACTGAACTTTCTAATAAGCGCCATCGACCAATTGGAATTGGTGTTCAAGGTCTTGCTGATACTTATGCAATTATGAGAGTTGCATTTGATAGTCCTGAAGCTGCCAAACTAAATCGTGAAATATTTGAGACGATTTATCATGGGGCTTTAACAGCTTCTATGAAAATTTCTAAAAAACGTGCTGAACTTATTATCGAAAAAGAAGCATATGTAAAAGATATTGCAAATTTATCAATTGATAAGCTTGATAGGATTGCAGCTATCAATGATTATCTTAATTTAACACAAGATGAAGCAAAATTAAATTTGATTGATAATTATTCTGGTCAAGATTATCGTGGAGCATATGCAACATTTATTGGATCACCAATGTATGAAGGTAAATTTCAATTTGATCTATGGAACAAAAAACCAGAAGGTAAATGGAATTGGGAATCTTTGAAAGAAGATATTGCTAAATGGGGTGTACGTAATAGTTTATTATTAGCTATTATGCCAACTGCATCAACTAGTCAAATTCTAGGATTCAATGAATGTTTCGAACCATTTACAAATAATATTTATCAACGTCAAACATTGGCTGGAGAATTTACATTGATTAATAAATATTTGATTAAAGATTTGCTTGAACGTGGTTTATGGAATGTGGAAATGAAGAATAAAATCTTAATGGCTTCTGGAAGCATTCAAGAAATAGCAGAAATACCAGCAGAAATTCGCGAACTTTACAAAACAGTATGGGAAATTAAGCAAAAAGTACTTATTGATCAATCAGCTGATCGTGGTATTTATGTATGTCAATCGCAGAGTTTGAATCTTTTCGTAGAAGAGCCTGAACTTAATAAATTATCATCTATGCATTTCTATGCATGGACCAAGGGATTAAAAACAGGAATATATTATCTGCGCACAAGACCAAAAGCAAAAGTATCAGCATTTACTCTAGACACCTCAACTGGGTCTGTTGCGTCTGCGGCAGGGTCTGTTGCGTCTGCGGCAGGGTCTGTTGCGTCTGCGGCAGGGTCTGTGTGTTCAAGAGACAATAAAGAGTGTTTAATGTGTTCTTCTTAAATACTACAATTCTATTACTTTTTCATAATCATTAATTTTTATTTTTATCACTATTTCATAATAAAATTTTATAGCTATCATAATTATTGTAGTTAATAGTGATAATACAGTTGTCACAATTATTGGTAATTGATTAATTAATATACCATAAATTAATGTTAATGTCAATCCAATTAACCATAACATAACCATAGTCCAATTAAGATCAGCTGTTTGTTTTATTTTTATCATTTGAATAATCTGAGGTACTCCAGCAATCGTTGTTATGATTCCTCCTAATAAACCAAGAATAGATTCCGGATCCATTTATCTTGGATTGACTAGGTTTCGCTTGGCTTATCTTGAATTGACTAGGTTTTGTTTGGCTTATCTTGGATTGACTAGGTTTCTTGGATTGACTAGGTTTTCTTGACGAAAATTTCAATTTTTGTTCTTTTATAAATATAGAAATGTCTGCAAAAAAAGGGTTTGTTAATGATATTGCGAATAATATAACTTCAGTTAATGCAAAATGGTATTATAATTGGGGATATAGTAGTGTAGGAATTCCCGGAAGTAAAATCAAGTTTACACCAATGATTTGGGGTCTAAAGACTTTACCACAAACTGCTAATTTACAACTTGAAATTCCAGAATATGATGATATCTTATTAGGATTCAATGAACCAGATGGAACTGCACAATCAAATATACAAGTAGTTGATGCAATTAAAGCTTGGCCACAATTAATGGCAACTGGACGTCGATTAGGAAGCCCGGCAACTGCTGGTAATCCAACTTCACAAGGTAGTTGGTTATCTGAATTCATGGCAAATGCCAGAGCTCTTAATTATCGCGTTGACTTCATATGTGTTCACTGGTATGCCCCACCAAATGCTACTTCTTTCTTAGCAGAAATTGACAAAATATATCAGATGTATGAATTGCCAATTTGGGTTACTGAATTCTCTCCAGCAGACTGGAAAGCATCGCCGACAGTGCCAGCAAAATTTACACAACAAGATGCCATTAATTTCATGAATACGGTTATTCCTGAATTAGAAAAACGAGACTATGTTGAAAGATACACATGGAAAACACGTACCACTGAAGATGTTAATTTAGGATTTGCTGCATTATTCAATGATGATGGCAGCTTAACACCAGTTGGTGAGGCATATTCTAAATTTTAATTTGATTTTTCTTTTTCTTTGGAATTTTATAACAACATTCATTGTCGTTTTTATTTAGTCGAATTTCATATCCTTCGCTACATGGTGGACGTCTTTGTTTTGGAAGACATGTATTCTTTTTAGGTCTCACTTTCACTTCTTTGTTTTTCATACCAAGACGAATATTTTCTGAAAGAGAATAGATTGATATTGATTCGTCGGATTCTGATTCTAGATATTTCTCAGGTGTTGATTTATTGTCTTTTTTATAAAGTCTTCTAAAAAGATAATAATCAAATGCAACTTTACGTAATGCTTCTTCAGATAATGACAATTTTTTATATTTTTTTATGATTATATTATCATAAATCCAAGAATCTATACTAATATTTTCATCTAATTTATTCATTGTACCTATTTCTTCAACAGTTGGAGAATCAGGATATTTCAATTTATATATATGTACAGTCGTGTGTCTTTTTAAAACAGGATGATCTTCTGGAATATCATAGTGAGAACAAAATCTTATTGCACGACCTTCAACTTGTGTTTTTGTAGATTGATTCCATACTGGATCTAATAAATGATAATCTTGGATATGTTTGAAAGATACCCCTTCACGCATAGCCGGAGAGCCAATTACGAGACGTAATATTTTTCCGTCTAAGTTGTCTAAACTGTTAACTATAGTTTTTATGGCATCTTTTTCTTCATTTTTTGTTAATCCATCCCATCTAGCAAAACATTTATAGTTTTCTGGATTTTTTATCTCACCTTTAAGGACTTTTTTGATATCTATCCAACCACGCTTCATTAATAATTCTGCAGTCAATTCTACCCCATATTCAATGAAACTTGAATAGACTAATTGTTTCCCAAATGATGTTTCTATTTGATCTATTAATGCCTTAATCTTTGGCATATATCTTTCAGGATTTCTCACAGCAAATGGAATAGTTTCTTTAAATGTCTTCTTATAAGCATTTGGTATCTCTTTATCTTTAATTTCTTTATAAGAATTTTTGTCAATAAACGCAAGAATTGAAGCTCGACGTTCTAATGAAAAATAGCTATTATTTGGTTCTTCAGAAGAAAACATAAAAGGACGAATATATTTACACATTTTCATTTGATAATCACTTGGAGTTACATCATGGTTTACATATGAAACTGATGGATATGCTATTTCGGAACTACCTGGAAAGTAACTTACTTTACCTGCTAATAATGGTATTAATCTATCAATTGATACCATACGTTCGTTTCCAAGAATAGCATTTATGTCTATTTTTGCATTCATTATTTTTACTAATTCAGTAAACTCTTTTACATTATCAAAGATTGGTGTTGCAGTTAAAAAGATAAATCTTGAACTTGGTCTCGCATATTTAACCATTGTTTTTAAAAAAAGCGTACTTGATGATGGTATATATCTTTTTGGACGTGGATACTTATTATCTTCAATGAGTGCCAGATCTGATAATTTATATTTGAAGTTAATAAGATTATGTACTTCATCTATTATGACAACTTTATTGTTGCATAAATTAATTAAATACTCTCTTGGACTACCAGAATTCGCACAATCAATTCTAAATCTTTCAAATGAGATTATAGTATATTTTTTATCAACCATTTTGACAAACTCTTTATAAATTTTATCTTTTATAGATGTTGTCGTATTTAAAGATGAATAAAGAATATAATCTTCCAGATTAATATAATCACCTATTTTACCATAAGCTGAGAAATACATTAATTCATTGTAAAAATTTGTTTTAAGTCTAGCAGGTAATATTACTAATACTTTCATATCTGGATTAATTTTCATATGTTCTTCAGCAATAACAATAGAAGTTAGTGTTTTCCCGCTACCTATTTGATGATATAAAAGCATTTCCCGCAACTCTTGATGATCATTAATAAGACGCTTAAAAAATTGTTGTTGTATTTGAAGTTCAAAAGTTGATCCTTTTTTACCACATAAGTCATCTATAAGTTTAACTTCGGATCCTTGCTTTAGATCTTGATACTCTTTTAAAATACTGCGACGAGTTATCATTATAGATAGAATAGAAAAATTTTGTAATATATGTTTAATAAGGATGGATAAGAATCCGCCGCCATTTGTTGTAATATTAGATTTGGATGGTACGGTTGTAGGAAATGTAAATTTTCAAAGTCAGCAATTTTCTTTACATTTAACTTTAAAAAAATACGGATTTAAAACTAATAAACAACATAATATACCTCCAGCGTTTCACCCACAATCCAAACTCGTTCGTCCATATTTTAAACAATTTATTAAAGAACTCGAAGCACATTTCATAAAACAAGGTATTGCTATTTATTTCTTTGTTTATACTGCTAGTCAGAAAACATGGGCAAATGTAGAAGTAAATTATATTGAAAAAACTCATGGAATAAAACTCCAAAGACCAATATTTACTCGTGATGATTGTATAACTGACAGCAATGGTAATATCCGGAAATCACTTCAGAAGATATATCCTAGAATAATTAAAGTATTATCTAAAAATCATCATATAACTAATAGAGAACGTAATATTATTCTAGAAAATCAACTACTTATGATTGATAATAATGCAGTTTATACTGATAGATCTGATAAATTATTATTATGTCCTGATTATTCTTATACTGTTTTTGAAAATTTGTTACATGGAATTCCTATTGAATCGCGAAATCATGCAGCTATGCAACAACTTATATTTAGTTTAGTAAATGGTGGATTTATTTGTCCATTACCAAATGAAAAAGATGATGGAATGCGTTCACTTACACGTCAATATTCATGGTTAGCTACAAAATGTAAATCATTAACAGATATGAATACTACTTTTGAAAATGATGATTTTTTCAAATATCTTAAAAGACTTATAATTGAAAATAATATTAAACAGTTTAGTCCATCAATAATTAAACAGTTACAAGATGCAACTTGGAAGCATATGAAAAAACGCTGAGTAGAAGTAAAAGTACAACAAAAATTGAAAAAGAAATTATAATTAAGAAAAAAGAAAGTGATGAGATTCAGACTAATCTTCTGATAAATTTTTATATACTTCATATATTCTATCTATTAATTTTTCTTTTGTAAAGTTTTCTATTGCAAAATTATAAGCATTTTGAGCTATTTCTTTGCATTTATCAGGATTTTGTTTCATCCATTCTACTTGATCTAATAAATCTGACAAATCCATTTCTACAGGTATATAATGTTCATATGGTTTTAAGTCATCATGGAAATATTCTACATAATTACGATCAATAAGTAATATTGGTCTTTTTGAATACAATAAATATTTCAATCTTCCCGAATATCCATTTCCACCAATATCAAGCAAGTATTTATATTTTGTCAAATCTGGTAATGATATATAATTATTAATAACTTTTTCATTAATTTGATATTTTACAGGTCGTATATCTATTATGTCAAAATCATCTGGATTTTCATCACCTATTTTTTTCAATAATGGTCGTGTTTTATATTCTACTACATGTGATTGAGGTGATGTAGTACTTCCATACCATCCTACTTTATTTACTGTTGATTCTTTATCACCACTTTTTGATATTTCTTTAATCATAGTTTCAAAAGATTTTATGTTTGCTGATGGCCAACTTACAAATGTCCAATCAGGACCACAATATTTCTTTAATTCAGGTGTATTTTTATTATAAGCCATTGTATATAATCTTTTATCAGGAAAATCCTCTCCTCGATCAGATTGATCGTATTTTAATTTTTTTATTTCATTATCATTATATTTTTTTGCACATAATGCAAATAATGTTTCTATATTATCATTTCTTTCATTATAAAATTTTTCTACAATATCTTTTTTACAAATTATAAAATTATATATTGAATAACACAAGCAAATTATAAATATTATTAATAATAATAAAATATAATATATCATATTATAAATAATATATATAATATATAGTATGCCATCAAAACAAAATAGAAGTAGAAGTAATAGTACAAGTAATACTGAAAGTGTAACTAAAGAGTTAGTAAAAATTGAAAAAGAAATTATGATTAAGAAAAAAGAAAGTGATGAGATTCAGAAATTATTAGATGATAAGAAAAAGCATTTATTAAATACATTAGCTAGTCAAAATGAGTTAATTACAATTTTGAATAATATTGATAAAGTTTCTAAACAACGTATTGATATTTATGAATCACAAATAAAGATATATAAAGCTACAATTAGTAATTTATATAAAGCATTTGCCAGTATTTCTTTAATTATTCACGAAACTTATCCTAAGTGATATTAAGATGACTTCGGTAGATAAAGTATTGATATCTTTTGACATTGGAATTAAAAATTTAGCTGTGTGTGTTCTTGTAGCTACAAATGAATCGAAGACCGCAAAAATTTTGGTATGGAAAATTATTTCTCTCGCAGAAAAAGGAGAAAAAATCCCGAATTTAAATGAGCTTTCTGGAAGACTCTTCACAGAATTAGATAATATTACTAATGATATTGGTCAAGAAAGAGAAATAGATACTGTGTTGCTAGAAAACCAACCTTCCCGTTTAAATGGAACTATGAAATCTATTCAAATGATGATTTATAGTTATTATCAAATGAGAAGACATTGGGAAGGTATTGTTAAAAATGTGCAGATGGTTTCTGCATCTCAAAAATTGCTGAATCATAAATATGAAATTGCACCAGAACTCATGGAAACAATGAAAAATAAAAAAGCATATGAAATAACAAAATGGAAATCTATTCAAATTACTAAAAAATATATTGAAAATGATGCGAAATTAATAGAAATGTTTAACAGTTACAAAAAACTCGATGATATGGGAGATTCTTGTTTACAATGCATTTCATGGTTAAATAAACATCATTATTCAATTGATTATCTTACTTGTTGATTATCTGGGATTATCTGGGATTATCTGAGATTATCTGAGATTATCTGTGATTATCTGGGATTATCTGAGATTATCTGACTTGTTGATTAACTAAATAAGGAGTTCTGGTTCTGGTTTGGGTTATAGTTTGAGTTAAAACTGCGATTATTACTCATTACATTTTGCACCAGATGTGCGTCGACTTTGTACCATGTCATAGGTGGTGGATCTTCTTTAACTTTCTGAAGGCAAATTGTATCTACTGAATCAAATCTGTTAAAAGTAAACTTGAATTCTTTATTGAATGTGATACCATTGTCTTTTGTTGCAATCACTTTTATAATTGCAAGATTAGGGTTTTGATAAGAAGTTAATAGATAGATACGATTGATGATTGAGTCTTTATGCCGATCTCCAATTTTCAAATTGTTGAAAGCTGGTAGTTCAACAACTGGCTGAAGAGGAAGAGTTACTTTCAGAAAGTAACACATCTTGTATTTGACAAAAATATAAAATTGTAAATCATTTTTTTGAAAAGCATTTAAAAGATCATGTTTTATTTATATATATACAAAATATGCAAGGGCCGTCTATATCTATTGGTGATGACGATGAGATAATTAATATCAATAGAACTTCTAATTTTCAAATTCCTACTTTTGGAAATGGTGGAATGGGAACTGATCTTTTAATTAATAAACGTAAAGTATCTGGAGATGTAATGTCTCTTGCTTCTTCTAAATCTGGTACTGATGAAAGTGGTAGCGTTGATGAACGAGGACGTGGTGGCGGAGGCGGAGGCGGAGGCGGCTACGGAGGCGGCTATGGAGGCGGCAACGATCGTGTTAAGATAGCTAGTAGTGGAAGCGGTGGAAGCGGTAGTAGTGGAAGTGGCGATGATGAAACTGAATCTGAAGAATCAGATGATGGACCAGTTGATGCTATGTCACAGCGCTTTAAAGCCGAAAAATCAAGAATTGAACAAGAAATGAATGAGAAGAAAGAAATATTATATCAAATGGATCGTCTAGAGGCTAAAGGATATAAATTACCTCGTAAATTTTCAATGCAATCTGATGTTGAAGAAATGAAAGCCGAATATCATCGTATTATGCGAGAAAAAGAGATAGATGCAAGTATCCGTTTTCAAAGAAAAATGATTATGGCTTTCATTACTGGTGTTGAATTTTTAAATACCCGCTTTGATCCTTTTGATGTTAAATTAGATGGATGGTCTGAACAAGTTCATGAAAATATTAACGATTATGATGATATCTTTGAAGAGTTACATGATAAGTATAAATCTACTGGTAAAAAGATGGCACCTGAACTTAGACTATTGATGAGTCTTACAGGAAGTGCATTTATGTTTCATCTTACAAATTCTATGTTTAAACAATCTAAATTACCAGGAGTTGAAGAAGTTCTTCGTTCCAACCCGGATCTAATGCGACAATTTCAAAGTGCTGCCTTAAATAACATGGCTTCCCAAAATTCTGGATTTTCTATGGGTGGACCCCCAATGCCCTCAAATAGTAGACAACCGCCTCAACAAAAATCACAAAATCAGATGAGTGGATTGTTCGGTATGGTTGGAAGTATGTTTAATAATAATTCTAGGGCGCCGCCTTCGCAACAACAAAATTTTGGAGGTGGTCCAGAAATAGATTCAATTATTGATGACATTCAAAAAGAAGTTCAATTTCAACCTGTATCAAGACAAACAATGTCTCAACAACAGGCATATCAAGTACAATCCCGCGCACAATCTGATATATTATCAATTTCAGATGAAGAAATAACATCAATTATTGAAGACACTGCTGACATGAATGGTATCATGTTAAATAGTGGTCAAAAGAAACCTGGTCGTGGGCGCAAAGGGAAAACGCTAAATGTGCTCTAGCGTCTGAATTTACGGAATGCTTTCTTTGAAGAAGAAGGTATGTTTTTAATAGCTTTTGGTAAAGCCATTGTAGCTTTTACTGGATTTAGTAAAACACTCATTAATGTATCATTTTTGCTATCAACGTCTTTCATAACGCTAACTGTTAAGAAATAGGTTCCTCCGATAACGCCTAGTAATAGAGGTAATATAACAAGTGCAGATAAGCATGCTATTTCAATTATTGACCATATGAAGATGATCTCACGACGAGCATCTTCGGAGCATTTGCATTTATTCTTTGTTAAGTATCTTACGTATATTATTGTATATACAAAGAAGATGACAGTTGCAATACAGAATGCAACAATTAGTAATAAATAGATTAATCCGAATAATGGACCGAAGTTACGTGCAGCCATATGAGGTGGCATAAACATAGTAAATATTATGAAGAATATGGCAAAAATTGCGTAACCCTTGATATATTTACGATATTTATGTTCGGAACACTGGCATTTAGTTCTTTCTAACTTATCAATGTAAGTATAAGTTATAATTAACAAAAAGGCGCCTAAAAAGTTTATTAAAACTGAAAGAATATATGAAATATCCATTATTATCTTCTATATGAAGATATGGAAAATATTTTATCTATCTTTGGGTTCTAAGTATTTCATATTCAGAAATTTAAATATGTCTTTCTCGGTTTTTAGATTATCTGGAATTATTCCGTGCTCACTTGGTTGCAGGGGCTTTAGGCCGTGCTCTTTTGCTGGAATTATTCCGTGCTCACTTAGCGAGTACCCCATTTTGAGTGCATTTTTTCGCATCTGTATATTAAATTTGTCCGAGCCTGTGAAATATAATATTGCAAATGGATATTCTTCTGGTGGTGTTAGTAATAAATCTAGTCTGCGAGCCTTCTCGTTTTCTTTACGGCAAATTGCCATACATTTCTTTCTACCCAATGCAAGGATATCTGTAATATAATTGTCTTTTAATAGTTGATTTATTATTTTTTGAAATATATCTTCTGCTTCTTTAATAGATAAATTTGGATCTTCGTAACTTAGAAGAACATCTATATCGCCGCTGTCGGGTTTTTCGCGTCTAAAACTTCCAACAATTGTAGCTACAAATTTATTTTCTGAAATTGTAGCTACAATTTTTATAATTTTTTTTTCATGGTAAAGCATTTCTTTTCTCGGTATTCTCTCTTGCAAATCTTCGTAATATTTTAATCCTATCTTTTGTTTATCATTTAATAATTTATCAGCCTTTTCTTTTAACTCAGAGATACTTGTTATATTGTTTGTTTCATATAAGTTTTTAGCTTTCACTGGACCAATACCATATATATTCATAAATTGTTTTATAACAACTGTTTTGGGATCTTTCTTAATTTCTTCAGCAGAATGAAGCTCCCCAGTCTCTAGTATTTCTTTTATGCGATCTTTTATTCCTTTACCAACTCCTTCGACATTTTTAATGTCTTCTAGTGTTTTAATCTGTGAAAGAGCAACTAATTGCGGAATGACCTTCTGATATGCTCTTATCTTAAAAACATTCTTATTCTGTTTTTCTTTCTCCAAAATAACATTTAAATCATTTATAATAGTGCTTTTGTAATCAACCTGTGCCATTCTACTTATGCTTCACTTTATATGTTGTGCTTAATTTAATTTCAACTTTTTCTTTAATATCCAAAAGTTTGAATTTAGATGACGATCTAATATTAGTATCCAATAAAGCTTCATTTATAAAATCAACAATTATTTTGTCTTCTATATTATCATAAACTATCATTAATTGATCTAACAGCGAATCTAAGATTTTGCATCCAACACCGTTGCTATTTTTTAAGTATTCTTTTGAAGAATTAATTATATTATCTGCAATATTTATTATTAAATTTTTTGGTAACCATTCTTTGACTATTAATAACTTAATAGCAGTTAATGATGCAACTGCGCGTTTTTTCCATTTTTGAAAATCGCAAAATTCATCATAATCTTTATCATCTAATATGTCTTCAGTTGGTAACCATTTCTTTGAAACTTCATAGTCTGATATAATATTTAACCATGTATTTATAAAAAGCGTTTTACTTTCAAAGTAGTCATATAGCATTTTAATTAGATCAAAGTATAAATTTTGAAATTCTGGAAATCGAAGCATCATGTCCCAGGTCATCTCAATATATAATTTGTAGCAGTCTTCTCTAATAATAGCTTTGAACATATTGTAAACTTGTTTCTTATTTTGCTCTGAAAGTTTATTCATTAATGACATATATTCCTTTTTTGCTAAATATTCACGTGATAGCTCCCGTGTTCCTATTTTTATTTTATCAGGTCTTTCCGTGGAAACAGGAACAAAATTCCTTCCTCTTCCATTATGTTTATCCTTAAAGTTATTTGAATTATCTGTAAAGCATTTATAAGCATTCACCAGATTTAGTGCTTTCTCTTTAAATACCCCCGAATCACTAATATTTCTTTGGCAAGAATAAAAAGTATCCAATGAAATACTAGTCATCTTAAATAATAATTCGGTTAATATCTTTATATCATATCAAGATCTAAGTATAGATATAAGACTATATATATTTATAGTTTAATAATGTTGGATTTTCAGAAGCTCAATAATGCATATGAAAAATATAACATTTATAAGAGTATTTTTATATATAGTGATGAATCTGAAAAGGATATTTTTGTAGATTATTTAAATAATAATTCTTTCAGCTTTGTTTACTATTTTGATTTTGATGATTTCTTTTTAAAGTCATTAGAAAGAATCGTTCTTATATCTTATGAAGAATGGGTTTTAAATAAAGTATACATAAAGCACATTTTGTCTTTTAATGCAAATTTAATTGTATTGGGTGAATTATTAAATGAAAACATAGAGTTTATTTATAATTGGATTACTTATAATAACTATATATTGGAGCTATCAGATGAAATTATCTGAACTTTTTTATTTTTATTCTTTTCTTAGTGTATAAGATGGGTCGTTGTCGAGGTGGAAGTCTGTTATATGGCGGTGACTTTACTAACAATATGCGCACTGGTGTCTATGTCCTTTTTGGTATTCTAGTTGTTTTAATAATAGTTGTTGTTGCTTTAAAACTCAAAAAAGAATATTTTGGAAACCCAAATACTGACGATGGTGCAACTATTACCTTCTATTATATGGAAGGGTGCGGATGGTGCAAGAAGGCTAAACCAGAATGGGAAAAATGCAAAGAAATGGCACCTTCCAAAAATATTAAAACAAATGAAATAAGCGCTGATCAAATGACTCCAGCAGATAAACAAAAAGGAATTAATGGATTTCCAACATTCATTGTAACTATCAATAGTGTTGATAAGAAATACGAAGGTGAACGCGATGCTAAGTCTATGCTTAACTACGTTGACCAATTAAGATTAGGTGGTATGGAAAACTTTAAAGACGCTGGTGCAGAAAAGTTTATAAAAACTGGCAAACCTGTATGAGATATTTTTTAAAAAGTAGTTCGGGGGTGGTAGAAGTTAGGCAGTTGGGGCGGTGAAGTTTTTGAAATGATTATATGTTTGTTCATATCCAGTGATTACTAGATTTTCTATATCTTGTGATGTAATTTTTGCATGTAAAACGGTTTCTTTAAGTATGACCGGAGCAAACTCAATAGGAATCTCTTGAAATGATATAAAATGTTTATAATTTTTTTTTAATATTATTTTTGTATTCATATTTGATGAAATGACACTCAGTAAATTTATAAAGTAATTAATTATATTATTATTTTCAACTACTTTTATTGTTGATTCATTAATTGATGTTGACGTCAAGATGATTATATTATCTTTATTTATTTGACTATCAATGTTTACTGGTATATTATCAGAGAGTCCTCCATCAATATAGAATTCATTACCGATTTTATATGGTTTACATGCAAATGGTAAACAACATGAAGCACATGCTGCATCTATTAATAATACATTTGGGGAATTATCTACATTAAATGTAAAGAGCTTCATAGTATCATAATGAATTGCTTTTATATTTAGATCAATTCCTTTATTTTTAGCTAAATCTAAAAATGTATAAGTCTCATAGTTATATTTTTTCATTATTATCTTAAAAATTTTAAGTAATGGATTATTTTCTATTTTTGTCGCACCATATTCAGTAATAAA
>Ga0164296_1003951_pt1 | contig 13706 bp, 13 predicted proteins | sample GEODES057metaG_FD_113533 | JGI IMG/M metagenome (GOLD analysis project Ga0164296, IMG submission 113533) | Dystrophic lake water microbial communities from Trout Bog Lake, Wisconsin, USA - GEODES057 metaG | ecosystem: Environmental > Aquatic > Freshwater > Lake | place: USA: Trout Bog Lake...
GTAAACCATCCACCAAAAGCAAGATATGCTGTCGGAAATAAAAGAAGACCTGACCATCCGATGAATACGAAACGGTCACGTTTTAACCAGTCATCAACAAGGTCAAATATCCCTCTTTCTTCAAGAGCGGTTTGTTGTGTTTGGCCCAATGCTATTGTCATAATCCATTACAAGTAAAGGAAAGCACATCCTAGGAAAATTAAATTTTGTAAAAACCATCCAACCATTTAATTTTAAACTAGTTAGAATTAAAAGTTCTATTTACCTAGGTAAGTATTATAACCATAGAGTAATTTTTTGCTCACCAAAATAGTCGCTAACTATTACTTTAATTATTATATATTAATGAATGATTTTTCAGAAAAGAAAAAATTGTTCTTATTGTTTTGGAATATATTAATTGATCCAACTACCAGGTTTTTCAATAAAAGCGTCACAAAAAACTACATCAGGTTCTATTTTATGAACTTTAGAATTTATATTTAATTGAATAATTAGTAAAGTAGGTAAATAAGTTAAAGTGTTATACCTCTGTTTGAATAATTTACTTTTTTTTTTACTTCTAATTAAAATTTCATAATTTATTGGAAAATTAAATAAACTATTGTTAATCCAACAACCCAAATAAAATTTACAATTTATACAAATGCATTGCAAAATCACTATTAGTTAAATTCTCTATCTTAATAATTTTATGATACTTTAAGAGAAATAAACTACATTTTAAATTAATGTAATTTAGATATGATTAAAAATCAAAAACATTGATTGAATTATTCTTGAAAAATAAAGCTTTGCTAATAAATATTTATTTAGTTTAAAATGCCCAGGGCCAGACTTGAACTGGCGACACATGGATCTTCAGTCCATTACTCTACCAACTGAGCTACCTGGGCTAATCTTTAGTTTTTATAACATATATTTAATAGCTTCTCTATAAAATCTAAAAAGTTTTAGTAAATTACTAAATTATAGTAATATTTGAAACATATTATTTACGGCGGTATAGCCAAGTGGTAAGGCAGGGGATTGCAAATCCTTTACCCCCCGTTCAAATCGGGGTATCGCCTCTATAAGAAACTTAAATTTTTTGTTAATTATTAATTGATTCAAATTTTTGAAAAGGAGAGAGAGGGATTCGAACCCTCGGTACAAAAAATTATGTACAACAGATTAGCAATCTGCCGCTTTCGACCACTCAGCCATCTCTCCATATGGCTTTAGCTGGACTTGAACCAGCGACCTTGGGCTTATGAGTCCCCTGCTCTAACCACTGAGCTACAAAGCCTATTGGTATATATAGAGAGATAATATATTAAAAATAGAAAATTCAATCGTAATTAACTTACTGGAAAAAATAGAAAAAATTACTATAATTAAAATTAGGTTGTGGAATGGTGTCTTTGGAAGAGGTGATTAAATAAGTTAAATTAAATTAAATTCTATTATGACAAAAGTTGTAGGTATAGATCTTGGTACTACAAATTCAGTAGCGGCTGTAATTGAAGCAGGTACACCAGTTGTAATAACAAATGCTGAAGGTTCTAAAACAACACCATCTATTGTTGCTTATGCTTTAAAAAGCAAGCAATTGATTGTTGGTGAATTGGCAAAACGTCAATATGTTTTAAACCCTGAAAATACATTTTCTTCAGTAAAAAGATTCATTGGCTCTAAAATGAGTGAAGTAAAAAATGAAATTAGCCAGGTATCATATAATTTTACTCAAGATGGAAACGGTCATCTAAAAATTCAATGTCCTATACTTGATAAGACCTTTAGTCCAGAAGAAATTTCTGCTCAAGTAATTCGTAAACTAGCCAATGATACTGGTAAATTTATTAACCAACCTGTGAGTAAAGTGGTTATTACTGTTCCAGCATATTTTAATGATCCTCAACGACAAGCAACGAAAGATGCTGGTAAAATTGCAGGACTTGATGTACTTCGTATCATAAACGAACCAACAGCTGCTGCTTTAGCTTACGGTCTTGATAAAAAAACTCAAGAAACTATTTTAATTTTTGATTTAGGTGGAGGTACTTTTGATGTTTCCGTTTTAGAGGTTGGAGAGGGAGTTTTTGAAGTACTGTCAACTGCAGGAGATAGTCATCTTGGAGGTGACGACTTTGATAATGCAATATTATCTTATATACTGAAAGATTTCCAAGCTAAGGAAAACCTTGATATTACTAAGGATAAACAAGCGATTCAACGAATTATTGAAGCTTCCGAAAAAGCAAAAATCGAATTATCACAATTGTCAGAAACAACAATTGATTTGCCATATATTTCTGTAGATGCTGATGGTCCAAAACATATCAATATTCAATTAACAAGAGCAAAATTTGAAGAATTATGTCAACCATTAATTGAACGTTGCCGCATACCTGTTCTAGACGCCCTTAGAGCTGCCCAAGTAGAAAAAGAACGTTTGAATGAAGTAATTCTTGTTGGTGGTTCAACAAGAATTCCAATTATTCAAGAACTCGTTAAAGAGGTTACAACTAAGGTTCCTAACCTTTCTTTAAATCCAGACGAAGTAGTTGCGATTGGGGCTGCAATCAATGGTGGTATTATTACTGGGGAAATTAAAGATGTTTTATTGTTAGATGTAACTCCCTTAACTCTAGGCGTAGAAACTTTAGGTGGTGTTATGACAGCAATGATTCCAAAAAATAGTGGTATCCCAATTTCAAAAAAAGAAGTTTTTTCTACTGCTGAGGATAATCAAGAAAATGTAGTAATAAATGTTTTACAAGGGGAGCGTGTAATGGCATCACAAAACAAGAGTCTCGGTCGCTTTGTACTAACTAACATTCCACCAGCACCTCGATATGTTGCACAAATTGAAGTTTCATTCGATATTGATCCGGATGGTATTCTTTCCGTTAGTGCTAAAGATAAAAAGACTGGTGAAACACAAAAAATAATTATTGAAAACGCATCAACACTTGATCAAAATGAAATAGAAAGAATGATTCAAGATGCTAATAAACATGCTGCTGAAGATAGACAATACTCGGAACGTCTTGATTTAAAACATAAAGCTGAAGCGATGTGTTATAATATTGAGCAAGAATTAAAAGAAAAACCTGAAAAATTCATTTTAGGTGAAAAATTAGAACTTACGTCTTCTATTAAAGAATTGCGTGATCTAATCAATAAAGAGAATTTTGATATTAGTGAATTATTAGAAAAATTCACTGATTTACAAAACTTAGTCCTAAAGATCAATGGAGGAAATCGTCAATAAATTAATTTAAGGTTAGATTATGGATCAAAGGCAGATGTCTGCCTTTGATCCATAATCTAACCTTAAATTAATAATTTTGAATAATTAGTCAAAACCAATAAACCCTAATTATAGTATTAGGGGTTATTTGATAAAGTTTAGAATAATCCTAATGTTACTGCTTTATTGATTGGCATACATGCTCCAATACCAAACCAAATAGCAAAAACTGTTCCAAATAGGAAGGTTAACGAAGCTAATGGGCGACGAAATGGATTTTGAAAAGTGTTAATGTTCTCAATAAATGGAACAGTCAAAAGTCCAGCAGGAACTGCTGCCATGCAAACTACTCCTAATAATTTATTAGGAAGTACACGTAATAGATTAAATGTTGGGAAGAAGTACCATTCAGGTAAAATTTCTAAAGGAGTTGCAAATGGATCTGCTTTTTCACCTAATGCTGAAGGTTCAAGAGTTGAAAGACCTATTACAAGAGCGAATGTCCCTAGAATTACTACCGGGAAGATATAAAGTAAATCATTAGGCCAAGCTGGTTCACCATAATAATTATGGCCCATTCCTTTTGCAAGTTTAGCACGTAATACAGGATTTGTTAAATCAGGTTTTTTGATAACAGACATAATATATTTTATAGTTTTTAGGAGAAAAATTTTATAATGGTCCAGAAATACCTTGCTTTCTAATCATTAAGAAATGTGTAAGCATTAACACTGCTGCAAGAAGAGGTAAAACGAAAGTATGAAGACTATAAAAACGAGTTAAAGTTGTTTGACCAACACTAACGCCTCCACGGAGAAGCTCTACCAATGGACTTCCAATAACTGGAATTGCTTCAGGAACTCCTGTAACAATTTTACATGCCCAGTACCCTACTTGGTCCCATGGAAGTGAATAACCTGTTACACCAAATGATACAGTAATAACTGCAAGCAATACACCAGTTACCCATGTTAATTCACGTGGTCTTTTGAATCCACCAGTCAAATACACCCTAAAAACATGAAGTATCATCATTAATACCATCATGCTTGCTGACCAACGATGAATTGATCGAATTAACCATCCAAAATTAGCTTCTGTCATAAGGTATTCCACTGAAGCAAATGCATCGGTTACTGTAGGACGATAATAAAATGTCATGGCAAATCCTGTAGCCACTTGGATAAGGAAACAAGTTAATGTAATTCCTCCGAAGCAATAAAAGATATTAACATGTGGTGGTACATATTTACTTGTAATATCATCTGCGATCGCTTGAATTTCTAATCGCTCTTCAAACCAGTCGTATACTTTTCCCATTGATTACTTGCTTTAAAGCAGGTTGCGCAATTAAACCATTACTCTTTTTAATAAATCAGCTTGATTCTAAGCGAACTTTTTCCAATTGAACATTAGATGATTGGTATTCATAGCTTTGGTCGATTTTGAACCTAACAAAGATGGATACATATAGTAGTTAATATTTTCAGAAGTTGGTTTTGCTTTAGTAAGTTTATATATTTTCATACCTTTTGCAAATAACGTACTTAAAATTAAATCCCGCGGAGTGATGTCAATTAAACTTTTATAAGTAAATACATCTTTATTTTTCATTACTCGTGATGCCAATCTAAAACAAGCTCGATTAACGATATTTTTTACACTTCTTGCATTCGCAAATAACGGAAGTTGTCTTCGTAAATCTAAGTAACGAAGGAAAATTTCTTCAGCATAGAAGGTCATTCGATATTGACGTTCTTCAAAAAGCTTTTTTGCAATTAAGAGTAGTTCACTTCGGTTATAATCGGGAAAATCAATATGATGTGCAACACGAGAAGATAGACCTGGATTTGATTTATAGAACACTTTCATAGGTCCACTATATCCGGCAAATATTAAAACTAGATCAGTTCTATTATTCTCCATAATTTGAAGAAGCATTTCAATTGCTTCACTACCATAATCTTTTTCATTATTTGGTTTATAAAGATAGTAAGCTTCATCAATTAATAAAACTCCACCCATAGCTTTATCTAATACTTCTCTTGTTTTTGGTGCTGTTTGACCAACGAATTGAGCAACAAGGTCATCTCGACTTACAGCTACTAAATGACCGCGAGTTAGATATCCTAAATTTTGTAAAAGTTCAGACATACGTGATGCTACTGTACTTTTACCTGTTCCCGGGCTTCCTGTAAATGACATGTGTAAGCCAGGATAGTATTTACTTAATCCAAAATCTTGACGAATTTTATCGATAAAAAGAATTGCGGTAATTTCCGTAATTCTTTGTTTCACTGAATCGAGTCCAATTAACTCGTCATCTAGCTTTGCTAAGCTTTCTTTAATTTTGTAGATCTTTTTTAGTTCACGAACATCAATTTTTTGATTAGTTGTTTCGATCATAAGTTATAAATAAAAAGGTTTTGTTAAAAAATAATATATTTATAAATTCCAAGATAAATGTTGTATCTTTAGTTATAATTATAGCGTCATCGTGGGAAATTGTTTTAAGATATTTTCTTTGTAAGATAGTAAAAAAATTGCTAATTTTTCATTTGAAATCTCCATTTATTTTTGTAAAATTAATAATAAAGATTGGGGGCGTGGTGGAATGGTAGACACAACGGACTTAAAACCTGAGCAGCAATCTGTAAGTTCTCAAATTCAGAAAAAAAATTAATTTCTATAATAAATTATTTCATTCTGAGCCAAATCGGATATTTTAAATAAATAAAATTAAGAAGGTGCAGAGACTCAATGGGAACTACTATAAAAGTAAAGATAGAGTCCAAATTTTGAATTCTATGAATTTAAACCATTTAAGACAATTAAAAATTTGAAAATCCGTTGACTTCTTGAGTCGTGAGGGTTCAAGTCCCTCCGCCCCCACTTTTATTACTATATCAATTTGATTTAGAACATTTTTAAATGATTCTGTTAGAATTAATTACAATTAAATCTCATCAGATTGAAATTTCTAACAATCATTATTTTCTTGTTTTATATTTTAATAATATTTAAAAATCCTATATTTTAAAATATATATTTATTCAAAATTTAATAATTTTTCCTGAAAAAATTTATATATCTACAAAAGAATGAGTCATAAGTATTACGGTTTTCAAAAGCAAGAAGAAAATGATTTTTATACAATTCCCTTTCTTTCAGCTAAGGCGAAACGCCTAAGATTTCTTAATGGAGATTTTTTAGTTTACGGAGAAAAAAACGAATTTATTTTCCATAAGAATCCAGGTTTAACAATCTTAAGATTAACCGACTCATTAATTAATAGATTATATGATAAACAATCCACTAAACAAAAGTTAATAAGTGAATTTTTAAACCAACTACTTTCAAACAATCTTAATACAATAAAAAACGATACCAATTTTAGAAAACAGATAAATGTTAATAAAATTACTATAAATCCAAATTCTTCAATTCAAATAATACTCAATTAGTTTTTATTTATCAAGATTAGTACCTTAGAATTAATAGGTCGTTCCGCTCATTACGTAATATTCCAAAATTTGAAGAGTTTGAGAAAGTAGAATACGCAACAACTTAATTAAAATACAAATTAAAGTTGTAAAGCTAGAAGATACTGAAATCTAACTATCTACATGAATAGTATTAGATAAAAGAAATAAATTATAAATATTTATTCAATAAAATTGTTAACTTTCTTATTTTCTTCTGTTTTTAAATCAACGCGCTTGACACGGGACCATCTCTTCGTGTATAATCTTTTATAAGAGTTGAATATATTTTTCAGTAGTTACTGCATTGACACTACCTATAAGTTTTTATGTTTAGCTTTCTAGTATTAAACTCAACTCCTTAAATTAAATTTAAATTTAATTTAATTAATACTCGAGTTAAATAAAATAAAAATAAAAACTATTTAAACCAAATGATGCTATAATATGAATAAGGAGGAGTAACCAAGTAAAAATGCTTAATTTTAAATACTATTTTGGTTTAGTAAAATAATTTATAGATTTAAAAAAAGGAAAAGATATTAAATTTGAGGATAATTTTTGTTAATATGGAGGATAATTATGGACTTAAACACATATTTGAAAAACTTAGAGCAAAAGTGCAACACTTTAAGATCGCTCTACCATTTATTGTACGAGGAACCTACCATTTATAATGGTAGTTGGTTGTATTATCTAGCGAAACGAGGTCACTGTGCTGATATAAATAAGAGATTTCCCTTACCGGACTCTTTATATGAAAACTATGATAATGTTGACTTCGAAGATATGCCACTGTATAGGTGGCAAAAAATCATGGATCACACCAATAGTCTTCTAGAAAAGTACGATTTTATCGATATTGATAGCCCGGACTTCCTAGATCATTTAGCTGAATTAGAATATGATGATAAAATACCACCAGATGTTTATGAATGGTTTTTTCATTGGTTTTACCGTACTTGGGATAAAGAGGATACATTTCGTTACCAACCGAAGTTTAAATTTGCCACATCTGTAGCATGCGACGGCCCATTAAAAAAATGGGAAAGATGCAAGTTACTAGATGATCTGGCTTTGCTGGATCAACATTGCTTGGAAAATGGTGTTCTTGGTCACGGCGACCTAATGAACCGCGAGTTCGAGATTATTGATTCTTTCCTAAGCAAAAAAGCAGAACAGATATCAGTAATAGACAAAACCTATTCTAGTTATCTAACAGCGTCTAAAGCGCAGTTCCTAGATCCTTCAAAAGTGCGACTATACAAGTCGCCATTATCTGAAATACTGCGTTAATTGAAGGCCTAACAATTCCGGCCTATGATGGTGCTGAAGATAGGATTGATATCAAGCAGGATCTGCGACACTACAAGAACCAAGCCTTCTGGGATAACTTATCGGAAGAATACCAAAGGATTGGGAAAGAACGCTTTAAAACTGTGATACGTCCAGAGATGTTTAAAGACGTTAGTGAGGATGATTTTCATACTCACATCAAGCCTCAATTTATTACTGGGCTTTACGATGAGAATCGGTTGGCTCTAATTCGTCGTATAAAAATCTATACGGGTGGAGATGTAAAAATAGTAAACCTGCCACCAGCAGGAGCTTATAATCTTCCTGTTTCGGAAACGATGCAAGTTGAGTTACAATCTATGTTGGATCATCCTCTTGTCGAGGTTGTTAACCAACCGTATATGGAGATTATTGAAAAATCAGTAATCGAAACAATAGAGGAACCGATCCTCGAAGCGGTAGAAATACCTGTTCTGCAATTTTTTGGAAAACCTTTCAAAAAACTTCTGCCATCAATAGAAGTTCTTCCAAAGAAAGACTTAGAGGTTATCCAGGAGCCTCTATTAAACGGTCGGGTGGAGAGCACTGCTTTATTTAAAAATATAATTTCAGATGAACCCTATCGCTATCAAAAAATAGGTAGCTCTCCTATCGAAAAATTAAACTTACCAGACCAGGTACTATGCGTAAAGCCCGTTCGCATACCCGGTTGGGATGGAGGAGCCACATTTATAGGCCCTCCACTCTTCCTGACAATACCTTATTTAAAGTTGTTCGCAAGAATATTGATGCGCAAAGCAAAGCAGATGATTCTTGAAATGCTCCTGCGTATGGCGTTTAAAATCTTAGTAACAATTGTGGTTAATCTTTTACTTCATGCACTACGAATCATGGCAAAGAAAGTCCAAACAATGTTAAAATCATTTAAAGAAAAAAATTAGATTTTTATTGATAGTCTTCAAATCAAAATTAAGAAAAATCTACAAATTAATTAGACTTATCAATATTGAGATTTTATAATTCAAATATTGACGAGTCTAATTATTCCTTCAAAATAAAGTGATAATTATTCAAAACAATCAGATAGCGTCTTTAGTTCAGTTGGTAGAACGTAGGTCTCCAAAACCTAGTGTCGAGGGTTCAAGTCCTTCAAGGCGTGCTCAGTAATTTTAAAGATTTACAAAAAATATAAAATAAATTAAAATAAGAAGTTATATTTAGTTCTTAATAGAGCAATAGAATTTTAGAAATTTTAAAATCAACTTTTAAATTATTATGGGAAAGAAAATTGTAGCAGTGGTCAAATTAGCTTTGAAGGCAGGAAAAGCAACACCAGCACCACCAATAGGACCTGCACTGGGTCAACATGGTATTAATATTGGATTATTTTGTAAAGAATATAATGCTAAAACTTCGGATAAAGGAGATCTTATAGTTCCAGTAGAGATCTCAATTTTTGAAGATAGAAGCTTTACATTTATACTAAAAACACCACCAGCTTCTGTTTTACTAAAACAAATTACAAAATCTAAAAAAGGCTCTTCAACCCCAAATAAAATAAATGTAGGAAAAATTACACGAGCTGAATTACAAGAAGTTGCTAAAATGAAAATTGTTGATCTTAATACCCAAGATTTATTAAAAGCGATGAAAATCATTGAGGGAACTGCTAAAAATATGGGCATTTCTATAGAAGGATAAAAACAAAGGAGAATATTATGAAACGTATTTCAAAACGTTATAAAGAATTAACAAAAAAAGTTTCTGGGGTTTTGTATTCACCCCAACAAGCAGTTGAATTGTTGAAAAATACTGCAACTGCCAAATTTGAAGAATCTGCTGAAGCTCATGTTTCTTTAAATATTGATCCAAAATATGCTGATCAACAATTAAGAGCAACAGTTATATTTCCTTTTGGAACTGGAAAAACGGTTCGTGTCGTTGCAATTGTCAAAGATGTTGAATTATATAATTTAGATGAATTAAAAGCTGAAAAGATAGGTTCCGATAATTTAATTGAAGAAATCAACCAAGGTTATCTTGATTTTGATGTTTTAATTGCACAAACCGAAATGATGCCTAAATTAGCTAAATTAGGTCGACTTCTTGGCCCTAGAGGATTAATGCCTTCGCCAAAAGCAGGTACAATGACAAATGATGTAAAAGGAGCTATTGGAGAATTTAAAAAAGGTAAAGTTGAATATCGTGTAGACAAGACTGGGATCGTTCATATAAATTTTGGAAAAACAAATTTTCCGGCAAGTGAACTTCTTGAAAATTTACAGACATTTCATCGTTCAATAATTGATAATAGACCTTCAGGGGTAAAAGGACGTTATTTTAAAAGTTTCCATCTTTGTTCCACAATGGGGCCATCTATTGAAGTGGATTGGAATACTTTCTAAATAAAGATTAGCTTATCTCATTCATCATGAAATTTAATTTAGAAAGAATATTCCAAGATATGGCTGACACAGAAAAAATTGATCAAATTGTAAACACTATAAAAAATTTATCACTTTTAGAAGCTTTTGAACTTGTAAAAAATTTAGAAAAAACATTTGGTATTGATGCTTCAACGTATGCTCGTGCAGCTGCACCAGTTTCAGCTGCACCAGCTGGTGGCAGTAGTGCTCCAATTCAAGAAGAGAAAACTGAATTTGATATCATACTTGAAAATGTTCCTGCTGATAAAAAACTAGCTATATTAAAAGTAGTTCGTAGTGTCACTGGTTTAGGCTTAAAAGAAGCCAAAGATTTAGTTGAATCAGCACCAAAAGCAATCAAAGAAAAAGTAAGTAAAGCTGATGCGGATAATATTAAAAAACAAGTTGAAGAAGCTGGTGGAAAAGTTTCATTAAAGTAAGATAATAAAAATACTTTTAAGCTTTAAAAGTTAACTTTGGTAAGCTATTTTAGCTCACCAAAGTTAAAATATTAAAAAACAATAGGGATAGTAACTTAATCGGTTAGAGTACCGCCCTGTCACGGCGGAGGTTGCGGGTTCGAGTCCCGTCTGTCCCGAACATATACAACTTACTTGATAATTGTTGACCCTGATGCTCTATCTAATCTATTTTCTTAATTCTTTAGTTAATATATAATTACATGCTTCATCAAATATTTTATCAATTATATTTTCTTCTTCCTCAACGGAGATTGCTGCTGCAAGTTGATTTGAGTATGTTGGTAAATTTATAAGCTCCTCAACACGATTAAGAAGAATGTCTAAATAAGGAGAACTAGATTCAAGTTTTAAGATTTCTGATGTACTTATAGCGATAGGCTTTGTTTGGTAAAGTAAACTGCGAATTTCAAATCCATCAATAGTTTCCTTTTGTAAAATTCTATTTGCAAGCTTTATTATTAGATCACGATTTTTACGAACAATTGTTAAAGCTTCCATAAATGCATAATAAACTAAAATTCTAATATTCGTATCAATCAAATATGCCAAGCGATTAGAATATAGTTGTTCGTCATTACGCATAAAAGCATCTTGCGGTTGTGACTGTGTAAATGCTATAGGGCCTAAAGCTGACATACCAAACTCAGTTACCATTTGACGGGCAATATAAGTAGCTAATTGGATATCATCAACCGCAACTGTAGTTACTTCAGCTTTTCCAAACAGTATTTCCTCAGTTGCACGACCAGCTAATAATGTAATCATGCGTGTTATTAACTGGTTCCGCGAATAAAGTGTTTCTTCGCTTGGAATGTAAGTAGTAGAAGAACGTTGTCGTCCTCGAGGTATTAATGAAACCATATCAACAGGATCGTGATATTGAAGTACCGATGCCGTTAAGGCATGACCAATTTCATGATAAGCAAGCAATCGTTTTGAACGTGTTTCCTCCAACGGTGGAGCTTGGATACCACCAGTTACCTTATCCAATGCCTCATTTACACATTTCATAGTGATCTTTGTTTGGCTATAACGAGCAGTTAATATAGCTGCTTCATTTAATAGATTCTTTAAGTCTGCCGCCGAAAATCCTGGTGTACGTTTGGCTACAGTTTCTAAAAGTACCTCGTTAGATAATTTTTTATTTCTAGAATGAACCATTAGAATAGCTAATCGTGATTTATAATCTGGTAACCCAAGAGTTAATTGCCTATCAAATCGACCCGGTCTTAATAATGCAGAGTCTAATATATCAACACGGTTTGTTGCAGCAACGACAATAACTCCATTATTTGTTTCAAAACCATCCATTTCAGTTAGTAATTGGTTTAAGGTTTGTTCACGTTCATCATTCCCTCCACCAACACCTGCACCGCGTTCTCGACCTATAGCATCAATTTCATCAATAAAAATAATACATGGTGTATTTACTTTAGCACGTTTAAATAAATCTCTAATTCTTGATGCCCCTATACCAACAAATAATTCAACAAATTCAGAAGCAGAGCAACTTAAAAAAGGAACCTTTGCTTCTCCTGCAATTGCTTTCGCTAATAATGTTTTTCCAGTTCCTGGAGGTCCAGTTAATAGAACGCCTTTTGGAATTCGAGCTCCTAAACGTGTGTAACGTTCAGGATTTTTTAGAAAACTCACAATCTCTTGGAATTCTTCTTTAACCTCGTCAACACCAGCCACATCGTCAAATCCTATTTGAACTTGTTTGGGTTGATCAAATTTTCCTGGAGATCTGAACAAGTCTCTAAAGTCCACGCCATTTATACTAGAATTTTCACTATTATCAAGAAGTGTCTTTATAAAATTCCAAGTAAGTATTAAGGTTGCAATAATAATCGGAATCCATAACCAAGATGTAAAATTAGAATCTTTTGGATCAGTTGCATGGACGTCAAAATCAATATGATTTTCTTTAAGTCTACGGATTAAGTTTCCTTCTCTAGTTGGAATACTAACACCTAATCTTTCTACGCGATCTGGTGACGTAGATGATGAAACTTCAAAGACCGCATACTTTTCATTATTATAAAAATCAAGTTTTTGTATACGGCCATTGTCTACATACTCTAAAAATCTACCATATGTAACATTAGCCATCGGTAAAGTGTTCATAACATTATCCGATAACAGTATACTTGATGCACTAAATCCTTGATCTACAAATGAAACGACCATAGTCAATTCACTCCTCTTAAAAATATAATTAAAGAAAATTTTAATTGCTCTAAATATGATATTTAGAGCAGTTATTCCCCTAGATATTATTATAATAAGTTTTTAATGCTTTTTCTCCTGATAGTTAAATATTAATTTTATTTGCTATAATATTTTAATTTTCTGCATAAAATTTTATTAAAATATTAAACTGATGATGTTGTTTCTTGATAACACAAGGAGAAAAGTATATGGTAGAAATTAAAAAAGGTTCTAATGTTCGAATTTTACGTAAAGAGTCTTTCTGGTACAATGAGATAGGGACTGTAGTATCAATTGATAAAGATTACCTTCCTTATCCTGTACTTGTTCGTTTTTCAAGAATAAATTATGCAGGTATAAATGTGAACTTCTTTAGTTTTGCTGAACTCGAATTAGTCTCAGAAAAGTGATTATTTACTAGATTAAAGTTGTGGATATCTAAATAAAAAAATTCCCCCATGAAAAAAATGAATTTTTTTCATGGGGGAATTTTTTTATTTAGATAAACTATTCCAATCTACATCTACGTTCTCTAAAATTAACGAAGAATTATAAATTTGAACAATAATAACTA
>Ga0164296_1003952_pt1 | contig 13703 bp, 15 predicted proteins | sample GEODES057metaG_FD_113533 | JGI IMG/M metagenome (GOLD analysis project Ga0164296, IMG submission 113533) | Dystrophic lake water microbial communities from Trout Bog Lake, Wisconsin, USA - GEODES057 metaG | ecosystem: Environmental > Aquatic > Freshwater > Lake | place: USA: Trout Bog Lake...
ATCTATCTTATCTGCGTGGCTCCCTCAGTGATGCGCAATTTCATGCTGTGCTTGAGCATTTTATGAGAGATTGTGATGAGGCTTTTTCACAGCTTGAGGCGGCTGTGTCGCGCAAAGATCGCAAGCAGATCACTCTTTTTTGCCAACGTGTTTTTACATTGTTCTCAATGTTTGGAATTAATTCTTTATCACATTTTGCCAGTTCAATTGATCATCCCGATCTTGCTGTGCAGATCGACTATGCACGTAATTTATTATCCGCAGCCAAGCATGTGTTGTTTGATCTGACATCTCAATTTAACACTGTACATTCCCATGACAAAAAGCCGCCCGAAGGCGGCTTTGCATCAGAGGATAAAGCTGACGGAGCCCAGTGAGCCCAGCTCATGTGATTTGAGCAGGACGCGGCGCTCTTTGATCAGGAAGCCGTCCCCTGTTACACGTAAGGTATAGAGCATTTTGCCGACATATTCACCAAGGCGTTCATAGCGGCGATAACGATGGCATATAAAATTGGCACTGATGTGCACAAGGTCACCTTCAGTTGACAATATCCGGACATTGCTGATTACGCGTGAGAGGCGTGATTTTGGATGTTCAGCATGACAATTGGGGTCAAGCACACGAATGATGCGTTGATGCAAACGCTCACGATCATCGGCAATAATAAAGAGCGTGTCTTTGTGGCTGCCATCAAGTTTGTCATTGGGTGGGATATAATAGCAGGCATCATCAGCGAGCAATTTTTCCCATTCATTGAGTTCCCAATTATCAAGCAGATCTGCTTCCATAAACAGGAAATCTTCAACCTGTGCGCGGGTGATATGTGAGGCCTTTGTCATGAGGAGGCCTCCTCTTTGGTCATCATCTCATTCCATTTGCGCCAGAAGAGACGTAAGTGGAACTCATCGCTGTTGAGCTGCTCTTCTTCAGAGCGACCCATGCCGCGTGACATTTCGGACCAACGATCTTCCTGCCAATTGGCAAGACCTTTTTGAACCATTTCCAAAGCCTCGACATCATCGGGTGTGGCAAAGCCGCCCGGACCATAAAATGTCAGGAAGGCATCAAGCCGGCGTGCGCGTGCGCTTTCGCTTTCTTCGACGGGACCAAGCGCCCATGCAACCACATGCATTTTATCAACGCCCTCGGGATAGAAAGCGCGAATGGTCACAGAGGAGCCATCATTAATCACGAGATTGGGGAAGATGACGAGATTGCGATTGGTATCTGCCACACGTGCGGCGCGCTCAGGGCCTAAACGCTCCACAAGCTCGGCACGAATGTCGTCAATTTCTTGCTTCGAGTCTTCGCCATAGATGGGAATCCATTTGGCGACAGGCCGACCACGGAAGTTGACATTATCAGTCGTAAAATGACCATTGCCGAGATCAACCGCATAACCTTTTGTTGGCAAAAGCAAGCCAGCCTCTTTGGGTGGTTCAACTTTAACACCGGAATTGGCCATATAATTTAGCCATGTCGAATGGGTGGAGGGCAGGTGGTAATCATCCACACTGTTTTCAACCATTAATTTCCAGTTGCCTGCGACATCATATTCTTGTGTTCCTTGCAGCACTTCCATTTGACCTGATGGTGATTGCTCGACCACGAGATCAAGATATTCCGTCGCACGACCGAGATAATCTTTGAGTGAAGGTGCATTGGGATCAAGATTGAGGAACCAGAAGTCACGATAATTTTCGAATTTGGCAGGTGATTTCATGCCTAAAGTCGATTTATCAAACGCCTCCGTATAGGCTTCTTCGCCAGGCACGCGGGCGAGGGCACCATCATTATTATAGCTCCAGCCATGATACACACAGAAAAAGCGACGCGTATTGCCATGGCGTTCGGTGCAAACAATCGCGCCTCTGTGGCGGCATGTGTTGAAGAAGCAGCGGATTTGACCCTTTTGGTCTCGCGCAAAAATAACAGGGCGCCCAGCAACCTTGCGGGTTTGGAAATCACCGGGTTTTTTGAGCTCAGAGCTGTGCCCAACATAAATCCAGCATTTGGAAAAGATGTTTTTCATTTCATCTCTAAGAACATCCTCAGAGACGTGGACAATGCGATCTAACAGAAAAATGCCTTTTTCCTGATCATCTACGACATAAGAGCCCTGACGGGTCATGAGCGTACCTCTACCACTTTGTTGCTTTTTGTATGATTAGATTTGCTCTATAGGTGTGTCAAATGACTTGTTGCAAGGCCAAAGTGGTCGAAGTATCAAAATAAGTGTTTTTTACCCAGGAAAGGTCTGAAAATGAGCGCTGCTGTCTTCTTATGCCGTACGTCCGAGGTTGCTGTCGGAGCGGCAAAAAAGATCGAGCTCGATCATGGGGCTGTAGCGATCTTCAATATCGAAGGATCTTTCTATGTCACCGATGATCGGTGCACACATGGTTTGTCCAGCTTGTCCGAAGGGACATTGGATGGTGATGTGATTGAATGTTCGCTTCACTATGGTGGCTTTCATGTGCCAACAGGTGAAGCTGTTTTGCCGCCTTGCAGCGTGGCCTTGCGGACCTATCCTGTCGATATCAGGGGCGAGGATATCTATATCTCACTCGACTAGCATAGAGGGTGTTGGAGAGAGCATGGGTTTTGAGCTGACAACACCGCGTGGGGTGATGACACCTCAGGGACCTCTCGTCTTCATGTCTTATGATCAGGCTATGCTTGATGCCTGCTATGATCAAAATGTCTGGGCACCTAATCGTGATCAGGTGCATGAGCGCGTTAAGCTTGCGTGCGAGCAGACACGACATGTTTTAGGACAGCCGCAGCGCTTTACCTATGGTTCAACACCCATTGAGACGATTGATATTTTCTCCTGCGGGAAAACGCATGCGCCAGTCTGTATTTACATTCATGGTGGCGCGTGGCGTGCAGGCTCAGCCGCTCTTAATGCAGCACCCGCGCGTATGTGTGTTGATGCAGATGTGCATTATGCCGTTGTTGATTTCACTAATGTGATCGAAACAAAAGGTGATCTGCGCCCAATGGTTGATCAAGTGCGCCGCGCTTGTTTGTGGATTTATCATAATGCACATATGTTTGGTGGTGACGCCCAAAAACTTTATGTGCATGGTCACTCATCCGGTGGTCATTTGACAGGTGTTTTGCTGACAACCGATTGGCAGACTTTATATGGTATTGATACGCCTTTATTTGCGGCGGGCATGGTCTCAAGCGGCATGTATGATTTGATGCCAGTGCGTTTATCTGCGCGCAGTCGTTATGTGACATTTACAGATGAGATTGTTGAAAGTTTTAGCTCCATTCGTCATGTGCATCATGTCTCATGTCCTATTGTTGTCAGCTATGGTTCATGCGAGTCACCTGAATTTATTCGGCAGAACCAAGAATTTGCACAGATGTTGCGCGCGCATGGTCATAAAGTGCATGAGCAATGCGCCATTGGTTATAATCATTTTGAGTTAGCGGAAACATTTGCAAATCCCTATGGGATTTTAGGCCGAACATTGCTTAATCTTGTTCAAGGCAGAAGCTACAACTTTTAATATAGAAATCTCAGCATCGCACGTATTGTTGCATATTATTTCATCATTAAAATGAATGGAAATATGACAAATTGATTATTTGCGTGAGTTTGACGTTACGTTGTTAACTCTGATTATTTTTAAAACCTGTCTTTACCTTGTGTGAAACAGTTTTAAATCAATAAGCTTTGATAATTTTTTATTATCCCTCTATGCCTCCGAAGTGTTAATGATATGATTACATTGTTGTCGTGTGTAGGTTGATTCGTGTTTCGCTTTATTTATTGTTTGTTTGTTTCGGAGGCCAGTGCGTGAGCAAAGATCAAGTATTTAAAGATCAATTCTTAGATCAGTCGATTATTGAAGAGCGTCCCCTAGATGTTTTTGAGCTCGGCGGCAGTATCAAATGGTTTGATATGGGCAAGGGCTATGGGTTCATCGTGCCTGATAATGGCGGGGCAGATGTCTTATTGCATGTGACTGTGCTTCGTCGTGATGGATTTCAATTTGCGCCCGAAGGTGCGCATATTGTGTGCGAAGTTTATCAGCGTCCCAAGGGATTGCAGGTTTTTCGTGTTCTCTCACTTGATGAATCAACTGCTGCGCATCCATCTCAACTCCAGCCTGCGCGCACTCATGTTCAGGTTGTTCCAACAAGTGGATTTGAGATTGTCGTTGTCAAATGGTTTAACCGCACACGTGGCTTTGGGTTTGTAATCCGCGGTGAGGGAACTGAGGATATTTTTATCCATATGGAGACCTTAAGACGCTATGGCATTACGGATTTAAAGCCTGGTGACGGACTTCTCGTAAGGTTCGGTCCGGGCTCCAAAGGTCTCATGGCCGCTGAAGTGCGTCCGCTCGAGACAACTATGCCTATGTCTCACTAATGCCTTGCCTTATCTCTAGGGAATGAAACTCAGCTTTCATTCCCTATTTTTTTGTGTCATGTGCATGTCATGGCCTGAGTGAGGTGCGTTATGTCTAAGTGGGTCTCAACTGCTTTTTTGATTTGTGTGTTCAGCATTGCTTCCTGGTCTCGCCTTGATGCCCAAGAGAGTGAACATGCAGCTCTCGACACACTCACTATCCAAACCTCGTCTGGCCCCTCTGTTTTTCATATTGAAGTCATGCGCAGCGACGAAGAGCGCGAGCGCGGCCTCATGTATCGGCGCTTCATGCCCGCTGATCGTGGGATGTTATTTGACTTTAAACCTGAACAAACCGTGATGATGTGGATGAAAAACACATATATATCGCTTGATATGCTGTTTATCAGTCGTGATGGCCATATTGTGAACATTGCTGAAAATACCGAGCCTTTATCTGAACGCATTATACCCTCGGCAGTTCCTGTCGCGGCTGTTTTGGAGATCAATGCAGGTACTGTTGCGCGTTTGCACATACATAGGGGCGATCAGGTCATTCACCCCATGTTCCGGCAATAATGTGATCAGTTGAAATGGCGACCCCGGCAGGGCTCGAACCTGCGACCTGCCGCTTAGAAGGCGGCTGCTCTAATCCAGCTGAGCTACGGGGCCAGACGCGCTCTGGTTAATGGGTCCACTGACCAATACGATTAGAGCGAAAATTGTCTGAGTACGACGCTAAACGGCGGGCAGACTCATGTGTTTCTTCAACGCGATAGGCAATGCCATTGCGTTTGGCATAATTTTCAGCTTCTTCGCGTGAGGCAAAATAGAGACGGACTTGCGCATTCATATCGCCTGAGCTCGTCCAGCCCATTAAAGGTTCAATATCACGGCTTTGTGAAGGCTCATGATCCAACACCCAGCTGCGGTTTTTTGCTGCGCCTGATTGAGTAGCGCTTTTGCCGGGTTTGTAAATGCGAGCCACCATGACACTCTCTCGAGATGACGTGTTCAAACAGAAAAATGATAACTATCAGGCGTCGCTTGCCTGACAAACTATGAAATGGTCGGGGCAGCAAGATTCGAACTTGCGACCCTCTGCTCCCAAAGCAGATGCGCTACCAGGCTGCGCTATACCCCGACACAGGATCAATGGGGCGCTGATAGCACGGCTTGATGGAATGGGGAAGTCACTAATCGAACTCTTGACCAAATCTATGTGCTTAAGTTCTGCTATCGGGATGAATGATGAATCCCATGACCCATATCGAGCGATTCTATCCGCTGACATACCCCAAAACCCTGAAAAAGACTGGGCTTTTTGGCTGGTTGAGGCGGATTGGCGGGCGTTGGGAGAGATTCATCATCCCGCAATCCGGCGTCGTCGCATAGCTGGTAGGGCAGTGTTACGCGCCCTCTTATGGCAGCGACTTGGCAATTTATCTGCCGATCTGAGTATATATTATGATTCCCTCGGTCGGCCTGTCGTTGGTGGTAAAGAGCTTTTTATCTCTGTGTCCTATGCAGGGAATCAGGTCTTCGCTAGCGCATCAGATATTGGTCCTATTGGGATTGATGCAGAGATCGTCAGGGAATTTGCCGATATGCCCGCTAGCCGTGATTATATCTGTGCGCCCGCGGAAAAGGGCTGGCTGCTCTCATTACCCTATGATCAGTCTATTGAGATGTTTTATCTGCTTTGGACGTTAAAAGAGGCCAGTTTGAAAGCGCAGGGGGTGGGATTGCGGCGTGAGCCTTCATCGCTTTGCTTTAATTGCCCTTTGCATCCGCCCTATATTTCATCAGAGCTGATGTCATATGGCTCGCTCCGCATCGGGGATGTTCGCTTATCTCTGGCTTCAGCCCATCAAACTGGGCTCAGTCTTGATCTCATCGTCCGTGATATCACGGCGGATATGACTAAAAATTGACCTTAAGTCCCAGAGATAATTTATCTTTATTGGGTTTGAGATAGAGATTTGAGGCAGGACCAAAATCTTTCAACCAAATACCTGATCCCGCTTTATAGGAAATGCCTATATTTTGGTTGGGGAGGGGAAGTTCATAATGCTGGCCTTTGGCGTCAGGTAGGGTGATGGGCTTATGCTCGGCTTGAAAGGGCGGACTTCCCGGGCCAATTTGCTGCACATCCTTTGCATCACAGGCTTCGCAGTCACTGGAGTTGTCCCCCTCAGCAAAGACTGGTTGGGAAAAGCTCAGCAATAGAATAAATGCCCATAGTTTCTGTGTTCTAGCCATAACCTTTGCTTATAGGTCATTTTTGGCATTTTTTAGACATACCAATTCTAGGACATAAGATGGGGAATCGCTTGCTTGATAGGGGTGGGCGGCTTAAAAGTTGAGTCACAGCGCCACTGCGCTTGATGAATGCGCCGCTGAGAGATGATGAGCCCTTCCGATTTGATTGAGCGTCTTGAACGCAGTTTTATGCAAGTTCCGCAGCGTCGCGGTGGAGCTGTGTGCGCACTTATTTTGCTAAGCCTCATTTATTTCATGCCGGGTTTTGTGGGCATGGGGCCAATGGATCGTGATGAGCCTCGCTTTGCGCAGGCGACACGGCAAATGCTCGCCTCGGGCGATTATGTCTCCATTCGTTTTATGGATGAAGCGCGCAATAAAAAACCGATTGGCATTTATTGGATGCAAGCAGCGAGTTTGCGTGTCGCGGAGGCTTTGGGCGTAAGTGATGCCGAGCATAAGATTTGGGTTTATCGGATCCCATCGCTTATTGGGGCTATAGCTGCCGTCCTCTTCACTTATTGGGCAGCATTGGCATTTGTGAGTCCTTCCGGTGCTTTTTATGCGGCGCTTTTATTTGCCTCAACACTTCTCATTGGTGTTGAAAGCCGTTTGGCGAAAACGGATGCAATGCTCTGTGCCACTGTTGCCTTATGTCTTGGTGTTATGGGCCGTGCGTATATGCAGCGTGGACGTTCTATTGCTTTTCAATCAGCCATGGCTTTTTGGGGTGCGATTGGTCTTGGTGTACTCATCAAAGGGCCGATTACACCTATGGCGCCTCTTTTCTCAGCGGTCGTCATATCATGGCGTGAAAAATCTCTTCATTGGCTCGCGCAATTGCGACCTCTGCGTGGTCTTGCGCTTAGTCTTGCTTTGATCTTGCCTTGGTTTGTGATGATTATGATCACAACGGACGGCGCCTTTTTGCGGGAGTCGTTGGGCGATGACATGATGTCTAAAGTTGCCGCTGGACAAGAAGCGCATGGCGCGCCTTTTGGAACTTATATGCTTGCTTTTCTAGTGACGGGTTGGCCCATGTCACCATTATTTGCAATGGCGGTGCCGACATTATGGTCTTTGCGGACACATCGCGCCCTTCTTTTTTTGGCGGCATGGATTGTGCCGATGTGGCTGGTATTTGAGGCCGTGCCTACAAAATTACCCCATTATGTCTTGCCTCTTTACCCCGCGCTTGCCATTGCCACTTTATTTTGTGTTGAACATGGTTTGCGTCATTATGGTGTGTGGCAAAAGCGCATTGGCGTGTTGTTATTTCTTGTTCCCATTGTTTTAGTTTTATGTGGTGCCATTGGTGGGTTTTATTTTGGTTTAGTGCCTGATCCCATATATTTTATCGCATTGCCACTTGTCTTCTGGTTGAGTGTTCGTTTGTACAAAGCTCTCTCTCAGGGCGCTCTTCATTTGATTGTGGTTCGTGCTGTTTTATTGGCAGCTGTGTCTTATCCGCTTGCCTATTCTGGGATTGTGAGTGCTGATGTATTTTCACCTTTTCGTCTTTCACCGCGTCTGGCTGATGCGGCTCATCAGATAAGCGCTGAGCAAAATCAATGTTTGCATTTTCAAATTATTTCATCTGGTTATAGTGAGCCCAGTCTTGCATTGCTGATGGAGCCTGATTTTCGGTTTTTGGATAGCGCGGCGGCTGGGAATTTTATGTCTCATGGTGAGTGCCAGATGGCATTTGTAACTCAAGGCAATCTGGCAGATTTTAATGCGCATCTGTCAACGCCGTCTGCGGTGCGTGAGGTGGCGCATGTCCAAGGGATTAATATCAATGGCGGGCATAAAACAGATATTGCTATTTATGTCCGTATGAAAGCAGCGCCATGAACGCGTCTCAAGATCATATGCGCGCTCTTGCGCAGTTAAGCATGACGCGTTTGGCATCGGCATGGCATGCGCCTTGGTCACTCAGTTTTGATACGGGTGCGCGCACGCCATTATCTGTTTTTATTGGCCTGCTTGCCGCTTTGATTGTGATGATTGGGCTTGTGTGTGATGCTGATGTTGCGCAAGCTGTATTGTCATTGCCGGCATGGTTGATTGATCTTAATGTCACAATCAGCAAATTGGGCGACTCCGGATATTTATTCGCTCTTGCATTATTGTGGATGAGTTTTGGTTTTTATTTTGCGTCCTGCGCTACATCAAGGCGTGTTTATATGATGTGGGTGGTGCAGATGCAGCGCGGCTGTTATCTGTTTCTCGTGAATGCGACATCTGGTATTTTTTCGATTGTAGCAAAAAATATCATTGGTCGCGCTCGGCCATCAGATCTCGGCCCATTCCATTTTGAGCCATTCACTTTTATGGCAAAATTTGCGAGCATGCCCTCTGGCCACAGTATTACGGCTTTTGCATCGGCCTATGTTTTGGCTACCCTTTTCCCAAGCTGGCGACATGTCTTTTATGGGCTGGCTGTTTTAGTGGGAGTGTCGCGCATTATTATACACGCGCATTATGTCAGTGATGTCCTGACGGGAGCATGTGTAGGTTTATTTTGGGCTTATGCCGTTGGATGTGTGATGGCTCATTCACGTCTGGGCTTTACCTCAGCGCAAAATCATTTTAATCAGCGCGGACAGTATCTCATGGCGCATCTGCGTGCCTCTTCTATTTTTGGCGTATATATATGAACAATCAAATCTCACCCGACATAAGTGTGGTTGTGCCTGTTCGCAATGAAGCGGGTAATATCGAAACATTGGTCAATGAAATTGCGGCGGCTTTGACACCATGCGCTTCATTTGAAATTATTTATGTCAATGACGGCTCTACGGATATGACTGCAGATGTCCTTCACAGCTTGCGTCAATCCAAACCTTTTTTGCGTCATCTGCATCATGATATGTCCTGCGGCCAATCAGCTGCGGTGCGCACGGGTGTCAGGGCTGCGCGCGGGGAGTTGATTTTTACACTTGATGGTGATGGGCAGAACGATCCGTCATTCATGCCCGCTTTTCTTGCCGCGTTTAAGCAAGCTGCCTCTGGTTGCGGTCTCGTGCAGGGCCAGCGCTTGGGGCGTAAGGATACGGCATTCAAGCGTTTGCAATCGCGCATAGCCAATAAGGTGCGCAGTGCTATTTTGGGTGATGGTACGCGCGATACGGGCTGTGGTTTTCGCTGCTTTCCCAAATCGGTTTATTTATCTTTACCTTATTTTGATGCCTTACATCGCTTCATGCCTGCTCTGGTGCGGCGTGAGGGTTTTGAGATTGTCTATGTTAATGTCGTTGATCGGCCGCGTTTATCTGGCGTATCTAATTATGGTTTTTTTGATCGTCTGTGGGTTGGCATCGTTGATCTCATGGGTGTGCGTTGGCTTATCCAGCGTCGTCGACGTATTCCCGTTGTGCAGGAAATCATCTAATGTTGTTTTCGCTTTCAAATAGTCTGAGTTCCTATCTCTATGATACATTCATTGAGAGATTTGATTTTTGGCTGGCCTTTGGTGTGTTGGCACAATTGGTATTTACGGCGCGGTTTTTAGTGCAATGGATTGCATCTGAGCAAGCGGGGCGCAGTGTGGTGCCTGTCGCATTTTGGTTTTTGTCAATGACGGGTGGCCTGATGACCCTTGCTTATGGCATTGCACGCCATGAGGCTGTCATCATTATGGGGCAGGTGCTTTCGATTGTGATTTATGTGCGCAATCTCATGTTAATCATGCGCGCGCGTGATGATCAATCAAGCTAAGTTGATGAGCGCAGAAATTTAAACGCGCGGTCAAGATCATCCTTGAGATCTTCGCTATCTTCAAGCCCAATTTGAAAGCGCAAGGCTGGTCCTTCTGGTGCCCATGTTGTGGCTGTGCGATAGGATGAACAATCAAAGGGGATGACAAGGCTTTCAAATCCGCCCCATGAATATCCCAAACCAAATAATCGCAGATTGTTAAGGAAGGCATCAACCTTTTCTTGGGCGCATGGCTTGAGGATGAGTGAAAAGAGGCCAGATGACCCCAAAAAATCACGCTTCCATATGTCGTGACCTGCATGAGATGGTAAGGCCGGATGAAGAACCCGCGACACTTCGGGCCGTTCACTGAGCCAATGGGCGAGGGTGAGCCCTTGCTGCTCGGCTTCACGTAAGCGTAATTCCATGGTCCGTAGGCCGCGTAACGCAAGAAACACATCTTCTGGCCCCGCGCAGAGGGCCATAGCATTAAACGTGTCGCGCAATCGTTTGGCCCATGCTTTATTTGCCGAAATTAATCCGAGCATGAGATCTGAATGGCCTGAAAGATATTTGGTGCCAGCTTCAACTGCCAGATCAACCCCGCGCTCATGGGGCGGAAAAAACAGCGGGGTTGCCCATGTATTGTCCATGACGACGCAGAGATTATATCGATGCGCGACATCAGCAATGGCGGGGACATCTTGCATTTCAAAACTTTGTGAGCCCGGTGCCTCCACGAGCACTGCTGCTGTATTGGGTTTGATGAGTGCTTCAATGCCAGCGCCAATCAAGGGATCATAATAGCTTGTCTCAATACCCATGCGTTTGAGAACGCTATTGCAGAAATGTCGGGTAGGGCCATAGGCGGAGTCGGTGACAAGAATATGCTGGCCCGCACTCGCACAGGTCAATAATGCCAATGAAATGGCTGCCAAGCCTGTGGGCGTGAGCACAGTCTCGGCCGCACCTGCCAGTTCACTCCATGCCTGCTCAAGAGCGTCAGTGGTGGGTGTGCCTTTGGTGCCATAGGTATAACGCTGATTATTGCTTCTGAGTGTTGCGACATCGGGAAAGAGCACTGTTGAGCCGCGATAGATCGGTGTATTGATAAAGCCATGCTGCACTGAGGGATCACGCCCCGCATGAACAAGACGAGTTTTGCGGCGCATATCTTTAAATTGATCTGAAGACATCTGTTCTTTCGTGCAGGCGAGGGTGTGCCACTAAATCTGTTTTCTATTTTATAGATGAAAAATAAATTGCCAAAGCTTTTGACACATGCTAGAACATAACATGAACATTGGCTTTGACCGAGGTCTGATTGTGGACAATGCCAGATTTTGATCCTCCCTCGCTCACGGCAATGCCGCGGGCAGGTTAGGGTGCATGAGATTCGATGTGTGCGAGAGCGAGCAGGTTAGGGAGATCATTATGTCAGGCAGCGTCAATAAAGTTATTTTGGTTGGGAATGTCGGCAAGGATCCTGATATTCGCCGCCTCAATTCTGGTGAGCCTGTCGCTTCCTTCAGTGTGGCCACATCTGAGTCATGGCGGGACAAAGCTTCAGGTGAACGCCGTGAACGCACGGAATGGCATAATGTCGTTGTCTTCAATGAAAACCTCGTCAAGGTTATTGAACAATATGTGAAAAAGGGCGCTAAAGTCTATTTAGAGGGCCAATTGCAGACCCGTGATTACACCGACAAAGATGGCAATCAGCGCAAGACCACAGAGGTTGTCTTACAGCGTTATCGCGGTGAGCTGACCTTGCTTGATAGCCGTGGGCGCGGTGAAGGCGAGAGCATGGGCTATAGCGGTGGCGGCGCATCGGGGCGTGTGTCATCCTCTTCGCCATCGCGTGCTGCGCCTGCTGCAGCTGGGCTTGATGATGATATTCCCTTCTAATTTGCTCCCCTTCATCCGTTTTATGCAGTGAAATATGCTGTCTTTGGGCATGGCTTGATTTAAGCCATGCTCGTTTCTTTCCTTTCATTTCATTCGTTGTCATGAGGTGACGCCTGACACCTCTCCCTCTTTTTAATGCGTCATTGGTTATTGAGCGTCACACCGCCTCGGTGCTGATCATGCATAAAGTCGTCTTTACTCCCTCGTGAGCGAAGGCTTAGCCTCTGTTAAAATTATCCCATTGATTTATTGTGTGAATTAAGCCTTTGGATGGGGCATTTTGTGATAGTGCTCGGGGGTGGAATCAGATAGAAAATGAGTTGTTTTTCATTTAGCGGATTGTGTGATTTTGGCTGACCATTCTGATGAGACTTCGGGGGCGCAGGGCTCCGATATTCGCCCCGTTTCAATTGCGGATGAGATGAAGCGTAGTTATCTCGATTACGCCATGAGCGTGATTGTGAGCCGCGCTTTGCCTGATGTGCGCGACGGCCTCAAGCCCGTGCATCGTCGCATTTTATTCTCGATGAATGAACAGGGATATACGCCCGATAAAGCCTATCGCAAATCAGCCCGTATCGTCGGTGATGTCATTGGTAAATATCACCCACATGGTGATCAAAGCATTTATGACGCATTGGTGCGTATGGCGCAGGATTTTTCCATGCGTCTGCCGCTTGTCGATGGGCAAGGTAATTTTGGCTCTATTGATGGCGATCCTCCTGCCGCTATGCGTTACACTGAATCGCGCATGGCAAAAGTCACGCTGCAATTAGTCCGTGATATCGATCAAGACACTGTTGATTTTCAGGCAAACTATGATGGCTCGGAAAATGAGCCTACAGTTCTGCCAGCCACATTTCCAAATCTATTGGTTAATGGCGCCGGCGGTATTGCCGTGGGTATGGCCACAAATATTCCACCGCATAATCTCGGTGAAGTGATTGATGGTTTGTTGGCGATGATGGAAAATCCGGCCATCACCATTGATGAATTGATTACGCATATTCCCGGCCCCGATTTTCCTACGGGCGGTAGCATTTTGGGCCGTGGTGGCATTCGCGCAGCCTATCATACAGGGCGCGGGTCCATTCTTATGCGTGCCAAAGTCGAGGTCGAGGAGATCCGCAAAGACCGGCAAGCTCTCATTGTTACCGAGATTCCGTATCAGGTGAACAAGGCAAGCCTGATTGAAAAGATTGCAGAACTCGTGCGCGAAAAGCGCATTGAGGGCATTGCTGATTTGCGTGATGAATCAGACCGCGACGGCATGCGTATTGTCATTGAAATTAAGCGTGATGCTGTTCCTGATGTTGTGCTCAATCAATTATGGCGCTTCACGTCTATGCAGACCTCTTTTGGCTGCAATATGATTGCGCTCAACAGTGGCCGCCCAGAAATGCTGTCGCTGCGTGATATTTTGAGAGCGTTTTTGGATTTCCGCTCCGATGTCGTGACA
>Ga0164296_1003956_pt1 | contig 13692 bp, 9 predicted proteins | sample GEODES057metaG_FD_113533 | JGI IMG/M metagenome (GOLD analysis project Ga0164296, IMG submission 113533) | Dystrophic lake water microbial communities from Trout Bog Lake, Wisconsin, USA - GEODES057 metaG | ecosystem: Environmental > Aquatic > Freshwater > Lake | place: USA: Trout Bog Lake...
AAGAAGGCTCCAGCCAAGAAGGCTGCTGCTAAGAAGGTTGCCAAGAAGGCTCCAGCCAAGAAGGCTGCTGCTAAGAAGGTTGCCAAGAAGGCTCCAGCCAAGAAGGCTGCTGCTAAGAAGGTTGCCAAGAAGGCTCCAGCCAAGAAGGCTCCAGCTAAGAAGTAGTCATTTCTTTGGAAATGTTTTGCAAGGGGAGGGCCTTCGGGCCCTCCTTTTGTGCTTTCTGCCCGACTTTTTAAAGATCCTCGGGCACATCAACGTCGTGCCCCCACGGGGAGTCGGTGATGATGTCGAGGTCCAGCCCTACGCGGAGACATTCGTCGCGGTGTCGGCTCGCGGACTCTTCGCCGTAGGAAAAGCTAAAGCGCAGCCCAGTCGGAAGCGACAGAAGATTCGTCCCCAGGCCGTGTCGATCAGTGACGAGCGTGGCATCCTTCGCAGACTGGAAGTCCCTCAGGCCGTCGGGGTGCTTGATATCGCCATGAACGATGGTGAGTCGGTCGTAGTCTGCGACCAACGTGTCGTAAGCATCTTGCAACACGGGGTTGAGACCCTGTTGGCGAGAAGTGAAACACCCCACATTGTGCGAAGCAGCGAAGGCAACGACGTCAGCGCTCTCAGTCACGATCAGTACTGTCCGCGACCGAAGTTCCTCGAGTACTCCGTGGGCGAGTTCGACGGCGAGGGTCGTTGCGTCGAGTGTGCCACCCCGTAGGCGGTCCTTAGCTATACGGAAGTCCTTTAGCGGAATGAGAAAAGCATCGCGACCCATGGCGCCACAGCCTACGACCTAGTCGATACCCTTGTCAGGTGAACGAAAGTCCGGACCTGCTCGACTACGAACGGACATTGCTCGACCAGGGCGACGTCGTCGTTGGTCTTGATGAGGTCGGGCGAGGGGCCCTCGCGGGACCGCTCACCGTAGGCGCGGTCGTGGTGACGTCAACAACGCCGCCGCCGTCAACGCTCACCGACTCCAAACTGCTCACGCCCGCCAAGCGCGAAGCCCTCGTCGAACCCTTGAAGGAATGGGCTGCGGGCTGGAGTCTCGGCTCGGTCACTTCCGCGGAGATTGACCAGTGGGGACTTCGACTCGCCCTGGCGGTAGCGGCCACCCGGGCCCTCGACGGTCTGCAACTTCGCCCCACGCACGCACTCATTGATGGCTCGTTCAACCTGCTGCAGGCACCTCTCAACGTGGGTTTTGGCGTGGATTTACCTCCAGAACTCCGGTACCGACGTCTCCCGGCCACCACGTTGGTGAAGGGGGACCGCAAAAGCGCCTCAATTGCTGCAGCGGCCGTTCTGGCGAAGGTTGCTCGAGATCACGAGATGACACGGCTTTCGGATGAGTATCCGGACTACGGATGGGCTGGTAACAAGGGCTACGGTGCGCCAGAACACCTGGCGGCTCTCAGAAAACTTGGACCGAGTCCACTGCACCGGACCAGTTGGGCCCTGCCAGAACAAGAGTTGGACCCTGGGGGAGCCCAGGGTTAAGAAATCGCCCCATTTTCAGGGGAATTGGCGGTAGTTGGCTAAGATTAGACCCGCTATGTCGACACTCCTTTCGGTCAATAATCTGCAGGTTCAATTCGCGACGCGCAACACTTTCGCCACCGCCGTAGACGACTTCTCACTCACCATTAATGCTGGTGAGTGCGTTGGTCTCGTTGGTGAGTCGGGGTGTGGAAAGACAACCACGGGCTTGTCAATCATGCGCCTCCTGCCCGGTAACGGCCGCATTGCATCGGGCAACATCGTGCTCAATGGTGTTGACCTTGCCACGCTGTCAGAGTCAGAGATGCAGAAACACCGCGGAAATTCGGTCGCCCTCATTCCTCAGGACCCGATGTCGAGCCTTAACCCGACCATGAAGATTGGTCGCCAGATTGGTGAAGGTCTGCGTATTCACCACGGCGCATCCGAGGAAGAAGCTCGCAAGCGCGCTCTCGAAGTGCTGGAAATGGTCGACATGCCACGTCCGGCTGAGCGCCTCGACCAGTACCCATTTGAACTTTCGGGTGGTCTTCGCCAGCGCGTCATTATCGCCATGGGCCTCGTTTGTGAGCCAAAACTCCTGATCGCGGATGAACCAACGACAGCGCTCGACGTAACGATTCAGGCGCAAATTCTCGACATCATCGACAATCTGCGCAAAGAACTCAACATGGGCGTTCTGCTGATTACCCACGACATGGGTGTTATTGCTGGCCGTACCGACCGCGTGGTCGTTATGTACGGTGGTAAGAAGGCCGAAGAAGCCTCGACCGACGAACTGTTCTACTCAATGCGTCACCCGTACTCTCAGGCCCTGCTGGCCTCGATGCCAAACCTTGAGAACACGAGCAAGCACGAACTGACATCAATTGCTGGTCTTCCACCAGACCTCACTCAGACAATTGTTGGATGCCGTTTCGCTCCTCGTTGCAGCTTCGCTACTGATCAGTGCCGCACTGAAGAGCCAGCGCTCACCGCTGAAGGTGACCACGCCTTCGCGTGCTTCCACCCCGTGGACGGACCAGCGCCCGTTGCCATTCGCACTGCCGTTGCTGATGACCGCGTGAAGAGTGGCGACACTATCTTGAGCGTCTCCGGCCTCACGAAGGATTTCCCAATTAAGGGCGGACTTATCCGTCACAAGATTGGTTCGCTCAGTGCTGCTTCGAACATCAACTTCGAGATCCGCGAAGGAGAAACCTTCGGACTCGTGGGTGAGTCCGGTTGCGGAAAGACCACCGTGGGTCGCATGATTGTGGGCCTGGAAGCTCCCAGTGGCGGAGAAATTTCCTTCAGTGGCAAGGTGGTGTCGTCAGACAAGCACAAGCCGAGCCGCGAGGATCGTCGCCACCGCCAGATGATGTTCCAGGACCCTTACTCGTCGCTTAACCCGCGCATGAAGGTCGCGGAAATCCTGGGCGAGCCCCTCTTGGTGCACGGCGAGAAGAACAAGGCCAAGCGCATGGAGCGAGTGAACGAACTGCTCCTCTCCGTGGGACTTGAGCCAGCCGCCGCAGACCGCTACCCACACGAATTCTCGGGTGGCCAGCGCCAGCGCATTGGCCTCGCTCGTGCCCTCGCACTGAACCCACGCCTTATCGTCGCTGACGAGCCGGTGTCGGCCCTGGACGTGTCGATTCAGGCTCAGATTCTGAACTTGATGAAGGGCCTCCAGCGCGAGCACAACCTCAGCTACGTCTTCGTAAGTCACGACCTCGCCGTTGTGTACTACATGGCCGACACCATTGGTGTTATGTACTTGGGCAAGATCGTCGAAATCGGTGACGCTGAGTCGGTCTTCCGCAACCCCGCCCACCCGTACACGCAGGGCCTACTTGACGCAGTGCCAGTCCCAGACCCCAAGGAAGCTCGTGCGCGCCACGGACGACAGGTAGTGGGTGAACTTCCTTCAGCGGTGAATCCGCCTTCTGGGTGCCGTTTCCGGACGCGCTGCCCGAACGCTCAGGACATCTGTGCGAACGAGGAGCCAGCGTTCTCGCAGTTCGGCGACAGCCACCACGCTGCTTGCCACTTCCCGCTGCAGACGCCGGTGAATATCAGCACCAAGTAAGAAGCATCTCTCGAGCCATCGCCATGCGTGATGCTCAATAAAAAAACCCTCCGGCCGAAACCGGAGGGTTTTTTATTGTCGATTTAGCGCTCGAGGAGGCGAACTTCGAAGGCGTCACGCAGTGCGTCGCCGATGTAGTTAATAGCCACGACCACGAGAATGAAGACCGCCGCGATGGGGTAAATCTCCCACCAGTAGCCGTTCTGCATCTGAGCAGTACCAGCCTGGAGCATCGTGCCCCAGTCGGTCTGCGGTGGCTCAATGCCCAGTCCCAGGAAGCCCAGAGCTGAAAGGAACAGGATCGCGTCAGCAACGGAGAAAGTCGCCACTGTCACAATGTTTGACATCGAGTTGGGGAACACGTGGCGACGAATGATGTGCCACTTGCTCGCGCCCATGGCGTTAGCGGCCTGCGCGTACTCGAGGTTTCGAATGAGCAGCGCGTCACCGCGAATAATTCGAGCGTTACCCCACCAACCAGTGAATCCGATGATGCAGATAAGGAAGGTCGTAGAACGGTTGAAGATCGCAATCAACGTAATGAGGAGGAAGAGGTAGGGGATTGACAGCACTGCGTCAATGAAGCGCATCATGACCGTGTCGACAACGCCACCGAAGAAACCCGACACCATTCCGTAGACAGTTCCCACCACGATGGTGATTATGCCCGCCAGGAAACCAAGCGTCAGGGAGTACTCGCCACCAAAGAAGATGCGTCCGAGTTCGTCAAAGCCATTCGAGTCGGTCCCCAGCCAGTGAGCAGCCGACGGAGCAGCGTTCCACTTCACGTCAAAGGTCAGTGCCTGGTTCGTCTCGTTGACGGGGTGAAGCATTGGGACGATGTAGCAGGCTGCGGTGATCAGAATCAAAAAGATTGCTGAAGCAACCGCTAGGCGGTTGGACATAAAAATCTTTAGTCGCTGCTTCCACATAGGGACAACAACTGAAGCAGTGGCTTCACTGGTGGTGGGTGTTTCTACCGCGGTCACTTGGCTGCTCCTTCAATGCGAATGCGTGGGTTTACGAGTCCGAGCGAGACGTCAGCTACCAGGTTGCCCAGCAAGGTGAGAATCGCTACGAGCAAGGTGATGCCGAGTACCACGGGGATGTCGAGATTTGTGGCTGCAGCAACGGTCTGAATACCAAGTCCGCCATAGTTGAAGACGCTCTCAATGATCAGCGCACCACCGAGAAGGCCGGGGATCGAGAGTCCCAAGATGGTGACGATTGGGCCGAGGGCGTTGCGGAAAGCGTGACGGTAAAGCACACGGCGACTCGAGCAACCCTTGGCCTTCGCAGTGCGGATGTAGTCCTGAACCATAACTTCCAGAACGGTTCCACGCATGAAGCGACTCAGTCCGGCCAATGACAGGAGCGTCAAGCAGCCCACCGGCAAAATGAAGCCCTTGGGATCGGTAAACATCGCCCAAGGCGAAACGCCCGATGGAGGAGAACTTGGGAGGTGCAGCGTGTGGAAGCTAAAGAGATTGAGTGCCAACATGCAAAGAAGGAATGAGGGGATCGCGTACAAGATGAATGCTGTGCCCGTGGCGGTGTAGTCGAAGACAGTGTTGCGACGACTGGCCTGAGCAATGCCGAGGGGGATTGCGATAAGCACAGTCAGAATGAGCGACGAAAGGGCGAGCCAAATGGTGCGAGGTACGTAGAGACCAATGAGCCCCCAGACCGACATGTTCTGCTTGTAGCTCTGCCCAAGATTGCCGTGGAAAATTAATTGCGTCAGGTAGGTCCAAAAGCGAACCAAGTACGGGTGGTTCATGCCATTGCGAGCACCCCACTGCGCCACATTGAACGGCGTGGCGTGCGTGCCGAGGATTGCGTACGCCGGACCGTAGATGCCGTGATTTTGAAAATATGGCAACGTAAACGTGATGAGAAGCACAATCAGCAGTACGAGAGCGGACTGCGCTAAGCGTCGGAGAAGGTAAGTAAGCACGGGTTAGATAGTAGCAGTCGCACTGCCAGAATCTCTAGAAAACACTTGGTTGATAGGGGTGTTTGGGCATGAAAAAAGCCTCCCCTTTCGGGGAGGCTCTTTTCAAGAACTTCTAAAGGCTTAGAAGTGGAGGTACTCCGGCATGAAGTTCGAAAGTGGGTTTGGCGTGAAGCCAATTGTGCTCTTCAGAAGCTTCGATACTTCACCGGCACCAGTTGCTTCTGGCTGGTACAGCACTGGGAGCTGCTGAGCAGCGTACTGAGCGTACGAAGTCAACTTGGCAGTTCCGAACGTGGTGCCCTTGATGAGGTTGGTCATGGTTGCGTCGTTGTATGAACCAACGTTGAAGCCACCACCTGGGGCAAAGAGGGTCTCACCTGATGGGTAGTAGTCAGGTGCGTATGACCAGCCACCGCCCCATGAGCAGATCTCGTAACCACCGCCACCGCTGCAGTCAGAAATTACGTTGTTGAACGTGTCCTGTGAAGACGTGAACTGGATACCAATCTGTGCCCAGTCAGCAATTTCAGCGTTGAAGGTGTCGTTCAGTGAAGGTGTACCTGAAGCCCAAATGATCTTGAAGTTCAAGGTGTAGCCCTGCGTAATGCCAGCACCGCACTGGTTAGCACCAGTACCTGGGTTGGTGCAGGTCTGAACACCGTTCTGAATGGTCCAACCGTGTGAGCTCAAGAGCGCCTTAGCAGCCGAGAGGCTGAAGGGGTATGGGTTCTTCACTGAGCCAGAGATTGATGCAGGAGTTACTGGAGGCAGTGGTGAGTCAACTGGGTAACCGTAGCCCTTGTCAATGTTCTGGATGATACCGGTCTGGTCAACTGCGTCCTGGAGGGCCTGGCGGATGTAGAGCTGAGCTACTGCAGCCGACTTGGGGTCCTGGCTTGAGAAGTTGAATGGTGCGTAGTTGAACGCCCATGGTGAACCAGTTATGAGGTTGTAACGGCCGCTCAAGTTAGCAAGGTTCTGACCGGCAACACCAGGAGCTGGTGCGTTGCTCGTCAGGATTGTTGGGTCGGCGTAACCGAGGTCCAACGTACCGGCCTGAAGGTCGTTCTCTTCAGCCTGTGTTGAGGTGTAAGCAACTTCCTTCACCTGTGCAACCATGGCCTTCTGGGGACCTGAGTACTTGGTGTTAGGAACGAACGTTGCGTTACCAAGGTCGTCGAATGCACTGAGCTTCCAAGGTCCGTCAACACCTGACTGCCACATGCTGTTGGTGTAGGTGCTGGTGGTGTTCGACTGTGCGTCGAGGTAGTGCTCTACGTTGAGGCAGGCAGTGTTGGTTGAAGAAGCACCGTAGGTACCGGTTGAGCACTTACCAGCAGCGCCGCCACCAGTGGTGTCCCATGAAGTTGGCATTGGGGTGATCTCTGACAAGTAGTTGTAGAGGATCCAGCCTGGGTTAACCGAAGTGGTGAAGTTAATGGTCACGGTGTTGCCGCTGCCCGTTGCACTCTTCACCTGGTCCGGAATACCGTAACCCTGGTTGTAACCACAGTATGAAGTTGGGTCTGCCTTGTACATGTTCAAGAAGAACAGCACTGACTGAGCGTTAATGGTCTGGCCGTCTGCGAACTTCCATCCCTTCATGGTGATGGTGATGGTCTTGTTACCGTTGCTGTAAACAGGCTGGTTACCAGTTGAGAGCGATGGAACAACAGCTGCGGAACCACCGAGACCGAACCAGTACAGCGGACGGTACATCAGTTCCTGGAACTGGTTGATGTTGTCAACTGAAAAGAACTGGCAGCCCATGTAAGGGAAGATGTAGTTCGGGCTAGCGCCCGGACCTTCCGCGTAAGTAATTGTTCCCGTCGGTGCGCTTGCGCCACTGACTGTAGGAGCAACGAGGCCAAGCGACAATGATGCGGCAGCGGCGCCGATCGTCATCGCAAGGCGAATTTTGCGTCCAAACTTCATAGTGATATTGCCTCCCAGTGTCACTTGCGTGAACACATTTGTTTTGTTGTTCCACCCAAAGATGGTTTTACTGAACAGTACCCGACCTGAAGGACTGGGACAAGTTCCCGTAAGAAACTTAAAGTGCTGGAAACAAACCAGCGAGCCGGTCAGAGTCCGAGTTCACTCAGGATTGACGAAAAACTCGGTGAGTTGTAAGAAAAACCACTCTCGAGGAGGGCGTTGGGGAGGACCCGCTGACTGGCTAGCAGCAACGACGACGCCAGCTCAGGGCCCAATGCGACTTTTAGAGCAAGCGCAGGGGCGGGGAAAAGAGCGGGGCGGTGTAGCGCTCGGGCCAAGATTCGAGTGAAATCCCTGTTGGTGAGGGGTTCTGGGGCCACCAGATTGAATGGACCCGTCAGTTTGTTATCTAGTATCCAGAGAATTGCCCGAATTTCATCGTGAAGTGAGATGGGGCTTAGCCACTGCTTTCCGGTGGAAAGGCGCCCTCCAAGCCCGAATCTAAAGAGTGGTAGCTGTTTGGCGAGTGCGCCACCTCGAGTGCTTTGCACGATGCCGGTCCGCAGGAAGCTCACGGCAACACCTGAAGCGACGAGCGCCTCAGCGGCACGTTCCCATTCTTTACAGACTTCGGCAAGGAAATCGGTCCCGTGGGTCGAGTCTTCGCTCAAGATTTCATCACCTCTCGAACCGTAAATCCCGATCGCTGAGCCGCTGGCAAAGACGTCGACCTTGCCGAGAAGCTCGCGGGCCAGGAGTTCCGTTGAGACGGTTCGCGACGCAAGAATTTCACGCTTTCGAGCGTTGTTCCAGCGCTTGTCGCCAATACCGGCGCCCGCCAAATGAACCACGGCATCGAAGTGGCCAGCCGAAGCGAGATCGTCGTGACTGATGAAGTTTCGCGATGGATCCCAGCGCACAACATCTGGTGCTGGTGAGGTAGCCGAGCGCGAAAAAGTGATGACCTGGTCACCACGGCGTCGCAGCTCTTCGACCAATGCTGTTCCTATAAGTCCTGATGAACCGGTAACTCCTACGCGCATGTTGTCTCCCATAGTTCCTCGAGGAGCGCCACTACTTGGTCCGGAATGGCCAGGTGGGCTCCGTGGTTAGCACCGCGAAGTTCGCGGTTGGTAAAGCGAGGATTGCGTTCATGAAGCGACTCACCGAGTTCTTCGTAGTACTCGCGCCGGTAGGCATCGCCGTGGACAAAGTAGGCGGGAATCGTGAGCCCCTCAACGTTGTAGGGGATTACGGACGTTCGAATAGCGGTGAGGTCACTCAAGAGTCCAGGTCCGTCATCGCGGCGAGACTGTTTTTCTGACTCGCTCAGTCGCTCCCACGAAGCGTCGGACACCATGCGTCGAAAGAATCTCTCGGCCTCGTAGCCCGCATCGTCACTCAGTGGGTTGTACTGGCGCCCGGTGGGCAGAATCCACTGCATGGGCGACTCGTAGGCCACGAGCATCTGCGCGCATTCGGGGGCGGCAATGCCGGCGCCAATGGCCACGATGCCGCCGTAACTGTGGCCAAACAGCAGGACTGGACCAGCTTCAGAGGCCCACGTGGCAAGTTTGACGAGATCACCTATGTGTTCTTCAAGACGTAAGGGCGAAAGCCCGCGAGACCCTTGGTAGCCCCGGCGGTCGTAGGCAATTGTCGTGAAATCGTTTACCCGTCGGGCCATTCGGGCGAATGATCCGCCACGGTCGAGACCGCCGTGGACGCAAATAAGGGTGCCTTTAGGGTCGACTACGTCACGCTTGTAGACCGCGAGCCCGGGAACGGGTGTGTGGTCGAGCGGACGTAGCCCCAGTGGGGTGACTGGATGGGAAGGCACAGAGAAAACCTACCGGGAAAGTACCGCCAGCGAGCATTACCGCATCTCGAAAAAGCGCCCTAGGCTAGGAGCCGTGACAACGCCCCCAGAATCAACGTCGTCAAACACTGCAAAGGGTTCATTCGGACCTAACGCGTGGCTCGTCGACGATATGTACGACCGTTACCTTGCGGACCCCACTTCAGTAGCTGAAAGCTGGCGCGAATTCTTCGTGGACTACCAGCGTTCGCCGGTGCCCACCGTGACCACCTCACTTGGTCAGGCACCCGCGCAGCCCGCGAAGGCCGAAAAAGAAATTGACGCAGAAGCCACGCCACTTCGTGGTGCCGCGGCTCGCATTGTGTCGAACATGGAAGCAAGTCTCGAAGTGCCAACCGCTACGAGTGTGCGCACCGTGTCGGCCCGACTGCTTGAGATCAATCGCGTCGCCCTGAACGAAGCGCTGTCACGCACAACTGGTGCCAAGGTTTCGTTCACGCACCTCATTGCCTACGCCATGGTGAAGGGACTCGAAAAGATTCCCGCCATGAACGCAACGTTCGTCGAGGCCGTTGACGCCAAGGGAACTCCGGGTATCAAGCGCCACGAACACGTTGGCCTCGGTCTCGCTGTTGACGTTGAAAAGGCTGACGGAACACGCAACCTCCTCGTACCAGTCATTAAGAACGCTGACCTGATGAACTTCCGCGAGTTCTTGCTCGCCTACGAAGAACTCGTTCGCAAGGTCCACAACGCCACCTTTGGGGCTGATGACTTCGCGGGCGCCAGTTGCTCACTCACCAACCCCGGCACACTGGGAACCGTTCAGTCAGTACCGCGTCTGATGAAGGGCCAAGGCGCCATCTTTGGTGTTGGTGCGCTTAACTGGCCGGCCGGTTTTGAAGCCGCTGACCAGCGTGCACTCGCTGAACTGGGCGTGGGCAAGGTCATGACGATTACCTCGACCTACGACCACCGCATCATTCAGGGTGCCGAGTCGGGACTCTTCCTCAAGTACGTCGCTGAGTGCCTCACGGGCAGTCACAACTTCTACGACGAGGTCTTTGCTGCGCTGGGCATTCCCTACGAGCCTGCTCGTTGGGCCAAGGACGTGAACCCCGCTGCCGGTGAAGGTGAGTCGGAGCGAATTCTGAAGCAGATTCGTGTGCAAGAACTCATCAACATGTTCCGTGTACGCGGACACTTGAACGCCCACCTCGATCCACTGCACTCTGACCCACCAGCACTGCACGCGGAGCTCGACCTCGCAACCTACGGTCTCTCCATCTGGGACCTGCAGCGCACCTTCGTCGTTGACGGACTCGCCGGCAAGAAGGAAGCCACGCTGCAAGAAATCCTCTCAATCCTGCGTGACGCCTACTGCCGCACGACTGGTATTGAGTACGGCCACATCATGGACCCGGAGCAAAAGCGCTGGATCCAGAACCGCGTGGAAGGTGCGAAGAACACCTTGACACTCGAGGAGCAAAAGCGCGTTCTGAACGCACTCAGCGAAGCAGAGGTATTCGAAAAGTTCCTGCACTCTCGCTACGTCGGTCAGAAGCGCTTCGGTCTCGAGGGTGGTGAGTCAACGATTGTTGCTCTCCAGACCATGCTCGACGCCGCTGCTGACAACGGCACCAAGGAAGCCGTCATTGGTATGGCGCACCGTGGCCGCTTGAACATTCTCGCCAACATTGTTGGCAAGTCCTACAGCGACATCTTCTCGGAGTTCGAAGGCAACCTCGACCCTGAGTCCGTGCAGGGCAGTGGCGACGTGAAGTACCACAAGGGTGCTCGCGGCGTCTTTACCAACTTGAAGGGCGCGTCAGTTGAAGTGTCGATGGCGTCGAACCCCTCGCACCTCGAAGCGGTGAACCCCGTTGTTGAAGGTGTGGTGCGCGCGAAGCAGGACCTCGTCATACGTCCGTCCGACGGCACCCACGGTGTGCAAAAGATTGAGCAGTACCCGTACTTGCCAATCCTCATCCACGGTGACGCCGCCTTTGCCGGTCAGGGCGTTGTTGCTGAAACGCTCAACCTGTCCCAGCTCTCGGGTTACCACGTTGGTGGTGCAGTCCACATCGTGATTAACAACCAGGTTGGTTTCACCACGGCGCCAGAGTCATCGCGTTCGAGTTTCTACCCAACTGACGTTGCGAAGATGATTCAGGCTCCCATCATTCACGTCAACGGTGATGACCCCGAGGCCTGTGCTCGCGCGGCTCGCTTGGCGTTTGACTACCGCGAGACGTTCCACCGCGACGTCGTGCTCGACATTGTCTGCTACCGCCGTCACGGTCACAACGAAGGTGACGACCCGAGCTACACCCAGCCTCAGATGTACGCCATCATCGACCAGATGCGTTCGGTACGCAAGATCTACACCGAGACACTGGTGCGACGTGGTGACATTTCGATCGAAGAAGCCGAACAGGTGCTCAATGAATTTAACGAGCGCCTGCAGGCAGTACTCGACGAAGTCCGCACCGTTCCCGTACCAACGCTCAACGGTGTTCCTAACGCTGAGATTCCTGCAGACGCACCAGCGCCGCAGACCGGCGTAGCGAAGGACACGCTCCTCACCATTGCCAAGGCTACGGTGAGTGCACCCGAGGGCTTCACTATTCACCCGAAGCTTGAGCGTCAGTTTGCTCAGCGTGAACAGTTGCTCGCCAACGGCGAAGTCGACTGGGCGCTCGGTGAAGCGCTGGCATTTGGCTCACTCGTAGTGTCGGGCACCAACGTTCGCTTGATGGGCCAGGACTCACGTCGTGGCACCTTCTCGCACCGTCACGCCGCGCTCATTGACAACGTCAATGGCAGTCAGTTCGTACCGCTCTCTTCACTCGACTCCAAGGGCTTCTTCACGGTTCGTGACTCGCTCCTCTCGGAGTACGCAGCCCTGGGCTTCGAGTACGGCTACTCGGTTGAAGCAAAGAACAGTGCACTCGTTATGTGGGAAGCACAGTTCGGTGACTTCGTGAACGGTGCCGAGATCATCATTGACAACTTCCTCGTCGCGGCTGAAGACAAGTGGGGCCAGCAGGCCAACCTCGTCATGCTGTTGCCACACGGGTACGAAGGTCAGGGTCCGGAACACTCGAGCGGTCGCATTGAGCGCTTCTTGTCGCTCTCGGCTCGCAACAACATCCGTGTCGCCCAGCCAACGTCGGCGGCGCAGTACTTCCACTTGCTTCGTGCGCAGGTACAGCGTGAGCGTCCAACGCCACTCATCGTGTTTAGCCCCAAGTCAATGCTCCGTTCGGTCCAGTACCGCTCGGACATTGCGGAGTTCGAACAGGGTTCGTTCCAGACGGTTATCGCCGACCCCAAGGTCACTGCAGCAGAGGTGACACGCGTGGTGTTTGCGTCGGGCAAGGTCGCTCACGAGGCCCTTGGGCGCCGTGACGAAATCGGTGCTACCAATGTTGCCGTCGTTCGCGTCGAACAGCTCTACCCGTGGCCGAGCGAAGCGATTGACGCAGTGCTCGCCACCTACGCCAACGCCAAGGAAGTCGTCTGGCTGCAAGAGGAGCCTGAGAACATGGGGGCCTGGCCGTTCGTCCAGCGCCGCCTGGCTGCCAACGCTGGGGACCGCACACTTCGCTACGTAGCGCGCAACGAGTCAGCGAGCCCCGCAACGGGTTCTGGTTTGGTCCACGCGGCTGAGCAGGCTGACCTGCTCGTCCGTTCCGTCGGATAAGCGTGGCAAAAAACCCGCGGCTGCGTGTTGTCGTCGACGGATCAAACCTCGCCACTGAGGGGCGAAGCCTGCCTTCGCTCGAACAGCTCAATGAAGCCGTCCAAGCCTTTGAGGAAGAGCATCCGGGGGCGGAGCTCATCGTCGTGGCCGACGCCAGTTTCGAACACCGCGTGGTGCCGACTGAGCGTGCTGACTTCAAAGAAGCGGAGCTGGCGGGCACCATTGTGACGCCACCCGCGGGCGCCGTTGGTCGTGGTGACGCCTTCATCTTGAAGATTGCCGAACGCATTGGTGGCGTGGTGCTGAGCAACGACTCGTTCCAGGAGTTCCAGGAGGAACACCCTTGGCTCTTCGAGTCCGGACGACTCATTGGCGGAAAGCCCGTGCGCGGCGTTGGCTGGGTCTTTACGCCTCGTCAACCGGTCAGGAACACGAAGGCACCACGTCCAGTGAAGAAACTCTCCGTAGCGCTGCCGAACGGTGAAAAGCCCGCCATCGGAACGACGCTCACGCCCGTGAAGTCGCCGAAGACGCCTGCGAAGAAGCCGGCGACGAAGCCCGCGAAGACCGTGACCAAGGCGCCCGTCAAGAAAGTAGCGAAGAAGGCCGAACCAACGACCACCAAGAAGCCCGTCGACAAGGCACCCCTCAAAAAGGTGGCCGCCAAGAAGCCGGTCAAGGTCGCCAAGAAGGTCGTCAAG
>Ga0164296_1003957_pt1 | contig 13691 bp, 13 predicted proteins | sample GEODES057metaG_FD_113533 | JGI IMG/M metagenome (GOLD analysis project Ga0164296, IMG submission 113533) | Dystrophic lake water microbial communities from Trout Bog Lake, Wisconsin, USA - GEODES057 metaG | ecosystem: Environmental > Aquatic > Freshwater > Lake | place: USA: Trout Bog Lake...
AAAAATAAAGGCACAAAAAAAAGGGTAAGCTACTTTTATCGCACCGCTACAACCCTCTACCCTTGCTGCGTTCCCACCCTGGGGGAGTTCAAGAGGAGCTGGTCGTAAAAGACTTACCCCGGCACAAATATAGACAAATGCTTGAAATGGGTTAATTTTTTGTTAAAAAAGTGTGGAGGGGGGCAATTGGTGAATGAGTGATTGAGTGAATGAATGATTTGTTTTATTGATTTGACGTTGAACTATCGATAAATTTAATGCCTAATGCCCAACCAATACAACCAATAAAACTAAAAATATTAGCAAATATCAAAACAAATCCCCAACTTTGATACATGAGCGGCAAACGCTATATCATGCATATCGACCTGGATTCCTTCTTCGTATCTGTTGAACGATTGCTTGATCCATCGCTAGTTGGCAAGGCAGTGATCATTGGTGGCAATGCACAGCGCGGTGTGGTTGCGTCGTGCAGTTATGAGGCGCGTGCATTTGGGGTACACTCGGGTATGTCGAGCCGGGATGCGTTTAAGCTGTGCCCGCACGCTATCAGCGTTCGTGGCAGTTATGATCGCTATTCCGAGTATTCAAAACGAGTAACCAATATTGTTGATGAGATGGTGCCCTTGTACCAAAAAGCATCGGTTGACGAGTTTTATATTGATCTTACCGGAACCGATCGCTTTTATGATCCATACCAATTAGCTTGTAATTTACGGCAGCGGGTGATCAAAGAAACCGGTTTGCCGATATCATTTGGCATGGGGAGCGGTCGCACTATCGCCAAAATGGCCACGAATAGAGCAAAACCAAACGGTCAGCTTTTTGTGCCCCACGGGCAGGAGCTGGAATTTCTGGCGCCATTGCCTATCCGGGCCATTCCCGGCATGGGGGAGAGCACCTGCAAAAAATTATATGAATACGGTATCGAGAAAATCGGCGATCTGCAAAAGGTACAGATGCCATTTCTGCATACCGTATTTGGCAAAAACAGCATCTGGATCTATGAAAAAGCCCGGGGGATAGACTATGGCGAGATCGTGCCGCATTCCGACCGAAAATCTATTTCAACTGAGCATACTTTTCATACCAATATCAGCGACCGGCAGAGTCTGGAAACAAGCCTCGTAGCTATGACGGAAGAATTATCTTCTAAACTCCGGAGGGAGAACAAACTGGCTTCCTGCCTCGCCATCAAACTTCGCTACGCCAATTTTGAAACCCATACCGTACAGGAAAAGATACCGCTTACCGCTGCCGAACATATACTGATACCGGGCATTAAAAACCTGTTGACCAAAGCATGGGAACAGAATCGGCCGGTAAGGCTGATAGGGGTTCGACTTAGTCAGCTAACCGCAGGCAGCTACCAGATCAACCTGTTTGAAGACAATGAGCAGCAGATCAAACTCTACCAGGCTATGGACAGCATCAACTCAAAATTTGGCGATAAAACCGTCTGCCGCGCCGCAGGTATGGAAATTGGGACCAGGAGCTTTAATCCGTTTATGAGGGGGTAGGGTTGGTCATTTGCTTCGCGTCATTTGCTTCGCGTCATTGGGTCATTTGCTTCGCGTCATTGAGTCATTTGCTTCGCGTCATTGGGTCATTTGGCATTGGTCATTAGCATTTTCACTCAATCACTCACTAATGCACTAACTCACTCACTCAATCGCTAAATCTCTTCTCATCAAAATATCGTTCTGCACGTCTGTGCCTACTACAAAGGCATGGGTTCCTACAGGTTTAAAGCCATTTCGGGCGTAAAAACGTTCTGCTGCGTTATTTTGATCCCAAACCCCGAGCCAGATATATTTTAAGCCGTCTTCTTTTGATTTATTGATCGCAAAATCAAGTAATTGGTTTCCTATCTTTTTGCCCTGGTGATCGGCATGAATGTAAAGTCGGCTCACTTCAACACCGTCCGCCTCCTGATACTCAGCCTGGGCATTGCCATAATTCAATTTGATATATCCCACAGGCTCATCGCCAATCAATGCAAAATAAAATGCCGACTCGGGATTCTCCAATTCCGACAAAAGTTGTTCCCGCGTAAAGGCAGTGGCTGCATATGCCTCAAAATCATCAGGGTTATTCCGATGCGCAAAGGCATCATAAAAGGTTTTACGGGAAAGGTTTAACAGGGTATCAACTTCGGAAGGATGTACAAGCTTTATCATTCTAATTTGAAAATTTGAAGATGTGGCAATTTGAAAATTACAATCGGCGAATTTAGGCCAATTTTCAAATTTTCAAATTACCAAATTTTCAAATTACTCAAACTGCCCCTGCAAACGTTCCAAACGTTCAATGATCAGGTTAAGTTTTTCTTCTTCGCTTTTGAAGATGCGTTTTTTGTACCAGAAGGTTAAGAAAAGTATCCAGATAATACTCAAACTGTATACACCAATTTTATAATAAACCGAGGTATTGCTCAATACTTCGATGAAATATAGCGATAAACCCAAACTGATAAGCAATACATACAGGTAATAGAACCAGCCCGCAATTTTGGCGCGGTTACGTTGGTATTGTTTCAGGTCCTGCAGGTATTCGGCAGGGTTGAGGGTTGCATCACGTTTGTTGAGGATCCGGTAATTGCGGATGATCATAACGGCATACAGGAGCATCGTAACCAGCATGATAAATATCCCCATATAAGTTAACCAGGATTGAAATACAAAGAAGAACATGATAACAAAGGTAACGGCCACTACGGCGGTCATGGCCACTATACCCCAATATAGCTGGCTGGTGATGCCGCGAATGCCTTTCTTTACCTGTTTCAGCGCCTCTTCCACCGAAAACTGGTCCTGTTTTGGCTGCTCCTGCCAAACAGACATCAGGTGATCAAAGTCTTTCATACTGGTTATATAATTCGGTTAATTTTTGTTTTATGCGATGAATTTTCACCCTCAAATTTCCTTCTGATATACCCGATATCTCGGCGATCTCGGGGTATGGCATTTCATCCAATACCATGGTAATGATAATTCTTTCCGATTCTTCTAATTTTGATATGCACTTGTAAAGCAGCGCTACCTGCTCCGTTTTCTCACTGTATTCCTCCCGCTTGTTCTCAGCTATTTGTGGGGTTAGTTCGTCTTTTGCCTGCCGTTTTTCCGACCTTAGGTAAGTCAGACAGGTATTGACGGCGATACGATAGATCCAGGTGGATATCTGCGCCTGGTTCCTGAACTTGTCCAGGTTTTGCCAGACTTTCAAAAAAGTTTCCTGTAGCAGGTCGTTGGCGGCATCATCGTCGCCGGTATAACCATAGCACAGGTGGTATATCTTTTTTGAATTAGCTTCAAAAATTTTCTTGAATGCCGATTCCCTGGTGTCCAAATCAGTTAAATTTTAGGTTAGATAGTTGCTGTTACAAAATGTTACAGCTTGAAGTCGTCCTTAAAGAACCATTTGAATTGTGCCTGTGCTTCGTCGAGCATGCCATTATACTCGTTGGCATAGTCGAATTGCAGGTCTTCATGCAGTTTTTCAATAGTTTTTACGATCTTTTCCAGTTGCCGGGTAAATATTAGTCTCATAGGCTTATAGGCACCCCGACGATCAGCATATTGGATATAATTCCGGCAAAAACTCAGCAGAAACTCGATCTCCGCTTCTTTCGACCCCATGAATTTGACATATTTACCGAGCAAGCGCAATATTTTACGCATGCTTTTAGCCATCTGATAATTGTTTGAAGGCAATTGGCTGAACATAAAGCCGTTTTCGGCGATTACATTGTCAATAAAGCCACGTTCATTATCAGCGTCAAACAACAAGTAGGCCAGCAGTTCCTTATTTTCTTTTTTGAACCTGCCCAAGCGCAGGCATAACTCAACCAGGTAGCTTTTGTCGTGAAACTGGAGCTCTTTTTTGATATCTGCTAAACCGTAGGCTTTGACGCTCATGGAAAAAATTAAAACACGTGTTGAGGGACAAATATAACAGGTAGTAATTATGCAGCTACATGTTGCCGTTTTAATTTTCGTTAATAGCACAAAATGGATTGCCTAAACCAGGGTGCACCTACGGAGCCCTAACCTTTTTATTAAAATGTTTGCTATAAACAGGTTACTCCTACGGAGTAATTGATAATTGATATCTGCGTGAATCGGGATTTAGCCTTTCTGCTAATATGATATTGCCAGACTTTTCTTATTCGTCCTAATAAATAAGTAATGCTCCGTAGGAGCAACCTGTTGGTAGCTATTAGGAAAGCAAATAGCATTTTAGCTCCGTATGTGCCGCCCATCAACAAAATGATTTGCAATTTGATTGATGCGGCGAAAGGGGGCACCTACGGAGCCCGACATCTTTCTTCAGATAGCTGCTATAAACAGGATACTCCTATGGAGTATTTAATGATTGCCCCTGGAAAGTATAACTATAATAACCTTTAGAGCTTTTTCAATAAATATTGTCTCTTAAAAGCCTTAGGTCGAAAAGTGCATACTGCATAGGAGTACCCTGTATATAGCAATATACCTTAATTGTTCGGCTCCAGCGGAGCCTCCTTTTCTGGTACGGAGTGTTTAATGATCGACCATGGAAAGCATAACAATAAATGAATCTTAAATGCTGTTATATTAGCTCTGGTTTCTCCAAAACCTTATTTGAAAAGCGCATACTCCGCAGGAGTAACCTGTTTATAGCAAAATACCTTAATTGTTCGGCTCCAGCGGAGCCTCCTTTTCTGTTACGGAGTGTTTAATGATCGACAATGGAAAGCATAACAATAAATGAATCTTAAATGCTGTTATATTAGCTCTGGTTTCTCCAAAACCTTATTTGAAAAGTGCATACTCCGCAGGAGTACCCTGTTTATAGCAAAATACCTTAATTGTTCGGCTCCAGCGGAGCCTCCTTTTCTGTTACGGAGTGTTTAATGATCGACAATGGAAAGCATAACAATAAATGAACTTAAAGGCTTTTTTAATTACTGTAGTATCTTGAAAGCCTTATGTCGAAAGTTGCGTACTCCATCGGAGTACCCTGTTTATAGCAAAATACCTTAATTGTTCGGCTCCAGCGGAGCCTCCTTTTTGCAGCCCGGTTTTTATACCATTGCCTCCCGCCAGTTTGTAGCAAAATTCGTAGTTTCGCCTTCCGTTATCGGTATGAAAAAAAGCAGATTAACCCTTTACATTGTTATTGCGCTCGTTTTGGGTGTCGGCGTTGGTTATGTATACAATAATCAGGTGATCAATGATATTAACGCAAAGATCAGTCTCGCCGAATCCAATATCAAATTAGCCGATGCACAACTCAAACCAATAAAGGATACAACCGACGTTTCCTATTCCCGGTTAAAAATTGAAAGAACATCTCAGGCCAAAGCCAAACAACAATACAATAACGACAGGGATGATAAACTGCAAGGCTTCAATATACTAAGTGACATATTTTTGCGACTAATCAAAATGATCGTCGGACCGCTTATTTTCAGTACATTGGTAGTCGGCGTTGCAAAAGTTGGTGATATTAAAGCGGTAGGCAGAATAGGGGGGCGAACGTTGCTATTGTTTGTTGGCGCTAGTTTTATTTCCCTTCTGGTTGGTATGCTTTTGGTTAACTTTTTTGAGCCGGGTACCGCTATGCATTTATCGCTGCCAACTACCGCAACAGGGCTCGAGATCAAAAAAACGGCATTGTCGCTTCGTGATTTTATTGGTCACGTTTTCCCCCGAAGTTTTGCGGAAGCAATGGCAAATAACGAGGTATTGCAAATTGTGGTATTTTCCCTGTTTTTCGGAGTAGCAACAGCGGCCATCGGAGAAAAAGGCGAGATCATCATCAAATTTATGGACTCCGTTGCGCATGCTATAATGAAAATTACCGGCTATGTTATGCAGGTGGCACCGCTGGCAGTTTTCGGTGCGATAACCGTAGTTGTAGCCAAAGAAGGACTGGGGATCATATCAACTTATGCAACTTTTATCGGTGAGTTTTACCTGGGACTTTTAATATTATGGTTGCTGATCATTGGCGGGGCTTATGCCGTACTAAAGCAAAGGGCATTTCACTTGTTAAACAAAACCCAGGACGCCATTTTGGTGGCTTTCAGTACTTCAACCAGTGAAGCTGCGTTGCCACGTGCAATGGTGGAGTTGGAGCGCTTTGGCTGTGATAATAAGATCGTGAGTTTTGTTTTGCCCTTGGGTTATTCCTTTAACCTGGTAGGTTCTATGATATATCTTACCTTTGCACTGCTGTTTTTGGCGCAGGCTTATGGTATACATCCATCGCTGGCTCACCAGTTTTCGATGCTAATGGTATTGATGTTGATGAGCAAGGGTGTTGCAGGGGTGCCACGTGCCGCATTGGTGGTATTGGCTGGTGCCGTTGGTATGTTTAACATTCCCGAAGCTGGCCTGGCGCTGTTATTAGGCATTGACCCGATTCTTGATATGGGCCGCTCAGCCACCAATGTATTGGGCAATGTAATGGCCACAGCTGTAGTTAGTAAATGGGAAGGTGAGCTAAAGGATTAATTGAAATAATACAGATATAGATAATGAAAAAGAGTTCTAAAAGGATATTCCTGATCGCGAGTGTTATTGTGCCGTTTCTGATCTATTGTGTGGTTTATTATACCCACGTTTTTAGTAATGCGCCTTATCGTTTTGATGAATTTCAGTATTTCACGTTCGCTTATGGTCCCGGTGATAGTTTGGTAAATAAATACGACTCGCGCACAGGCGAATATCAGTTTGTAAATGTTCAGAATAAATTGGTAAAACTAAAAGTGCATCTGCCAAAGGAAGAACTGCTTTACCTGCACCGTAAAGCTTCTGAGCTGGGTTTTTGGGACTGGCCATCTGAAATAGTGGGCGATACAAGTCAGACACGAAATGGCGAAAAAGCACCACGCTACGTAACCGAATTTGTATACAGGCGCAAAACGAAAAAAGTGGTATTTGACGAGTCATATTATTTGGATACGAGGCTGAAAGATGCCAATCGGCAAATGATAAAAGAGATACAATTGGTGTTAAAAAAGGAAACAGAACAACAGAATTAAATTTTTGTTGCCTTTTGTAAATCAAATTCCTATATTTGCACCTCGAATTTTAAAAACAAATTATTAAATAACCATGTACGCAATAGTAAGTATAGCAGGACAGCAATTTAAGGTTGCTAAAGACCAGCAGATCTTTGTACACCGTTTGCAAGGAGATGAGGGCGCTAGTATTGAATTTGACAATGTGTTATTAGCAGAAAACGAAGGCACTTTCAAATTGGGTAAAGATTTGAAAGGCGCTAAGGTATCGGCTAAGATCCTGTCTCATTTAAAAGGTGATAAAGTAATCGTCTTCAAAAAGAAAAGAAGAAAAGGTTACGAAAAGAAAAATGGCCACCGCCAGCAATTTACCAAGATCGAGATCACTGGTATCAGTTTATAATTAAGGTTTTAACAGGTCCCGTATTTCCGGGGCTATAAAAAATACAGAAAATGGCACACAAAAAAGGGGCCGGTAGTTCCAGAAACGGTCGCGAATCACATAGCAAGCGTTTAGGTATCAAGATATTTGGTGGTCAGCCCGCAATTGCAGGTAACATCATCGTACGTCAGCGTGGTACCCGCCACAATCCAGGCCTGAACGTAGGCATCGGTAAAGATCATACATTATTTGCTTTGACTGATGGTTTAGTAACTTTCAAAAAGAAAGCTGACAACCGCTCATACGTATCGGTATTGCCTCCGCAACCCGAAGTTGTAGTTGTTGAAGCTCCTAAAGCTAAACCAGCTGCTAAAGCTGCTCCAAAAGCGGTTGAAGTTCCGGTTGCTGAAGTAGTAGCTGAGCCAGTTGCTGAAGTTGCAGCAGCTCCGGTTGCTGAAGCACCAGCTGTTGAAGAAGCTCCAAAAGCTAAGAAAGCTACAGCTCCGAAAGCAAAGAAAGCTGATAAAGAAGAAGGCGCTGCTGAGTAAGCAGATATCCAAAATATTGATAAGAAGCCTGTATTGAAAGATACGGGCTTTTTTTTGTTAGGGCGTGGCGCAGGGCGGTTGGCGCATCCGGCGATGAATTATTACAGGGTTGTATATTTGTCTGAACCTGGATTTATCAGTCCCGATAGCTATCGGGATAGGGATTGCCCAGATGTTTAAATATAAATTGTCATTGCGAAGAGCAAGGCTGAACGCGCCGAGGCGGCGATGAAGCAATCCCAAGGAGATCTGTATCCTGGTTAGTTATGTACGGAAAGCTCAACAGTACGACCGGCCTAAAGGCATACCTTGCAATTGCCGCGGCGCCCCCTTTCACGGAAAACCCATGCCGGAACCTCGCAATGACATGGGTTTTAGAACTTAATTGGGCTCATGCTATTCCAAAAATCCAGTAAATCGGGGTTCAGACAAAAAGCATTGCGCTTGCAAAATTTCCCGTTGATTTCCTATTCAATTACTATTCGCTTAATATAAAACACCTCCGGATCAACAACCGGTACTGTTTTACTCTCAATCATTACACCTTTACTGTTTGCCAGGATATGTTTAATGCCGTTATCAGTAACAATATCCAGTGGTAGTGGTATGCTGATATTTTGCAATTGAATCAGGTATTTATTGCCTTGTTTAGCCTGAACATGTACCTCCAGTTTGGCAGTAGTTCGTAAGTACAGATCAAACAAAGGCTTCAGGTTCTGGCCCGATTCTTTGGTGAAAAATTGTTCTACGTCGTCTGTATTCACCAGATTGTCGTAGGTATATTGCGGACTAGTTACAAACTTCTTTAAAGCCGGGAAAAACAGGCTGTCGCCCACCACGTAGCGCAGCGTGTGCATAAAGAAAGCGCCTTTGGAGTAGATGTCACCAATATAGGCTGCTTCTTCATCCATGTCGGGATGTTGTACTATGGGCAATTGGTTTTGAATCCCGAAAATACTTCTTTGAAATATCTTATTATAAGCAGCTTCACCTTCCAACTCTCGGGTATACAGTGCGTCGCCGAAAGAGCAAATGCCTTCGTGGATCCAGTAATCGGCCCAGTCTTTGGCAGTTACCTTATTGCCCCACCATTCATGCCCAAATTCGTGGTGCATCAGCCAATCATAGTCTTCACCACCAATCTTTGCATACCTGAATTTATTACCGTATGCCACCATCGTCTGGTGCTCCATGCCTAAATGCGGCGTTTCTACCATGGCTATCTTTTCTTTGGCAAAAGGGTATTCGCCAAAATACTTTTCCTGTTCGTGTATGGTCTTTTCAAATACATCCAGGAAATGCTCAGCTTTATCGGCATGCTCCTTTAATACATAAAATTGTACCGTAGTTTTGGTGCCGTTTACCGTAGTAAATGGACGAGTAAAAGCCTGGTAATCGCCAACATTGAACAGGATGCTGTAATTATTGATGGTATAATTGGTTTTCCAGTGAAAAGTGGCAGTTTCCCCATGTTTTTTAACGCTTTGCAGTAAGCCCGGACCTGCAACAACCAGTTCCTTCGGTACGGTAATGATCAGATCAACGCCTTCATTGGGCTCATCGGAAGGGTGGTCCTTGCATGGGAAATATAGCTTGCCTCCGGAACCCTCGGCTGTAATCGCCAGCCATTGGTGGCCGGTTGAATCTTTGGTCCAGGTAAAGCCGTCATCCCATGGCGGGCGGCGGGCAACGTGGGGTTTACCACTATAAAATATTTTCACATTAGCGCGACCGACAGGTAAGTCTTTATCGAGATTTATAGTGATCAATTCATTGCTAAAATCAAATGTTTGTTTTTTGCCGTTGACCAATACATTTTGAATATTGTAATCCTTCATCAGGTCGAATAGCAAAACTTTGGTAGGTTTAGAAAGAATAAAATCAATTGTCGTTGATCCTGCAATAGCATGCTGGTTAAAATCAATACCCAATTGAATGGTATAATGCCTGATATCCATAATGGCTTGCTCAGGTTTGAGTTTGCCGCCAGAGGTGAGGACGGAGTCTTTATTTTGAGCAGATAGTTTTACTGTTGCTAAAACTAATACTAACGCAAAAACCTTATTAGAAAATGCCATAAAATTATTTTGAAAACTGAAATTTAATAGGGACAGCAAAATTTACTCTCACAGCTTTCCCATCTTTAATTCCCGGACTCCATTTTGGTGCTGCCGTTAAAACACGGATAGCTTCCTGATCGATTTCCGGCGAAACGCCTTTGATGACTTTGAAATTGGTAAGATTCCCATCCGTTTCAACTATAAATCCAAGCAGCACCGTGCCTTGTTTTTTTTCTTCAATGGATTTTGTCGGATATCGGATATTGTGCCTTAGGTATAGCGAAAAGCCCTCAATGCCGCCTTCCGGCATTGGCACCTGCTCAACCGAACTTAGGATCTTTGATGAGTCGCCAACCATAGGTTGATCAATCCTGATCAGAGTTGGTCCGTCAGGATCTTTGAGTTTTGTGGGGGGTGACTGCTGGGCCTTTACAATTATTGCAACAAGAACAAACGTCAAAATTAAAAAGGTCCTTTTCATACCTTAAATATACTTAATTCTCCCGCACCATCAAGCTATCGGCGAAATCGCGCAAGGCCTGTTTGGCATCATTGGGTAAATTAACAGCATCCAGCGAATCAAATGCTTTTTTCACATAGGTATGCATGGCTTCCCAGGCAAACTGGCGGATATGCAATTGATCATATATCGCTGTTACCGCATCAACTTTTTCTTTAGGCGGAAAATCTGTACCAGATAACCAGTGGTTTAATGCTTTCAAAGTTCCGGCATCAGCCAGCTCGAGCGCCTTGATGAGCAGGAAGGTTTTTTTGTTGGAGAGAATATCACCACCAACCTGTTTGCCGAATTTATCTGGGTCGCCATAAACGTCCAGGATATCATCCTGCAACTGAAAAGCCACGCCCAGATGCTCTCCAAAGGATTGCAATAGCAAAGCATCGTTGTTATGAGCACCGCCGATAAGCGCACCGATCTTAAGGGCACTGCCCAATACTACAGCCGTTTTTAAACGGATCATATTGATATACTCATCAATATGGACATCATTACGCTGCTCGAAATCCATATCAAATTGCTGTCCTTCACACACACCAACTGCCGTTTCGTTGAAGATCTGCATGATAGGCCGTAACAGATGATCGTCCACATGCATCATCAACTTATAGCCTTCAACCAACATCACATCGCCCGAAAGTATGGCCACATTAGTATTCCACTTTTCATGAACGGTTACTTTGCCACGACGTAAGGGGGCGTTGTCCATGATGTCATCATGCATCAGCGTGAAATTGTGGAACACTTCAATAGCCAGTGCAGGGGATATCGCCTTACGTACATCGCCGCCAAACAGATCACAGGCCATCAATACCAATGCCGGCCTGATGCGCTTTCCACCCAGTGCCAAAATGTATTTGATCGGTTCGTACAGGTCGGCAGGAGCAAGCGGAAATTGGAGTTGGTTAACTTCCCTTGCAATAAGTTCCTGCAGATCACTTAGTTTAGCCATGGGGGTATTTAGTGAGTGAATTAGTGAAAGAGTGAATTAGTGAGTGAGAGAATGTGTGAGTTGTTTTATTGTTTTATAAGCGATTAATCTAATGCCAAATGCCCAATACCAAATGCCCAATCCCCAACGCCACGAAAGTAACAAATGCTCCAAAATTTCCCAACCTAATCAACAATTCACTTATTCACTAATTCATTCATTGACCAACGTAAAGTCGATTTGCTTTTTGGTTAGGTCTACGTTTTTTACTTTTATTCTGACTTCGTCGCCCAGTTGGTAAACCTTTTTCTTCCGTTGGCCAATGATGGCGTAGTTTTTTTCGTCGAGGGTATAAAAATCGTCGGCTATATCACGCAGGCGTATCATGCCTTCGCATTTGTTTTCGATGATCTCTACATACATGCCCCACTCGGTAACACCTGAAATAATGCCGCTGTAAATAGTGCCAACCTGGTCCTTCAGGAATTCGGCCTGTTTATATTTGATGGATGAGCGTTCAGCATCTGCGGCCTTTTTCTCTTTTTGCGAGCAATGTTCGCAAAGCTTCTCATAGAAAGCGGCATTGGCCGATTGTCCATGGTTCAGGTAATGGAACAATAAACGGTGTACCATCACATCGGGGTAACGGCGAATGGGTGAGGTAAAATGAGTATAATGATCAAATGCCAGGCCATAGTGGCTGGTTGTTTTAGTAGTATAGATAGCCTTGGCCATTGAGCGGATTGCCAGATGGGTCAAAACATTCTGTTCTTTTTTGCCTTCCACATCTTCCATCAAAAAATTGAGCGATTTAGCAATTTCTTTATCCGATTTGGTGTTGATCTTATAGCCGAACCGAGCAGCAAATTGGGCGAAATTGGCAAGTGCATCTGGTTTCGGCGAATCGTGCACGCGGTAAACAAAAGTGTATTTGCCTTTTCCTTTGCCCATTTTGTCAACAAACTCCGCAACTTTCCTGTTGGCGAGCAGCATAAAATCCTCAATCAGTTTGTGGGCATCTTTCCGTTCTTTCACATAAACGCCAATTGGGCGGCCACGTTCATCCAGGTTAAATTTAACTTCGGTGGTCTCAAAGCTGATGGCGCCGTTCTTGAATTTCCGCTCGCGCAGTTTATAGGCCAGGGCGTTCAGCTGATGTATCTCTTTAGAAAGCTCGTCGGATTTATTTTCAATTACCTCCTGCACTTCCTCATAAGTAAAACGCCTGTCCGAATGGATCACCGTTTTGCCGAACCACTCATTAACGATATTAGCCTCGGCGTTCAATTCAAATACCGCGGCGAAGCAAAGCTTGTCTTCCTTTGGTCTAAGCGAGCACAGGCCATTGGACAGCCGCTCAGGCAGCATAGGTATTACACGGTCTACAAGATAAACGGAGGTAGCCCGGTCAAGTGCTTCTTTATCTAATGCCGAATCGGGCTGGATATAGTGCGAAACATCGGCTATATGTACACCTACTTCAAAATTGCCATTCTCAAGGTATTTGAATGAAAGGGCGTCATCGAAATCTTTGGCATCAAATGGGTCGATCGTAAATGTCAGGGTATCCCGGAAATCCCGGCGTTTGGCGATCTCTTCGGCTGTAATAATAGCAGGTATCTCTTCCGATTCAGTTTCAACCTCCGCCGGGAACGATAATGGAAAACCGTACTCGGCAAGTATCGCATTCATTTCGGTGTCGTTATCACCTTGTACCCCTAATACATGTTTAATACGACCAATAGGGTTTTTAGCACCGGCAGGCCAGTCGGTTATCTCAGCTACCGCTTTTATCCCGTTCCGCGCACCATTCAGGTCGCCAATCGGAATAAAAATATCATGTTGCATCTTCCTGTCGTCAGGAATAAAGAATGCAAATCGTTCTGAAACTTTCACTATACCAGTAAACTCCAGCTTTGCCCGCTTGATGATCTCTATAACTTCGCCTTCTTGCCTGGCGCCTTTGCTTTTGGCATAAACGTAAACCTTTACACGGTCGCCATTCAGGGCATTACGCAGTTTGCGGGGTGCAACATATATATCAGTTTCGTCCTCGTCATCGGTCACTATAAAAGCCGAACCATCATTGGTCATATCTACCACACCTTCAATAAAGGTCTTCAGTTCCAGCAGCTGGAATTTACCGGGGGATATTTCTTTCAGTATACTTTTTTTGGCTTCTTCCTTTAAAATTTCAAGAATGATCTGCCGCGATTCATCGTCGTTAATGTTTAAGCGGCCCGA
>Ga0164296_1003958_pt1 | contig 13688 bp, 15 predicted proteins | sample GEODES057metaG_FD_113533 | JGI IMG/M metagenome (GOLD analysis project Ga0164296, IMG submission 113533) | Dystrophic lake water microbial communities from Trout Bog Lake, Wisconsin, USA - GEODES057 metaG | ecosystem: Environmental > Aquatic > Freshwater > Lake | place: USA: Trout Bog Lake...
ACCAGCACTAGCACCAGCACTAGCACCAGCACTAGCACCAGCACTAGCACCAGCACTAGCACCAGCACTAGCACCAGCAGTACCGTTACAATGCCCACCAATGCCAGACATGAGCATGTATGTTCGCAAGGACCAGATCCCCTGTTGGGGATGTAATCTCAAGTAAGCACAGGGAGATATGAGGTACGAATACCTTCTGATTCTAATCGCTCTGTTAGGGTTGGGTATACTCATAGCTCTAAAGTTTACGATACGCAAAGAGGGCTTTATTAATTCACAGCCAGCGATGGTGATAGCACCACCACAGATGCTCGGACCTACAGTAGCACCACAGCAGATGCTCGGACCTACAGTCGCACCACAGCAGATGCTACCCGGTCTACCATCAACACTGACACCACCATTACAGTCAAATTACTTGAACAGTATTGGAACCCCCATGGCTAGCATGGCACAATTCCCGACACCAGCAGGAAATTCCTCTATACCGAATACACTACCCGGTAGCACAACCCCTAATAGCAGTATCGCATTAGCCGGATTCAAGGATCTGAGTGACCTTTTGGATATTATGACTGCTTTCAATACACTTTACGAGAACAACCTCTCCTCAGTTGGATCAAATGTTGATTACAGTCTCCTCTATGCCACTTCATTAGCCAACATGTCAAAGATACAAACAGAGATCGATACGCAGACAGTGGTAGATACACTTGACTATATTACAAGTCAGCGCGACAAATATAAGGCCGCTATTACTGCCATACGTAACATCCCATCAAATTCTGACGCAAATAACTCACCACCCAGTCCTACGATGAGTCTCTCTTCTGGCACCACAGTTACTATCACCGATATACAGTATGCTATTTCAAGAGCACAAGACGAGCAGAATCGTATTGATAATCTCCGTTCTTCGGCACCCGACCTGACAGCTCGATCCCAGATACTAGAGCGAGTCCGTCTGGCACTCTCTGATCTCCTGGATAAAATCAACAAGGGTTATCTGACCACAGATAATCTACCATTCAGCAAAACGGAACTGACGCAATTCTTATCAGACGTCTCAAATCCCTCGTCAACAATCACAGCGATTCCTAAGCCTCCTGCGGCACAGGGCTCAAGCGGCGGCACCAGCGGCGGGTTCGATCCGGCTGGTCTCCTCCAACAGCTGCGATCAGCAGCCCAGGATCTAACGTTAGACCTCCATGTGTCGTATGATCCTAAGGTGACAATTCAACGTAGATTGTTAGATCGTCTCGACCAGCTCACTAAAGATATCAAGTCGGATGCCACATCGGGTCCGGAATTAGCTGCAAAAATGTTGGAGATGAATACACTCAAGCAACAGATTTCTACGTATAACAGACGTAGCATAGCGGAATCAGCCAACCCATTACAAGCCTATCAATCCGTCATAAACACTCCCGTCACCGCGCCCACAATGCTCAATGAGGCGTTTCAAGACAGAAATATGCCGAGTATGGACCCAACTCCCTCTAATGACTGGAATATCAGCCCCGGTTCCGAGATAACTACAGACACAATAGTCCATCGGGCAAGTGCGTCCAGCTATACCGATACGCAGTCCGGTCCAGATTACAAACAACGAGCCCAATTTCTCTGTAAGCAGATTCGTGGAGCCGAGTTAGGAGACCCGAAGGAGTTCGGATGTATAGCTGATCCTGAACATGATGTGGGCCCCGATTACTCTTGGCGCGGCAATTACAAGATGGTCTGTAATCGTTTGGGTAATACGTGGGGTGGATGGTATCCCGAGATGTTTGGGTGCCCACCCAGTGAAGTCGCTACATCTGAGGTACCTAAATAGAGAGTGATCCTAATACCGAAGTTTAATGTACCACGTACATTAAATTTTTGTACAATGCGGCACAGACATAAATTTCCACCTATTCGTTAGGGATGAGAAACAACAGGGGATTCTCTTACATAGTATCCGCAGCTGTTTTTATTGCGGTTATATCATTGCTATTGGGGTATCTTCTCGGTGCAAGAACGGTCTCTAAGCACGTTGAGGGCTTCGCTGACGGTATGTGTAATGTCTGTAATCAACCAAAGCCCGCTTGTGGGTGCAGAGTTCCTTCTTCAGCCGCCGCACCAAGTGGTATATTAGTGATTGAAGAGGAGGTTGGTCCATCAAGGATGAATAGGGCATTGGGACAGCAGAATGATGTTGGTCCATCGATGATGAACAGAGTATCGGGACAGCAGAATGATGTTGGTCCATCGATGATTAACAGGGCATTGGGGCCGCAGAGTGTCTCACCTCCAACAGGGCTCCCGGATAATTGCCCCGCCCCTTCCCCATGCCCAGTCCCCGACGCCACCAAGTATGTATTGAAGTCCACAGTACCACCATGCCCGGCTATGCCCGATATGACTCGGTATATGTTGAAGACTGAGTGCCCCGCGTCACCTGATATGTCAAAATACGTATTGAAGTCATCTGTTCCTAAATGCCCGCCATGTATCTCATCTTGTTCCAAGCCGTGTAAGATTGGCGAGTGCCCACCGTGCCCTAGACCCCGCTGCCCTGTGGTTAACTGCCCTGAGCCTAAGCCATGCCCTGCATGCCCCGATGTACAGGTCGCAGCATGCCCAGAACCCCGCGTTCAGTGCAAGGCTCAGTATGAACCAGAGAACAAGGTGCGGCCTATGTTGGCTTCCACAGCAGCATTTGGCCTCTAAAATATGATTCTACCATTTATTGAGTAACCTCTTTTATCTAAGATAAGAACTCCCTTCGTGGAAGGGAGTTCTTATGTCAATAGATCAGGTAGTTTGTTTATCTCTATAACATAGGGGTATGCCTAATTCGTTAATAGATATAGTAAGACGGATTAACGGTCGTATAGATAGTATTGATGATCTATTAAAAGCTGAAAAGGGTAAGCTAGGTTCAGTAAGAGCTAGCAGAGGTGTAGGGACCAACAGTCTTATCGGTAACAACCACCCAGCCACCGGTAACAACCACCCAGCCGCCGGTAACAACCACCCTGCCGCTGGTAACAACCGTCCTGCCGCTGGTAACAACCGTCCTGCCGCTGGTAACAACCGTCCTGCTGCCGGTAATAACCACCCTGCCGGTAATAACCACCCTGCCGGTATCAACCACCCTGCTGCCGGTAACAACCGTCCTGCTGCCGGTAACAACCACCCAGCCGCCGGTAACAACCGTCCTGCTGCCGGTAACAACCACCCAGCCGGTAACAATCACCCAGCCGCTGGTAACAACCGTCCTGCTGCCGGTAATAACCACCCTGCCGGTAACAACCGTCCTGCTGCCGGTAACAATCACCCAGCCGCTGGTAACAACCGTCCTGCTGCCGGCAACAATGGTAGTGATAATTATCCGGACTCCAAGTTTCATCTGAGTAACTTCTTAAAAGCCAAATATGTTGCAGATCCTGATTGTATTACCAATAAGAATGCCGCCGCCAAAAGGTATTTAGGTGAGCCAATAGCACTTTTTAAGACTAATGCCGGTAAGTTTTGTGTCTATCAAGACGGCAAAAAGCGTAAATGGTTTGATAGATCAGGTGCGGAACGTATACTTCCGAAAAACAGCTCTTACAATGATAAAACACATACGTATAGTCCGGCTAAAAAGAACAACACTCGTAAAGGAGAAAACTGGTCGACCGCCGCTAATAGAACAACCAGAAACAATCGTAACTTCGCTAATAACAATACTAGAAAGGCAGGTAGATACAATCGTATCAATAGAGAGCGTGAAGCGGCTCAGAGATCAGGCTTCTGAGGCTCGTTGTAAAACAACACCATGGACCAGTTCTGTGGCAGCCAGTACGTCTGTCTCGGGTCTCGACCAATGTATTTCAACCCTCAACGGTTCATATGATGTGAACGGTTCAGCAGTTGATGTAGAACGTTCCGAATTCAACAGTGCTATCAGGGCGTTTACGCGTTTGAGGGCAGGCACCCCTTTCTTAGGTGTAAGAGCCTTCCACTTCCATTCGAACTGTAGAGCCGCCCGTGAATCGGGGAAGCCGGACACTGTACATAATATCTTCCAGCAGTGACCGGCAGCCACACCAGCCGACGTATATTTAGCACCACCCTTGATCTCACAGTTGTGCTGGCGGATCCGATGAGCCATGTCAACAGTCGCACCAACGTAAGAGGCTCCCGAATCAGCACGAACCAGACAATAACAGGACCACATTAACTAGCGGATAGATTATAAGCCAGCCCATGGTAGGGAATATGGATACTCGATTCTGGGGTCCAAGTGGATGGAGGCTCTTACATCTGACAGTAGCCACACCCCTGCAGGAGCGTAAGCCGACAGATCTGCATAGATTTTTCGTAAATCTCCCATATGTGTTGCCGTGCAAGTTCTGTCGGTATTCTCTATCAGGGTACTATGAGACGCGTCCGGTCCCAACCACGGGATTTGAACGATGGCTCTATGAGATTCATAACGATGTAAATGGTAAGCTACGATCACAGAATCTCCTTAAGACTAGTAACCCCACCTATGACGAAATACATAGACTCTATTCCTCATGGGCCGATACTCCATGTGCCACTACACAGATGTTGGGCTGGGACTTCCTCTTTTCGGTAGCAAACACGACGCCATCTAAATCCTCCAACTCATCGCCAATGGAGGGGGCTCCCAACTCAATACGTACGGACCACGAGAAGAACAAGTGGAATACGATGACGTATAAAGAACGGATTCCCTATATTCAGGCGTGGTGGGACCTTCTTGGTACCGTATTACCGTTCAAGCCGTGGCGATACGCCTGGCAGCGTGGCGAACAGAGTATGGGTCGTGCCCCCGTAAATAAAGGGAAGAAAGCAGTCCTGGCCTGGCTCTACAGAATGGAGAAGTACGTCTGTAAGACGATGGCGGAAGAGGCCCCACACAACTCCTTTGACGGTCTCTGTAAAGAGATCACGGCGTTCTCTTCGGGCTGCGGTAAGAAGACCGGTCCGCGGGTAAAGACCTGTCGCGCGAAAAAGAATTCGGCAAGGTCAACACTCCGCCGCAACAGAATGAGAAATTACAGCCAGAGTGGAGGATTTCTTTAACGGTAAGTGATAGCCGGCCATTTACTCTTCCATACAGCCGCTGCAGCAGTTGACTCGGCCTCTTCCCTGCTAAGCCCCGCTACTAGTCCCTTTGCATAGAGGTTGAAGAGTCTCCATCTCTCCTCTACAGACCAACAAGGATCGATATAGAGAAGTACCCGGATGCGTCGTCCGTTTCGTAAGAGCCACATTATGCATCTCTTACTAAGAATCGGCGTTATTTCATTTTTATCAGCCGCACTAGGTTGAAAGGGCAAAGTAAAAATCTGCGATAGAACACAGAAGCAATATGGCCACATCCCTCCCTCTGGATATGGCACTCTACGTAGGTCTTGTACTGATCGCTCTCTGGATAGGTTATCGTCTCTATATCTCCTTCGCTATGAACAGTGAAGGGTTCGCCAGCGGCGCAGGAAATTACAAGTTTGTAATGTACTATGCTGATTGGTGTGGACATTGCCAAAGCACTAAGCCGACGTTCACACAACTGGGCTCTACACAGACCATCGGCGGGAAGACGGTCGATATAGCAATGGTAAACCCAGAGACGAATCCCGAGCTTGTGATGGGACCGAAGATTGCGGGTTACCCGACAATCCGTCTCTTTGGACCGAACGGACAGATGGTGGGTGATTACAACGGCGATCGCTCTCTGGGCGATTTCCAGAGCTTTCTGGCTCAGAACGTAAAGTAGACAACCACGTTAACCCCCCTTCCTCCAACCACTGTTCAGTGGTGGTTTTTCCTATATTGAATAAGTCATTTCGGTCCTGTTGATTAAGACTGAGATGCCACGCAGGGAACCCACTAACTGTAAAGCGAATTATATTAGGACCAGTCGGTTTTAGACTCGGTGAGGTGTGTGTTTTGAAGTGGAGAATCTTTGGTATATATTCACCCAGACTCGTCGGTTCTTTTGTAGTTTGAGAGGCGAAATCTAATCCGATGGCAGATGCTCGTGCACTCTCATCAGGAAGATAGATCCAGGGGAAATTACAAGCAACACCCCCGTCGACAAGAAGATGCCCATCAATAGGATTACGGAAAGGGCAGAAGAAGAAAGGAATCGACGTCGATGCACGTAAAGCGTCGATCAGTTTCATTGTAGGAAATGATCTACTATCCAGGATGACTGCCTTAGTGTCGGTCAAGTCGGTGCAGGCGATATGCAGACCTGGGATCTCCTGCATAGTGTATTCTGACGAACCCGGTTTCACCTCTTCCAGCATCAATTTGAGATTTGATACAAATGCCTCGCCGGAATCGAGTCCCCAATGTGTGCTGAATGACATGATATTATTGAGATCTACATCCCTGAACTTGGCGAAGTCGATGGTCGTAAAGACACTATGTAATTTAGCGTAGGGAGTCTTCAGACTCAGGAGCGTGGCAAGGATCGCCCCAGCCGAATTCCCCCAATAGGCCTTCACACCCGCGAATTGAGGGAGTCTGTGCAGTACGTCAAGTGCCCCCATGAAGGTTACACATCGAGGCCCACCCCCTGCTATTACAAGGTGTCTGAGCATCTTATTATCAGACACCATATAGCATTTAAGCGGATAATGCCCATTAACAAAATCTCACTGCGGAGCAATGAGTGCTGGGTCACAGGCCCCGCCAAAATTAGATCCGACAACGCTCTATGATGAGCAGGAGAAACGGGATGCCTTGCGTCTTAAGACCTATAACAATATACTGGAACAGGTTCATAACAAGATCAGAGTGATTGCACGCATGCCTACGAACGAGAAATCGTTGCTCTTCACTGTTCCCGAATTTGTACTAGGTGTCCCCCGATTCAATACACGTGACTGTATCCTCTATCTTGTCTGGAACCTCCGTCAGACGAGGTTCGATGTTCAGTATATCCCACCTACCCTACTGTACATCTCATGGCAGCGTCATGACACCCAATATAAAGAGGAACGTAGCCCTATTGTACAGACCCTCAAGAATGCTATCAATCCACCACCGGCGGAGGTACAACCAAAGCCGGTGATTAAGAAGACCACACATCAGTATCTACCGAGCCAGACGCCAGACAGCGGTGCTAAAAAGGTGACCTTCATATAACGTCTTGTATCAAAGTTAACTGCACACTGTGCACTTGACTTCAATATAAGTTGGTCTCAGAAGAAGAACGGATGATTGAATCCGCCTCCGCCACTATAGCCACCACCCATGCTACGCATAGGGACTGCTGCCGCCGTCGCAATCGACCCGATCGCCCGTGCCCCCTGCTTCAACAGAAGGTCAAGTAGGAGCAGAACGAAGATCCCTGTCATGACGAACAGTATGATCTCGATATGGTTAGACTCCGATCGCCCGATCTCCAGCTGGTCAATCTTGTTATATAGATCATTGATCCGCTTCTGAAGATCAGGGTCGCCTCCAACAGCAGCCCCAGCAAAGTTAACAGGGTTACCAGGTCTTTCGGCTTTAGTTACCATATTCCTGAGTTCATCCGTCCCCACTGCAGAGGTTTTTGCCTGATTCTGGGGAACGCGTTGATAGAGAGTGCTATAACCGTCTACAGAAGCACCGGGAAGAGGAGGAGTCTCGGCACTAACGGAAGGCGTGCGACTCTGAAACTGTTCATACCAGTTGGGTTCCAACATAAACTGCTTATCAAAGCCGGGCTCATCGCCACCGCCATTCGGGTAAGGGAAGTAGTCCTCGGCCGGATCAGCTGTGCCGATAAGGTAAGATGAAATAGAGGTAGTTGTGTCATTTCTTTCGGGAGACCCGCCAAGTAATTCGGCTGGGGGTCTAGGTCTATGTGCTGGCCGATCTGGCTCAATAACAGACGGTTCCTGTGGTGGCAGATTCGAGCGTTTCGCTCGGCGTGGCTTGAGTCGTCCTCTCTCGCCCGACGAGCCAGGATTCTCTAGCTGCGATCGCATTGGAGGCAGAACTGAATCATACGAATTTGTCTGAAAAGCCTCTTCAATTGAACAATACGACATCTTCTCCTGGAAGAATCACCCTATCTCCTGGGGTGATTTTCCATCCTTAAAACTTCGGCATAGACCGTAGATGAGAACACCAGCCTGGGTTCCCGCCACTGTACTAGCAGTCTGTGTATTATTGCTGACTATCAACTTCTGGTATCGTTTCTACAGATCAAGGGAGGGGTTCGATGGTAACCAACTGGCGAATTTAGCAAACCAGGTGCTGGGCTCGGCGTCGACCATCGCACCCGAGACCCCTCCGTCCGATATAGATATGGCTAAAAATTACTACAACTTCCTTCTCTATATCAAAAATGACTATTCAAAGGGGTTAAAATTTGTCTATGATCTGAATACCCGTATCTACGGATCAGCAGCGAAGATCCCAGATAATTTCGACCCACGTACTGTATTAAATAACTATGTTAATCCTTTGACTGGCATTTAGGATGCCGGCCTAGATTTTACTAGGTCAATTTAAGGATGCAAGGACCACCGCCAACACAATTCAAAGGACCTGTCTGGTTACCACCCGTAGATATCGATATGATCGTCGCTGCCATATTGATTGTAATGGGAGCAAATATAGAGATTGTACCCGATAAGTATCGTATTTATATCGCGAATCCATTGGCGATTCTGGTAGGTATGCTTATTGCTGCTGGATTCGCTGCATTGGGGATGATACCACTTGCTTTTGCTACAGCATTCGCACTTGTAAATCTGGTACGGATAATACCAAAGAAGCCATCTGCAGCCCGTAAAGGCAGCCCCGGTGTAAAGGAGGGATTTGTTCCATCGGGTGCAATCGACTGGGTTATAACTAATAAGAAGTGGTTCGTTGAAAAGGTACTGATGGAGCGACCTATTGCTATCCAGGAGAAGGAGGTGAGCACATATCCTATCCAGGCGTAACGTCTTAGGTTCGCGATATAATAGTAAGCAGACCATTCCTAAGCTGGGGGTACTTGGCGGTAGTACCCGGTAACGTCTTGTTCATCTAAGAACTCCCCCAAGAAGGGAGTTCTTAGATCAACAATAGTAACCAAGCCAGTCCCAAAGATAAGCACCCCTGCTTATCTTGGGTACTTGGCGGTACATATTTATATCTCAAAATCAGATGAGCTATCGTATAGTCGAACTCAGTACTCTCCTCTTTCTGGGTTGGATTCTTGTCTGGTTGACATTCCCATTTGAACAACACTATGACGAATCGTTACGTGCGTACGCTAGAGAGCCAGTATTCCGAATTCTGTTAGGGATTCTACTAGTGATAGCGTCTAGATTCAGTCAACCTGTAGCCTTACTCCTCTTTGTAATTATCTTCTTCTGGATCACCGACGTTCACCTGATATCAAATATTCAGTTTAAGTAAGGAATGCCAAGAAAGGCAAAGAGACCCCAATTCCTACAAGTTGTTGGGGGGAGTCTACACCCAACATTACCTAATATGCACCCGACGGCAGCCTCTACTGCCGCCGCGGCAGCAGCAGCAGCACCGCACTCTCAAGACGCTATCTCGGCTACCTTAATGACCATGGGTGCGAACCCCTATGTGATCGGTATCTTCTATATGTTCCTGAATCTGGGTGGTCGATTCCTCTCACTTGAGCTGACGAAGAAGCAGGAGCAGTTTCTCTCTCAGCCCTATGTGCGACCCTTCATTCTCTTTGCTGTACTATTCATAGCAACCCGTAATCTTGCGGTCGCGTTCTATGCTTCGTTAATTATCCTCTCCGTTCTCTGGCTATTTGCAAATGAGAATAGCATGCTCTGTTTGATACCGAGTTGGCGTGTTAAGCAACCTGATCACGCAGCCACAGACAAGACATATGACGAGACAATGGCAAAGTTACAAAAGAAAAAAGACGAAAGTCACCACGATGAAGGGCACCACGATGAAGGGCACCACGATGAAGGGCAGCACGAAGACCAAACCAGTCATGAGGAGACGCATCAAGACGATGACAGCCCTAACGAGTCACACAATGAATAAAGATAAGCAGGAGGTGCTCAACTTCGGTACCAAAAAGTTAAGTATATACTGTACACTTAACTTTTCACGTTTTTAAGACATTAGACCATCAGACTGATAGAGGCTCCCGCCGCCGCAGGCTTGGCCTTACGATTACCACCACGTCCCGATTTGCGTGCCGCAGACTCAGACCCGTTCATCGTAGTGGAAGTATAGACACTCTGATTGTCCTCAGCTACATCCGGTCGTGGCGGTGGAATAAATCCGTTAGAGACAGGCTCACCGCGATCTTCAGCCTCAAAGGCCTTCAAGATATCCTCCACGCCGCTAGGGCCCCTCATCTCACGGCGTGCCGTCTGAACGGTAGGAGCCGGCTGCTCATCCGACTGCCATCCCATATTGGAACCATTATCTCCACTAAAGGGTGTCGGTTCCTGGACGGATTGCCGCCGCCCGCCACCGGGCTGACCCATGCTCACAAAGTTAGCGAAGCCAGGGCCGACAGCCTGCGATGCAGCCGCCTGGGCAAACTGGCGTGCCAACTCAGGATTTCGCTTCAGAATATCGTCCATACCAGGCATTTTGGACTTGAAGAACGTATTTGTCACGTGACACATAGCCGCACTCATACCAAGGGTCATCACTAGACGGACCTCAGGAGCAACCTTACTGCGGTCCTTGTATTTGTCGTAGAGCTCCTCAAAGATCTCATCGAAATCATCCTGGTTTTCGTTAACAGATTCTGACCACCCCTCAAGGTTGACGTCGACTGGGTTGAACCGCTGGTTGAGGAATTCAAGGCCTGTGACAGCGGTGACAAGCATCTGTCGCTGGAACTTGATAGATTTCTCAAGGCCAGCAGAGTCGCTGAGTCGGACAAATTCGGCCTTGATCTCTTCTAGTGAATTAGTCATGTTCATCTTAGCCCCCTCAATCCCCTTGGTCTGAAGACGACGGAGCTTGTTCAGCAGAGCAGCCTTCTCCGTTGCCTCCTGCTCAGGCGTCATTTTAGGTAGAGAGGCAACCGCGGCTGCCGCCGTCCCTGATTCGCCAATAGGAAGTGCATCAAGGTTCTCGGTGGAATACGAGTTAGAGCGGTTGATATGAATAGTGTCACCGCCATACGAGGGAGTCTCTAGAGAGACGGTCTTAGCCGTGTCCTCGATATTGATAAACTCGATTCCAGATCCCAGGGAGTTCGGTGCGACGGGCGGTGGGTTATTGATCTCAAAAGTCGACCCAGAGCTAGAATAAGGGGTGGCAGTTACGTCCCCCCCATCACGCTTAGGACTAGGTGATACCTTGTTCTGATTGGCCAGTAGGTCCATGTCCAGATTTCTCGTGGCGTTGGGGCCGTTTCCTAGGTCCGTAACATCAAGACTGATGATATCATCAATATTTGCCGTATTTGATGCGAAGTTAGACAAGTCAGCAAGAGAGACACCGGGACTGCTCATTCTGCTTTCTATTCGTTTTACAGTGGGTGTTTAGGTGATTTTATCTGTTAGAACGCAAACACATCAAAAATGCGTCAGCCAGATCGGACCGTTTCTTCTTGCTCAAAAAATGGTCCCGCCATGGACCCGCCGCGAGTTTTGTCAGCACAAGGGCCTCTGCACCGTCTTTGCGTGCCTTGTAGTCCCCGCCTGCTGCCTCGACCTCTTCGGCGACCTCTTCGGTCTTCTTTGATGCGTGGACAAAAGAGATCCGCCCAGTCCAGTCATGTTCTACTCGTAACCTATGAGCCAGAAGTGTAAACAGTATGATCTGTACCGATTTCATGGTAGGGGCGTCGAAAACGGGCTGATTCTCTATGCGGATCTCGACGGCCTTTGCAAAGTCCACCAGGTATTTGTCCAGAAAAGCCTCCATCGCCTCTAAGATGACAATCAGGTCAGTCTTAATCGTATTTTTAGGCTTTGTGTAAGGAAGCAGATAACGCGTCTGTAGTTCACGCATGTAGTCCTCCTTCTTAGGCTTTGAACCAACAGTCCAGCTCTCGGTCAGAGCAAATGCCTTTAACGATTTCAGATCTAACTTGACTAAACTAGAGGGCAACCCCTTCAATGTGGTTAGACCCTTTTTAACGCATTTTTTACACCAGATAGCTCCAGCGGAATCGGTCCAGCTCGGCGGCCCACCGCATACACAACGTGAAGCAGTCTGTGAATCGGTCCCTGCCAATAGATCGTAATTTGTCCAGGTATCGATAGTAAACTCTGTACCACTCACGTCAGCCAGGCAGAAGGCAAGATTACGAATACCCAGATCAAAGGCAAGTATATACATTCCAAAATCTATATAAACCCTATTTAAGCTTGATTCTTCAAGAATGGCAGACCTCTATCTCACTATGGCAAAATACGGATGGAGAGATATTCACTACAGCAATTTGTTTCTTCCTGGAGAGACTCCGACTATGGATAACCCATATACATGGTCAATAGGGCTCTATACGGGTCCTAACCACACGCTCTGCGTTAAAGAGTGTTCAACCCTTGACGAAGCACAACGATTTGCTTCTCCGAAAGGAAATACCATATCAGAGGCAATCACTAAAGCTCGAATCCTCTTAGAGGACCCATATGGTAGACGTAAGCTAGGTATTTTCCCGCGATACCATAGGGTAGATGCCTACAGGTATTACGCGGACCGGTAATCGTGCCGATGGTGCCTTAGTTATTGTCTATCATATGGACGGAGCTGAGCCCGAAATGCTGATGGGTGAAGAGACGGTCTATGTTACAGACTATGAGGAGCAGATAGCCAAATATCGTAGAGATTTTCATACAAGCATCCGTGACGCGTTTACGTATCCTGGTAATGTCAATCTACCGGCGAATCTAGCTGCCGCAAACACATATTTCGCAGCCAAAACTGCTGCGATGAATGCGGTTAGTTCTATAGGTCGCATAACGTATGCAGATGTGAAAAATTCTAGCAAAGCCGGTTTGATCTCGGCTAAACCCCGGTTTGTCTTAAATAAGGGAAGTCTCGGATTTACAAAGGGTGGGTACGAACATAGTGATAGAACACTTGAAAATACAGCTGTGAGAGAGGTGATGGAGGAGACCGGTGTAATTATAGAAGGAGGTAGACTGGTGGATACAGGTCAACTTCTCTATACGAACAAGAAGAAGGATACACAATATGTAGTCTATCTCTATAAACTATCGGATGCCGAATACAGAGCAATTACTGATGGAGGTATTTTGCTGAGAAAGAATGCAGATTGGTACAATGAATTACAGAGCATCCGCTTTGCCAGACGTCCTGCGGTCTTTGCAAACGCGATTTCAGAAGAGGCTTATGGAACAGCTAAAGGGAGGCTTGTGGGTGGTACTAAGCGTTCACCTAACAAGACTAAGGCTAGACTGCGTCCCAAACGCCGGCTCTCTATAAAACTCACCACAATACCTGCTGATACAGTCTATACTGAGACGCAGAAGTCTCGCTTCTGCGGACAACACGCATTGAACCATATCCTACAGGAGCAGAAATTTATCAGTCCAGCGGGTCCTATCGCTCTGAAACACAAGCGACTCGATGGTAAGATAGACTTGAAGGCCTTCTGCAAATATGTCCGTACATCCTCACGTAAAGCTCTGGGTCCGGCTGCGAACGAGACGATCGATTGTCCTGCCGACGGCGACTATCAAGCAGACATTCTGGTACGTGTAATA
>Ga0164296_1003964_pt1 | contig 13672 bp, 15 predicted proteins | sample GEODES057metaG_FD_113533 | JGI IMG/M metagenome (GOLD analysis project Ga0164296, IMG submission 113533) | Dystrophic lake water microbial communities from Trout Bog Lake, Wisconsin, USA - GEODES057 metaG | ecosystem: Environmental > Aquatic > Freshwater > Lake | place: USA: Trout Bog Lake...
AGCAACCTCCTGACGCGCACCTCTCCAGCGCAACGGGGAATGTAATCGGCCTCGCTGATCGGCCTCTCGACTTCAGCGACCGGAACGCAAACATCCTTCCAATACGGGGCGCGGTACCCAAGTGGTAAGGGAGAGGTCTGCAAAACCTTTATGCGTCGGTTCGAATCCGACCCGCGCCTCCAAAAAACTCCTACATATAAATCTTCCGCAACCACACAATAGCGGTGGGTTCTTTATCGCGAAATTTTCGACTTGATAGCATGAGTCATGGTCAGAAAAATCTCCGCATTCATGTTGGCTGCAATCTTCTGTTTAACGCTCACACCTAAAGCGCCTGCCCAGAACACAACACACCACGTCATCTTCGTTGTCACTTCCTCCGACCAGAATGACTGGAACACGGCAATGGTGCTGGCGAACCACTTCCTCGACGGCATCCAGCCGGACGCGGCAACGGTTGAAGTCCTTGCCTATGGTGGCGGCATTGGCATTATGGCCAAAACAGCGCCGACTGGGCCGCAACTCGCCGAGCTACAGAAACGTGGCGTTCATTTTGTGGCCTGCGAGAATGCGATGCGAGCGCATCACATCCTCAGTTCAGACCTGCTCTCCGGCGTCACCACGGTACCCTCGGGCATTGTGGAACTCGTCCGCAAGCAGGAAGCCGGCTACGCCTACGTAAAAGTTGGCGAATAATTGTTCGGGAATGAAAGCGCTGCGTTACTTCGGACCGAGTAGCACTTGGAAGCCGACGTAGGCGACCCATGTGGGCTGGCTGTTGTTGACCGATGTAGCCTGAAAACTGCGGGCACCCATCAACAGCAGGTTCAGCGTCTTTGCCTTGTTCATTGCCTGCCGACCGCCGATGCCAATCGTCGTCTCGCGCTGTTTGGGATAGCCCGTGGCAAAATTGCCAACGCCCTGCACGGTGTGGATGCGGTTGGCGTCCTGAATATCGTGCAGTTCGAGGTAGACTTCTGTGGCATCAGAAAATTGATGGCCCACAATGAGTCCCCGCTGCCACTGCTGCGGCACGGCGTGATTGCCGAAACTATAGCCGAAGTCGCCGTTGACGAGGATGGGGCCCACGCGGAAGTTGTATTCGATGGGCAGGAAAAAGTTGGGCCCGGGCGCAACCAGGCCCCGCGGCACGGCACGGGTAGGGTTATCCAAAAATATCTGCGGATAGGTGGAGATGCCGAGGTTGGGGTCGAGTGGCTCGTCGGCTGCTTCACCGGGCTTTTCTACTTTCGGCGGCGGAGGATGAATCACATCCAGCAGACCTGTTCCCCAACGGCCGCGGAACCAGGAATTGTCTGTGGCGCGATGCTCGTAGAATCGCCACTTGATGCCGGGATCGCTTTCGCCGAGACCGCCGATGGTTTGTCCGGGCACGCCCGGCTGCGCGAGTGTCTGCTCGATGGCGATAGGGATTTCGTACTTCAGCTGGATACGATCGCCGAGGCCGTAATTGATATCGACGTCGGGGACCTGGTAGGCAGCGGAGGAGCGGTTGCGGTCGCCAGTCCAACCGAAATTAATTTCCCAGTGCTTGTTGCCCGGCGTGCCGGGATCGTCGGTGATGAACGGCGGGCCGCCCTGCGCATGGGCAGGATGCGCCAGAGAAAGTATTGTCAGCAGGACGATAAAAATCCTCGCCATGCCGTGCTTAGTTGGGCGCAGTGTCATGCCATGCCAGAATAGCAACTGCATTGTGTCCTTGTTGTGAAGAATCTCGTACGGATTAATGACGTGTGAGTTCGGTGATGAGTTTCCGCCATTCGGGCCAGCCGGCGATGAGCGCGTCGCGCGGCGAGTCTTCGTAATCCTCAAATTCAAATCCGGGCGAGACGGTGCAGCCAAGCAGAGCGAAGCCGTATTCCTGCGGCGTATCCGGCACGAGGCGCGACCCCTGCCATACATCACGCGGAACTACATGCTGCGGAGTTTCTCCAGCGACGAGGTTGTTGCCGATGCGAACCACGTTGCCAGTACCATCAGGCAGCAGCTGCAGCATCTCCACCGGATCGCCGAGATAGAAATGAAAAATTTCATCCGAACGCAGGCGATGCATTTCAGAGAAGGTGTGCGGCTCCAGCAGATAGTAGATGGCCGTGCCGGTGATCCGCGGCGATGGATACCGCTCGGCGTTAACGATGCGTTCGTCGGATTCGTACGTGCGCACAAAGCAACCGCCTTCGCGCGGATGCGGCTGCAACCCAAGCAAACGCTTTACATCCTCTGCCGTGGGACGATTTTCTTCTGCACTGCGGCTGTGCATGGTCTTTCACTCCTGCAACGCGGAAATTTCTGCTAACGTTTCGCGCCGCGCTATGTGTAGACTAAACGGAAACCACTCGGCCAAATCAATATCCTGCATTTCCTGGAAATTTCAGAAAGACCCATGCGATGACAGACACCACCACAACGGCGGCGCGCAGCAGCAGACTCGCCTCCATCGAGCGCTATTTCCAGTTTGAAGAGCTGGGCACCAACTGGCGCACGGAAATTCTGGCCGGCCTGACCACCTTCATCACCATGGCGTACATCGTGATGGTGAACCCGGGCATCCTGCACAAGACCGGCATGCCGATTGTGGCGGTTACGGCTGCGACATGCTTCTCCGCCGCGCTGGGCAGCATCCTGATGGGCGCACTGGCGCGCTACCCGATTGCGCTGGCGCCGGGCATGGGGTTGAATGCGTACTTCACCTATGTCGTTGTGTTGAAGATGGGCATCCCGTGGCAGACGGCCCTGGGCGCGGTATTTTTCTCCGGCTGCATTTTCATGCTGCTCACCTTCGGCGGCATCCGTCAGCGGTTGATGCATTCCATTCCGCAGGAACTGCATGCGGCAGTGGCCGGCGGCATCGGTTTGTTCATCGCATTCATCGGGCTGAAGAATGCGGGCATCATCGTTTCCGACCCGGCAACTTTCGTAACGCTCGGCAACCTGAAACACCCGGCAACCGCCATCGCGCTGTTCGGTCTGCTCCTGATTGCTATCCTGCAGGCATTCCATATTCGCGCCGCCATGCTGATCGGCATTGTGGGCGCAACGCTGACCGCGTGGATGTTGCAGTTGAGCGGCGTGATTGAACACATCGTCGAGCTGCAGCCCATCACCTACGACTTCCACCAGATGACGGCGACGGTCTTCAAACTGGACCTGCGCGGTGCGCTGCATGTAGGTGCTTTTGAAATCATCTTCGTCTTTCTCTTCGTGGATTTGTTTGACAACATCGGCACGCTGGTTGCCGTCAGCAAAAAAGCCGGACTCATCGGCGAGGACCATCGTATCCCTCGGCTGAGCCGCATTTTCATAGCCGATGCAACTTCGACAATTGCCGGCTCGCTGGTCGGCACCAGTACGGTGTGCAGTTATGTGGAGTCCTCGGCCGGCGTGGCCGTAGGCGGACGCAGCGGCGTGACGGCAATTACAACGGGCATCATGTTTCTGCTGGCACTCTTTGCCGCGCCGCTGGTGGGTGCCATTCCCGATGCAGCCACGGCACCGGCATTGATCATCGTCGGCGGCATGATGCTGTCATCCATCTCTGAAGTGGACTGGCACAACCCGCTGATTTCGATTCCCGCATTCCTGACGCTGGTGATGATTCCGCTTTCGTACTCCATCGCCAGCGGCCTCAGCATCGGCATGATCAGCTATGCCCTGCTGCAGATTTTTACCGGCCGGTTCCGTAAAGAGGACTGGATGCTGTACCTGCTGGCCATACTGTTTTTGCTGCGTTTTCTATACATGGCCAAGGGATAACCCGCAGTTGACAGGCCCCGCCGCAGACGATACCCTGAAAGAGATGAATTCTCTCCAGCACCATCACGGACATCATGCGCATCACGCCCACGGCGTGTCAGCGGCCCTGTCCGGTCTGGTTCTGGTGTAGCAGCACCCCGGATTTTGAGTAGTAAAGGCCCGCTGACGCAGATTGAGCCAGCGGGCCTTTTTGCGTGTGCGGATACAACATCAACCAACAACGGCGAGCCAATCGCAACAGGATATTTCCAATGTCAACAGCAGCAGTAACAATTGATTTTGCCAAGATGGATGGGCTGGTACCCGCCATTGTGCAGGACGTAAAGACCGGCGAAGTGCTGATGGTCGGATTTGTGAATGAGACCAGCTATGCAAAAACTCTGGAGAGCGGCTTCGTCACTTTTTGGAGCCGTACACGCCAGAAGTTGTGGATGAAGGGCGAGACCAGCGGCAACCGCCTGCGTGTAATCTCCGCAGCCACCGATTGCGACTTCGACACTCTGCTGTTCAAAGTGGAAGTGGAAGGCGACGGTCTGGTTTGCCACGAAGGCACCGTAAGCTGCTTTACCAAACCCATTGCCATTGGCACGGAGAAATAACAATGTCGAACAAACTGAAGCTTGGAATTCCCAAAGGCAGCCTGCAGGACGCAACCGTGGCGCTGTTTGAACGTGCCGGCTGGCACATCGGCGTCAGCAGCCGCAGCTATTTCCCCAGCATCGACGACAAGGAAATTGAATGCATGCTGGTACGCGCGCAGGAAATGGCACGCTATGTGGAACACGGCGCATTGGATGCCGGTTTGACCGGCAACGACTGGGTGATTGAGAACGAGCACCAGGTGGAGTACATCACCAGCCTGACCTACAGCAAGGTGAGCCGCCAGAAAGTGCGCTGGGTTCTCTGCGTGCCGGAAGATTCTCCGTACCAGAAGCCGGAAGATCTGGCCGGCAAGACCATCGCGACAGAGCTCGTGGAGTTCACCAAGCGTTACTTTGCATCGAAGAACATTCCGGTGAAGGTGGAGTTCAGCTGGGGCGCGACTGAAGTGAAGCCGCCTACGCTGGCCGATGCCATTGTGGAAGTGACCGAGACCGGCAGCAGCCTGCGCGCCAATCGCCTGCGCATTATTGAAACGCTGATGGAAAGCGAGACGCAGCTGATCATGAACAAGGCCGCCGCCGGCGACGCGTGGAAGCGCGCCAAGGTGGAGAACCTTGCCATGATGCTGCAGGGCGCGATTGCGGCACAGCGGCAGGTGGGCCTGATGCTGAACGTGGAGAAGAAGAATCTGGACGCGGTGCTTTCCGTTCTGCCGTCGCTGAATTCTCCGACTGTCTCGCACCTTAGCAATTCAGAGTGGGTCGCGGTGAATACGATTCTGGAAGAGACCGTGGTGCGCGATGTGATTCCCAAGCTGAAGGCTTCGAATGCAACCGGGATTGTCGAGTATCCGTTGAACAAGGTTGTACTGTAGGAGAGCGAATGCGCAAGCGCAGAATCGATGCTAAAACCAGAGTGATTGCGCGAGCATATCTGAGTGGCGAAAAGAATGCTGTGGAAACATGCTGGCTCTTGTCTCCACGCCTTTACTGGGACCAAGGACTGGTATCAAAAGATGATTATAAATTCGTTGAACAAGTAGTGAAAACAACGAATCATCTTCCAATCGGAGAGTTCCAAGAGAACTGGCATCCTGATTTCTTACCTGTCAAGTTGAAAGAATTAGCAGTATTTGATGAAAGATATAAGGATGGCACTCGAATCGTCTGTCAAAGCATTCTTGACAGAATGGCTTTACGAAAGTTGATGAAGAAAAATGAAAATCATCAAAACTTCTAGTGCAAGCGCGGAACTTACAATCCAAAAGATTGAAAATCGCGGTCGCGTGAACACGGCGCGCGTACAGCCGGTGGTGCGCACCATCATGCGCGATGTGCAGAAGCGCGGCGATGCAGCCCTGCTGAAGTATGCGCGCAAGTTCGATCGCCTGCAGCCAGGACAATCATTGCGCGTTTCGCAGGAAGAGATGGCCGAGGCATGGCAGGCAACTCCGCGCGAGTTGCAGGATGCGATGAAAGTTGCGGCAAAAAATATCCGCAGCTTTGCGCAGAAACAAAAGCCGAAAGAGTGGCGTGCTGCGTTACGTGGAGTGACTACTGGCCAGGTGGTGCGGCCGCTTGGCTCAGTGGGCTGCTATGTTCCCGGCGGACGCTATCCGCTCCCCTCCACCGTGCTGATGACCGTGCTGCCGGCGAAAGTTGCTGGAGTAGAACGCATCGTTGTCGTCTCTCCCAAGCCTGCGCGAGAAACGCTGGCTGCAGCGCACCTTGCCGGCGTGGGAAATTTCTATCGCATCGGCGGCGCACAGGCAATTGCAGCGCTGGCCTTTGGCACAGCCACCATTGCAGCAGTGGATAAAATTGTCGGCCCGGGCAATCTCTACGTTACTGCTGCGAAGGAACTGGCCACTGAAGTTTGCGGCATCGACATGCCCGCGGGGCCGACAGAAATTGTTGTCACCAGCGAAACCGGCCGCGCGGATTGGATTGCCGCCGACCTGGTAGCGCAAGCCGAACATGATCCCGACGCATTGGCAATTTTCATCACCAGCAATGGCACGCTGGCAAAGCAAGTTGCTGCGGAAGTGAAGCTGCAGGCGCGTGAAAATCCTATCGCGAAAAAATCCATCGCCACCAGTGGAGCCATCTTCGTAACGCGCGATGTGAACGAAGCGCGTGTGATTACCAATCGGCTGGCACCGGAACACTTGACCGTCGATGCGCCGGAAGATTTGCAGTGGGTACGCAATGCGGGCTCCGTGTTTGTCGGGCTGCTATCTCCGCAGCCGATGGGCGACTATATCTCCGGCCCGAACCACGTTCTCCCCACCGGACGCGTTGGCCGTGTGCGTGGCGGCTTGAGTGTGATGGATTACGTGAAGGTCATCACCGTGCAGCAATACACTGCACAGGGAATGGCGGCGCTGGGACCGAAGGCCGTGGCGCTGGCCGATGCAGAAGGTTTGCGCGGACACGCAGCAGCAGTAAGCGCGAGGCTGAAATGAGCAACGCAGAAACGAATTCGAAGGGCGTGCAACCGCGACGCGCGGTTCTACAGATGCCGGAGTATCACCCGCCGCTGGCAGGCCGCGATGGTTTGCGCCTCGACTTTAACGAGAACACCTGGGCACCCGCGCCGGCAGTTGCAGAATGCCTACGCCAGATTGACGCCGTTGGACTCACCAAGTATCCCGAACGCGAGCCGGTGGAACGAGTAGTTGCAGCGCACTTCAATCTTGCGCCGACAGAAGTTCTGCTGACCAATGGTGTGGATGAGGCCATCCACATCGTGTGCGAAACATTTCTGGAGCCGGAGGATGAAGCGCTTATCGCCGTGCCGACATTCTTCATGTATGAGGTCTACGTGGCCGCCACCGGCGCGCGCATACAACACGTGCAGGCCGATGCGTCGCTGCAATTCCCGATTGAGAACTTCCTTGCCGCCATCCATGCACGTACAAAATTAATCTGCATCGCATCACCGAACAATCCCACTGGCGCTGTGGTTGCGAAAAAAGATTTGCTGCGCATTGCTCAGGCCGCGCCACAGGCTGTCGTACTGATTGACGAAGCCTATTACCACTTCTACGGCGAAACGATGATGGATGAAATTCGCGCGCAGAAAAACATCATCATCGCGCGCACTTTCTCTAAAGCCTATGGTCTTGCAGGGCTGCGCATCGGCCTGCTGGTTGCCGATGAGAGCCTGATGCGCCACGTTCGCAAGATGAGTTCACCGTACAACCTGAATGCGATTGCGCTCGAATGCCTGCAGGTAGCGTTGGCTGATCCGGACAACTACATCGACTGGTACGCGCAGCAAGTACGCGAATGCCGCACGCTACTGGAAAAGTCCCTGGATGTAATTGGCGTTCGCTGGTGGCCGAGCCAGGCAAATTTTGTGCTGATGCAGATTGGCCCGCTGCACAAGGAATTTGTGCAGGCCATGCGGCGGCGCGGTGTACTGGTGCGCGACCGCTCCAGCGACCCGGGCTGCGACGGCAACGTGCGCATCACCATCGGCCCGATGGAACACACGCAGCAAGGCATCGCGGCGCTGCAGGAATCACTGAAAGAAATTGGATGGAGGAGACCTGATGGCAACTAAGAAATCCGCCGGTACAAAATTGCGCACTGCAACCATCAAGCGCATCACCACAGAAACACAGATTCAACTGCGTCTGAATGTTGATGGCACCGGCATCTATAAAGTCTCTACTGGAATTCGTTTCTTCGATCACATGCTCGAACTGTTCACGCGCCACGGCGGATTCGACCTGCAAATAAATTGCACCGGCGACCTCGACGTAGATCAGCACCACACCGTGGAAGATGTCGGCATCGCGTTGGGCGAGGCTTTCGACAAAGCGCTCGGCAATAAAAAAGGAATCATGCGCGCGGGATATTTTCTGATGCCAATGGATGAGACACTCGGCATTGCCGCAGTGGATCTTTCCTGTCGCGTTGCCTGCGTGGTGGACGACAAAGTGAAGGTGCGGTTGGTCGGCGATCTGCAGAGCGAACTTGTTTTCGATTTTTTTGAAGGCTTCGCCCGCGGTGCCCGAGCCAACGTTCATCTGAAGACAATGTACGGCCGTAGCAATCACCACAAGATTGAAGCGCTCTTCAAGGCGTTTGCCCGCGCATTGCGCGCCGCATGCAGCCGCGATGAGCGAATGAAGGAAATGTTGCCATCCACAAAGGGCTTGCTGTGATCGCAGTCATCGACTACAAGGCGGGCAACCTGACCAGCGTGATGAAAGCTCTGCGTTACTTGCACGCCGATGCAGAAGTTACCGCCGACCCGGAAGTAGTTCGGCGTGCGGCAAAGATTGTGCTGCCCGGCGTGGGCCACTTTCGTGCCACACAACGGCTGGCTAATGGCGGGTTGACTGAGGCCGTGCACGAGAGCATTACAAAAGGCGCATGGTTCCTGGGAATTTGCGTTGGACTACAGTGGCTCTACGAAGGCAGCACCGAAGCTCCGGAGACTCCTGGACTCGGCGCATTTACAGGAATGTGTGAACGCTTCCCTGCCGGAATTAAATCGCCGCACGTTGGTTGGAACTCGCTCGACTCACTACGCTCCGATTCAAAAATGTTGCGCGGAATTCCAGAGGGCGGCTTCGTGTACTACACACACTCATGGCGCGCGCCGGTTTCTGCGGACACGGCGGCGCAGACAACCTACTCCGCGCCCTTCACTGCTGCCGTGGAGCGTGACAACGTGATGGGCGTGCAATTTCATCCGGAAAAATCCAGCACCGTTGGAATGACCGTGCTGAAGAATTTTGTGGAGTTATAAGTGCTGACCAAACGCATCATCGCCTGCCTGGACGTTCGCGACGGCCGCGTCGTGAAGGGCATCCAGTTTGTAGACATCATTGATGCGGGCGACCCGGCCGAGTTGGCGCACCGGCACGCCGCCGGCGGCGCGGATGAAATCGTCCTCCTCGACATCACAGCCACGCACGAAGGCCGCGGCACACTTATCGACACAGTGCAGCGCACAGCGCGCGAACTCTTCATCCCCTTCACCGTTGGCGGCGGTATTCGCACGGCAGATGATGCCGCAGCTGTCTTCGACGCTGGCGCAGATAAAGTCAGCATCAACTCCGCTGCCATTGCTCGGCCTGAATTGATTGATGAAATCGGCCAGAGCTTCGGCGCGCAGGCGGTGATTGTCGCGATTGATGCACGGCGCACTGCCAATGCAACGGACCCTGTCGGTGAGGCCGAGGTCTACGTGAGCGGTGGTCGCAAACCCACAGGACGCAAAGTTGTCGAGTGGGCGCGCGAGGCCGAACAGCGTGGTGCGGGAGAAATTCTGCTCACGTCCATGGATGCGGATGGTACGCGCAATGGTTTTGACTGTGAGTTGACGGCACTCGTCAGCGAGGCCGTGCAGATTCCTGTCATCGCCAGCGGTGGTGCCGGCAACGCACAACATTTTGCTGATGTATTCGGCCGAGGCCGTGCCGATGCAGCCCTTGCAGCCAGCATATTTCATTTCGGCATTACAGACAGTCGCGCATTGAAAGCAGAAATCCAACGCGCCGGCGTCGCTATGAGGCTTCCATGTTAATTCCTTCGATAGATTTAATGGGCGGAAAAATCGTACAACTGGTACAGGGCGAGAAGTTGAAGCTCTCGTTTGACGACTTTGATTATTGGATTAATCGCTTCAGCAAATATCCGCTGGTGCAGTTGATTGATCTGGACGCGGCAATGCGTCAGGGCGACAACCGCGCGCTGATTGAGATGATCTGCAAGCGACTGCCCTGCCAGGTGGGCGGCGGCATCCGCACGGCGCAGCAGGCCAAGACATTGTTGGCCGGGGGCGCGAAAAAAGTTATTTTTGGCTCATCACTCTTTAGCGAAGCCGGCATCAATATTGACTTCGCAAAAGAGATGAACGCCGCGCTGGGTGAAGAGGTTCTGGTCTTCAGCGTGGACACGAAGAATGGGCGCGTTGCAGTAAAGGGCTGGAAAGAAAATGTTGCGCTCACGCCGGAAGAGGCCGTCACCTGGCTGGAGCCGTACTGCTCGGCATTTCTCTACACGCATGTGGATACGGAAGGCACCATGCAGGGATTCCCCATCAATGTTGCTGCAATCCTGCGGGCGACTACGGCAAGGCAACTCATCGTCGCCGGCGGAATTCGTGAACGCGCAGAAGTGGACGCGTTGGATGCAATGGGCGTGGACGCAGTGGCCGGCATGGCCGTCTACTCCGGCACGATGGAGGCATAGGTATGGCGCTTAAATCAGGATTCGTCTCAATCATCGGCCGACCCAACGCAGGAAAATCTACGCTGCTGAATGCGCTGGTCGGCGAGAAGGTTGCCATCGTTACACACAAGCCGCAAACTACGCGCACACGCATTCTTGGCGTGCTGGAACTTGCCGCGCAGAAAAAAGAAAAAGGCGTACCTGGTCATCCGCCGGCGCAAATTGTTTTTGTGGATACGCCCGGCATCCATCGCCCGTCCACGCATCTGGATAAACGCATGATGCAGGAAGTGAACGATGCGCTGGAGTCGCGCGACATTGTGATGCTGCTGGTGGATGCAACCCGGCGGCTACCGGAGGCAGGCGACACTGCGGCACACGGCAAGCGCGCCAAATCCGAAGATGAAGATGCCTTCACTATGCAGCTCATCGCCAAGCTGGACTGCCCGGTATTTCTGCTGCTGAACAAGATTAACATGGTGAGTCCCGCAGAACTGCTGCCGCTGATTGCGTACTGGTCGGCCAAGCGCAAGTTTGCGGAAATTATTCCCATCTCCGCCCGCAAACGCAAAGGGCTGGATGTACTCACCAATCAAATTCTTGCGTACCTGCCCGAGGGCCAGCGATATTTTCCACGGGGGCAATATACAGACCAACCGGAACGCTTTCTCGCTGCAGAAATCATTCGTGAAAAAATCCTGATGCTGACCGGCGAAGAAGTGCCGCATGCGACAGCCGTAGTGATTGAACATTTTGAGGAACCGGAACCCAGTGCGAAGAAACCAGTGACACGCATTGCCGCCGCCATTTTTTGTGAACGCACGGGCCAGAAGGCCATCCTGATCGGCAAGGCCGGTGCCATGCTGAAACAGATTGGCACCACAGCTCGCAAAGAGCTTGAGTCGCTGCTGGGTACGCAGGTATTTCTGGAACTATTTGTGAAAGTAAAAGACGATTGGCGCAGTTCGCGTAGATTTGTAGAAGAGCTGGACTGGCGCAGACAACTGGAAGATCTTGCCGCCAAACAAGCGCCGGAAGATGAAGAATAATTCCAACGCAGCAACTGCAATTATTCTTTGACGCTAATTCCCAGCGCTTTCATTTTTCTGTAGAGATGACTCCGCTCCAGCCCGAGCGATTCTGCTGCGCGGCTGATGTTACCGTGGCACTCATCTAATTTTTTCAAAATATAGTCGCGCTCATACGCTTCGCGGGCCTGCTGCAGCGTGCTGAACTCCTGCCCCTGCCGCGCTGCTGAGCGGCCGCGTTCGCGCAACACCAGTACCGGCAAATGTTTGCGTTCGAGCCGTGTCACGCGCGGATTCAGAATCAGCACACGTTCGATAACATTGCGTAGCTCGCGCACGTTACCCGGCCAGTTGTACTGCATCAGCATGGCGATGGCGTCCTCTGAAAGTTCCACGCGCGGCCTCCCATACTGGCGGCCAAACTCGATAAGAAATTCGCGCGTCAGTAAAGGGATGTCTTCTTTGCGTTCCCGCAGTGGTGGCACGAAAAAAGGGATTACGTTGAGCCGATAGAAAAGATCTTCGCGAAAATTTCCGCGTGCAATTTCTTCTTCCAGATCTTTATTGGTGGCGGCAATCACGCGCGCGTCTACAACGATAGGGCTGGTGGCGCCGACGGGCGTGAAGCGCTGCTCATCCAGAGCATGCAGCACCTTGGCCTGCGTCTTCAGGCTCATGTCGCCGACTTCATCCAGGAATAAAGTGCCGCCATCAGCGCGCTCAAAAGTGCCGCGTTTTTCCGCAGGCCCGCCGGAGATTGCATTGTGGCGATAGCCAAACAGTTCGCTCTCGATGTAGTCCTCGGGAATGGCCGCGCAATTCAGTTCGATAAAAACGCGCTCACGACGTTCGCTCTCTGCGTGGATGGCGCGGGCAATTAACTCCTTGCCGGTGCCGGACTCGCCATAGATGAGCACGCGGCCGTTGGTCGGCGCCATCAATTTAATCTGCTGGCGCATTGCCTTCATAGAGACACTGTCACCGGTGATGGTGCTGCGCGCACTCAACTGGCGACGATACTCGCGATTATCCAGACGCAAACGCCGTGCATCAATAGCGTTCTTCAACACAATCAAAGTCCGCTCAAGCGAAAGCGGCTTCTCAAGAAAATCAAATGCTCCCAGCTTGGTGGCGCGCACGGCGGACTCAATCGTGCCGTGGCCGGAAATGATGATGACCTCGGGCGTCTCATCGCTGGCCATGCCGCGAATGTCGGCCAGCGTATCCAGACCATCGCGGTCCGGCAGCCACACATCCAGCAGCACTGCGTCAAAGACCGCGTCGCGCAGCAACGTAAGGGCTTCGGTCGCCGTACCGCTTGTGGTCACCGTGTAACCTTCGTCGCTCAGCACGCCTTCCAGCGATGCGCGAATCTCCGCTTCATCATCAACAATCAGCACATGGCTCATGCGCGTTCTCCTGTGCCAAGCGCGGGCGTGGCCGTTGATTCCATTTCATTGACTGTATGCACCAGCGGCAGCTCAATCAAGAATCTTGCACCGGCCGGTGAATTCTTTTCAGCGCGAATGGTGCCACCGTGGTCCTGAATAATTTTCGCCACAATCGCCAGCCCCAACCCGGTGCCGCGTTCTTTGGTGGAAACATAGGGCATGAAGAGCCGCTCGCGCATGTCGTCGGTCAGGCCATGGCCCGTGTCTGCGATGACCAACTCTGCCATGTTCGCCGTGCCGCTGCTATCCACTAACGATGTGGAAATATAAATCTCGCGCAGCAGCGAATCCTGCACTGCTTCGGCGGCGTTGTCGATTAGATTCGCCAACGCGCGCTTCAGGGACTCCGCATCGGCCATCACCGGCGGAAGGTCTTGCGCGAGATCCAGACGAATATTGATGCCTTCTAAACGACCGGCAAACAGCACCAGTGAATTTTTTACGATATTGTTCAGATCGGCAGGCCGCGGTTGTGCCGCCGGAAATTCCGCGAGCGTTGCAAACTGGTCCACCAGCTTGCGCATGCTTTCCACGGAGCTGCGAATCACTTCGCTGCATTTCTGCATGATGCCGACTGATTCGTTCTGTTGCGTGGGTGCAGGCAACCGCAGCAAATGTCGTTGTA
>Ga0164296_1003965_pt1 | contig 13670 bp, 12 predicted proteins | sample GEODES057metaG_FD_113533 | JGI IMG/M metagenome (GOLD analysis project Ga0164296, IMG submission 113533) | Dystrophic lake water microbial communities from Trout Bog Lake, Wisconsin, USA - GEODES057 metaG | ecosystem: Environmental > Aquatic > Freshwater > Lake | place: USA: Trout Bog Lake...
TTTGAATAATCAGTAGGTCTGGAAAATTGAGACTTGCAGCCTCAATTTCAATCAAGACCTCGCCCTCGCCGGGGAGGGGGGTTGGGACCTCTTTCCAAACTAAATCATCTACGCCCGTTGTCTGCTCACAAAACCATGCCTGCATGAGTAATCTCCTTAATTTAAAACCTTTTTTCCCAATGATAAGGCCTATTTGATGCGGCTTTGAAGTCAATTCAAGTGCTTTGACCTCAATTTCCTAAATCAAAAGGTTCAAAGTTGAAATTTGGTCATGAGTAAATCTTATAGTGACCCTACAATAGTCTTAATTTAAAGGGGTGTTGATGAAAATACTAGTGTCCAACGACGACGGCTATCAAGCTCCGGGAATAGTTGCGCTTTATGAGGCATTAAAAGATCTAGGCCAAGTCGAAGTTGTCGCACCAGAACACAATAACAGCGCCAAATCGAATGCTTTGACGCTTAACGCTCCTTTGTATGTCAACAAAGCGGCAAACGGATTTAGGTACATCAACGGCACGCCCGCCGACTGTGTTCACATTGCCCTGACAGGTCTACTGGGCTATAAGCCTGATTTAATCGTCTCTGGGATCAACAATGGTGCAAATATGGGTGACGATACGATCTACTCTGGCACTGTGGGTGCGGCTATGGAGGGGTATTTGATGGGTATACCTGCTATTGCTTTCTCTCAAGTTAAAAAGGGTTGGGAGCATATTGACGCCGCAGCGGCCACTGCCCGCGCATTGGTGCTGCAACTAAGCGAGGGGCACATCCTGGGCTCCAAACCATGGCTTTTAAATGTTAATGTACCTAATTTACCGTTTGATAAACTGGGCAAGCATAAGATTTGCCGCCTTGGGCGAAGGCACGCTGCAGAGCGCGTCATCACTCAGGAAAGTCCACGCGGTGAACTGATGTACTGGATTGGGGGAGCCGGTCCCGTCAAAGATGATGCGAGTGACACAGATTTCTTTGCAACTGCTAATGGAGATGTCTCGATTACACCGTTGCAAATCGATTTAACAGAGCACGCTCAACTCTCCTCCTGGAAGAAAGTGTTGGGTTAAGTTGTTTGTGTTAAGTTGGTTGTGTTAAGTTGGTTGTATCAAGTTGGTTGTATCAAGTTGGTTGTATCAAGTTGCTCGATTCTTTAAGGGCTCTTGTGAGCACAGTGCGAGGTCGAGCTATTAAAAATTGCGATAAGTCACTGATATAAGCCTTTGCAACTTAAGTGAATTTTTAATGTGTAACATATTCCATATTTAGCTACCCTTTTGCAAAAAAATTAATTTAAGTTTTATCAGATTAATTAGCCTTAATGAATAAAGAACGACCCAAATTTCCGTTGCAGTTAGATTCTTTAGAGCCGAAAAAAAAACTGAGCTCCCCAAGCGCGCTTGGCATAAAGTCTTTGTCTCAAAAATCAAATCTTAATTTCACAAGTACCAAACCCAGTAAAGTTACTTTTGAGAGCCCAACCGGTGTGGGGTTAGACTCGGCCGCAGTGCGTGAGCATTTAATACGCAAACTGGCTGAGCAAGGCATTGAGGATGAATTTGTACTGAGCGCGATGTTACATGTTGAGCGGCACAAGTTTGTGGATACTGCTCTTGTCAATCAGGCGTATGAGGATACGAGTTTGCCCATTGGTTTAGGGCAAACGATTTCTAAGCCCAACGTCGTTGCGCGAATGATTGAGTTGCTCAGAAGAGGCAAAAACCTCTCAATTAACGGTAAGTTGGGACGGGTGCTGGAGATTGGTACAGGGTGCGGATACCAAGCAGCGGTACTTAGTTTGGTATCCAAGGAGGTTTACAGCATTGAGCGTTTAAAAGGTCTGTTTGACAAAGCCAAAGAAAATCTGAGACCTTTGCGAGTGCCTAATTTGCATTTGATATTTGGCGATGGAATGCTAGGCTATGAGTCGGGGGCCCCCTATAGCGGCATCATCGCGGCCGCGGGGGGGGAGAGCGTTCCACAGGCTTGGCTGGATCAATTGGCCCTGGGTGGAAGAGTGGTGGCCCCTGTGGTTATTCAAAATAAATCTCAGGCTCTTGTTGTTATCGATAAAACTGAGAGCGGCTTTGTTAAATCTTTTTTCGAGCCCGTTCACTTTGTCCCTTTAAAATCGGGGATTAACTAGCACTGCATGGAGACGATTGATGTGCGCAATTAAGCAATCTTTTGATGCAGTCAGGCTCTGTACTGATCAAAAGTTATATTCCATCTCGCTACTTTTAGTAGCGCTGATGGTGTCCGCGTGCTCAAGCACCAAGCCGATCAAGATCCCCGCACCTGTGATAGATCACTCACTTCAAAAATCGGGCGTAAAAGACTCACAAGACGAAACGAGTGCAAAAGCATCAACTTCGCCAGTGGTTGAGTCAACGACCAAACCAGGTTATTACACCGTAAAGTCGGGCGATACATTGATCCATATCTCACTTGATAATGGGCAAAATTGGAAAGATTTGGTGCGTTGGAATAATATTGACAATCCTAATCGAATCGAGGTGGGTCAAGTTCTGCGTGTTTTGCCTCCCGATTCAAACGTGAGCGCTGAAGGGGTTGTGGTTAGGCCTGTTGGATCTCAAAATAACCCAACTCCGGCGGTGACCTCTCCAAGTCCCGTTACCTCATCCACTGCATCTGGTTCAAATACTGCAACCACTTTGGCATCAGCACACGCAGCGAGTCCTTCAAGTGGCGTTGGTGGACCAAGTACGGCAAATACGGCAATTGTTAGCGCCCCGTCTTCCCCAGTTCCTCCACCCCCCTCAACTCCTTCAACCACGACGACCACGACGACCACGACGACCTCTCGCGCTGCTTCAACAGGTTCCTCAGACAACGCCCCAGATACCCCCTCTTTCATTTGGCCCGCCTCTGGTAAAGTAATTGTTAATTTTGATGAAACAAAAAACAAAGGCATAGACATTGGCGGCAAATTAGGTGAGCCAGTGCTAGCAGCTGCAGATGGGAAAGTTGTTTACTCTGGCTCTGGTCTGAGAGGGTACGGCAATTTAATCATCATCAAACACAACAACACTTACCTTACGGCTTACGCCCACAACCAAACCTTGATAGCCAAGGAGGATCAGCAGGTCAAGCAAGGGCAAAAGATTGCAGAGTTGGGCAGTGGCGATTCGGACCAACCCCTGGTCCATTTTGAGATCAGAAAGTTGGGTAAACCCGTTGATCCTCTTAAATGGTTGACACCGCGTTGAGGCATAAATCTAGATCAAGAGCAAAAGGAGTTGTATCCAAAGAGGGGGACTCTTTGGACCCTGCTTTTTACGCAAGTGCACCAACCTACTTCATCGAGTCTTTGGATCTTGAGGGGCGAGGGGTTAGTAGAAGAGAGGACGGCAAAGTCATATTCATTGAGGGTGCTCTGCCCTTTGAGACCGTTAAGGCACAGATAAATATTCGAAAACCAAAATTTGAAGAGGGCGTATGCGTTCAAGTCCTAAAAGAGTCATCCCAACGCGTCAAACCTGAGTGCGATTATTTTGGACTCAAGAGAACAAATTGCGGGGGGTGCAAGATGCAGCACTTGCACGGAAGTGCTCAAATCGCGATTAAACAGCGAGTGCTTGAAGATAATTTATGGCATATTGGCAAAGTCAAGCCTTTAGAGATAACGCGAGCTGTCCAAGGTCCCCAGTGGGGGTACCGGTATAGGGCTCGTTTATCGGTTCGTTATGTGAAGGCCCGAGAGCATGCTTTGGTTGGATTTCATGAGCGGCAAAGCCGCTACGTAGCTGACATACATTCTTGTTCAATATTGCCTAAGCATGTGAGTGACATGCTTTTGCCTCTCAGGGATTTGATCAGCTCTTTGCAAGTGCGGGAGAGTTGCCCGCAAATTGAAGTTGCCTGCGCCGACGAAGTCACAGCATTGGTTTTGCGCCACCTCGAGCCGCTTGAGAGTCCTGATATTGAGCTTTTAAAAATTTTTGCTGACCAGCACAATGTCCAGTGGTGGCTTCAACCCAGTGGTACCGACTCTCTACACCTCATGCAAGAAAATGAGCCGTCCAAATTGGCTTACAGCATTGAAGAGTTTGGCGTAAGAATGCCTTACCGACCCTCAGACTTTACGCAGGTCAACCCGCATATCAATGAGGTTTTAGTCTCTAAAGCAATTAAGTATCTTCAGCTCAAAAGCGGTGAGAGAGTGGTTGATTGGTTTTGTGGACTAGGTAACTTTACGTTGCCTCTTGCCACACTCGCCTGCGAGGTGCTTGGTGTAGAGGGCAGTGAGATATTGGTGGCCCGAGCTCAAGAGAATTATGTCTACAACCAACAAAGGCGCACCACTCCTTTGAGCGCAGGTGCAGGCGTCTCGCTGGAGCCTCTTAGTCCGACGCGCTTTGTTGTGAGAAATCTCTTTGAGATGACTCCAGAGGTGCTTTGGGCTGATGGAGCTTTTGATAAATGGTTGATTGATCCGCCTCGGGAAGGCTGCATGGCCCTGGTCAAGGCTTTGGCACAAATTAGTCAGTTGAAAAGTGTTAAGGATGACTCCAACCTACAAAGCCCGAGAGGAGCGTGGAATCCTCCTAAACGAATCGTTTATGTGAGCTGTAATCCGGCCACTTTAGCTCGAGATGCGCAGATTTTGGTACATGATGCGGGCTATATTTGCAGTTCTGCTGGGGTAGTCAACATGTTCCCCCAGACGGCTCATGTTGAGAGCGTAGCGGTCTTTGATTGGCCTGTTGCGTCCTAGGTTCGCTTCTTTAATCCATACCCAAGATCAGTTTGTGCATTTGCAAGCTGGCGTCTCAGGCCGCTAAAAGGGGCTTTTGTAAAAAAACAATTAGATTCTCATTATGAGTGTGCGCTTGCTTATGTTTTATCTATCTAAATACGGTTTTCTTTCACAGCTTACCTGCACCATAACCACCTAAATCATAGGGGTCTCTAAAATTGAATGAAAGCGACGAATTCAAAGTGATATGTCTGGGCTCGCCAATAAAAAAAGTTCCTGAGGCGGCGAACCAAAGGAACTTTTTAGATTTTAAGTTTGCGTCCACTTACGCCGTCTAGGCCGTTTAGTCGTCAGATGCGGGGAGTTTAATCCCGCTCGCCACCAAAAATGCCCAGCAAAGCCAAGAGACTTTGGAACACATTAATGATGTCTAAATACAGAGTCAACGTGGCAGATATGTAGTTTGTTTCACCACCGTCCACAATCTGCTTCAAATCGTAGAGCATGTAAGCGCTGAAGATTCCAATTGATGCCACAGAGATGACTAGCATTCCAGTGCTTGAGCCTACGAACATATTGATCAAACTACCGGCCATGAGCATGAGTACCCCAACGAAAAGCCATTTGCCCATGGTTGAGAGGTCGCGTTTAATCACTGTTGATAAACTGGCCATTAAAAAGAAAACACCGGCCGTACCACCAAAAGCGGTCATGACAAGCTCGGCGCCGTTTTTGAAGCCCAAGACCGTGGCAATAAGTCTAGAAAGCATCAATCCCATAAAGAAAGTGAAGCCAAGCAAAGCATAGACGCCGGTTATGGTGTCTTTGGTTTTCTCAATTACAAAAATTCCGCCGATGGCAATGACGAGCATCAAAATACCGCCCATAGTGCCAATGGATTGGGTAATACCTGTTACAACCCCGATCCAGGCGCCTAAAACGGTCGGAATCATACTGAGGGCCAACAACCAATAAGTGTTGCGAAGCACTCGGTTTTTAACCTCTGAATCAGAAACTATGTAGGGGTAGCCAGTTGATTCAAATTCATTGTTCATTTGTAACTCCAAAATATGTTCAAAAAGCACAATTGTGATTTTAAGCCATTTCGACTGAATTAGCCATTAACCCTATTAGACAAGCACGAATTGCACTCAACTACCATTCAGTTTAGGAAAAATTGCCGTCATCAGTGCTCAAGAAAGGCTTTCGCAGCCTAGACTAGAATGTACTATCAACTTACATCACTTACATCACTTACATCACTTACAGGGTAAACCCATGAGAATCAAACACTATTTGGAGAGCGCGGACATTAAGCTGATCTTAGCGGCAAGTGAAGCTGAGGCTCACAAACACAATTGGGCGGTTTCCATTGCCGTAGTTGATGATGGTGGGCACTTACTTGGATTTAGCCGTTTAGACTCAGCCGCTCCTTTTTCTGCGCATATGGCCCCTGCCAAGGCCAACACCGCAGCTTTAGCCCGTAGAGAGACCAAAGTTTATGAGGACATCATAAACGGGGGAAGGTACGCATTTTTAACCGCACCAGACGTAAACGGTCTTTTGGAGGGAGGGGTACCCATCTTGAAAGACGGACAAGTCATTGGCGCGGTGGGCGTCAGTGGTGTTAAATCCAATGAGGATGTTCAAATAGCAAAGGCCGGAATTGAGGCCTTCTACAAACAAAATCCTTAAGCTTTAAAGAAATTGATATATTTTCAGTAGCTCAAACTCTCGGGCTTGATTTCTTGCAAGATGGTTGTGGCAATTTCCTCAATACTTTTTGTGGTCGTAGAGAGCCAGCGAATTCCCGCTCTGCGCATCATCGCCTCAGCCTCCCTGACCTCGAGCTGACAATTCTCGAGTTTTGCATACTTGGAGTTTGGGCGCCTTTCATGGCGAATCTCGCTCAAACGCTCAGGGTGAATGGTCAGACCGAATATCTTTTTAATATGCGGTCTTAGCGCCTCAGGCAGTTGTTGGCGCTCAAAGTCCTCTGGGATGAGTGGGTAATTGGATGCTTTTAAACCGTGTTGCATGGCCAGATAAAGGCTCGTAGGGGTCTTGCCACTGCGACTAACCCCTACCAAAATAACGTCCGATAACTCAAGATCTTTGTTAAGTTGCCCATCATCATGAGCAAGGCTAAAGTTAATAGCCTCTATTCTGTCGTGGTAGGCGCGGCTTTTGCTGACATCGGAGAAGCGTCCAATTCTATGATTCGATTTGATACCGAACTCTTCTTCTAGGGGGTGAACAAAGGTGCCAAACATGTCCATTAGCTTGCCTTCACAATGATCTTTAACGACCTCAAACACTTCCGTATTGGCTAAGGTGGTGAAGACGATGGGTCGTTTACCCTCGAGTTGCCCCGTGTGGTTGATTTGCCTCACGGCTTGGTGAGCCTTATCGACGGTGTCAACAAAGGGCAGTCTTATATGGCGGGGGGTCAGTTCAAACTGAGCCAAGATGGCGTTACCAAACGTCTCTGCAGTAATGCCAGTACCATCAGACACAAAGAAAACGGTGTAGTTGTGCATAGAAATTAAATGTAAAGTGAGCAGTGACTTGATGTTTAAATTTGAATTTAAGCGAACAGCTCAAATACTTAATGAGAGGGTTAGATTTTTTAATTCATCTAAGGCACAGCTGGGCATACCTTAAAATGGTTGATATTTTAACGAAACGTCCTAAATGTACACCCCATCAAACCAACAACACACCCACATGGATGTACTTGGGCGTTTTCTGTTCTCGGGCCCCCCAAAGGCTGAGCGTTCTTTGCTCGCCCAAAAGGTAAGAGCCCGGGCTCATAAGGTTTTAACTTCTGGAGCACTTTTATGTCTAACCTATTCGAATCGACCGCCTTGGTCGTGCCTTTTGAAAAACTGAGGATGACCGACGTGGAGTCGGTGGGCGGTAAAAACGCCAGTCTCGGGGAGATGATTTCACAACTTCCGTCTGGGGTGAAGGTCCCAACTGGATTTGCAACCACTGCACACGCCTTTAAAGAGTTCTTGAAATTTGAGGGCTTGAGCACGAAAATCGAACAACGCCTTTCAAACTTAGACATAGAGGACGTTAGGGAGCTTGCCAAAGCGGGTTCAGATATCAGGGGATGGATCCTTAGCCAACCTTTCCCCAAAGACTTAGAGACTCAAATTGCAAGCGCCTTTAAGGTGCTCAATGCAGACCAAACTGAGGCCTCCTACGCAGTGCGCTCCTCAGCCACTGCGGAGGATTTACCTGATGCCTCTTTTGCAGGGCAACAAGAGACATTTTTAAACGTTGTGGGTCTACCCGATATTTTGCACAAAATGAAGGAAGTTTTTGCATCTTTATACAACGACCGGGCCATTAGTTACAGAGTACATAAAGGTTTCGCGCACGCCGGGGTTGCATTATCTGCTGGGGTTCAGCGAATGGTGCGATCTGATAAGGGCTCTGCTGGTGTGATGTTCACCATCGACACAGAATCTGGATTTGAGGATGTGGTTTTCATTACGTCTAGTTACGGGCTTGGGGAGACGGTGGTCCAAGGCGCAGTCAATCCAGATGAGTTCTATGTTCACAAGCCCATGAGTCGTGCCGGTAAGAGGGCGATTATTAGACGAAGCTTGGGCTCCAAGCTTATACAAATGACCTTTACCAGCGCTGAGGAAAAAAAGCAAAGCGGGCAACTTGTAAAAACTGTGGATGTTCCTGTTGAACAAAGAAACAGATACTCATTAACTGACTCTGATGTGGAACAACTCGCCAAATACGCCCTCATCATTGAAAATCATTATGCTCGCCCTATGGACATTGAGTGGGGTAAGGACGGGGTAGACGGTCAAATCTACATTCTCCAAGCAAGACCCGAGACCGTAAAGAGCCAACAAAAGGGAAAGGCTGAGATGCGTTATACCCTCAAAGGCACAAGTAATGTGCTTGCAGAGGGGCGTGCGATTGGGCAGAAAATTGGAACGGGTCCCATCCGTCTTGTTCACTCGCCTGCTGAGATGGACCAAGTGCAAGCGGGAGATATTTTGGTGACCGATATGACCGACCCTAACTGGGAGCCCGTCATGAAGAGAGCCAGCGCAATTGTGACCAACAGGGGAGGGCGCACTTGTCACGCAGCCATTATTGCTCGAGAACTAGGGATTCCGGCCGTTGTTGGGTGCGGGGATGCGACAGAGCGGCTAACAGATCAAACACTCGTAACCGTTAGTTGCGCTGAGGGGGATACGGGATTTGTGTACGAGGGCTTGCTTGAGACGGAGGTGACCGAGGTGGAGCGGGGCACGATGCCACACATTGCTACCAAAATCATGATGAATGTAGGTAATCCTCAATTGGCATTTGATTTCGCTCAGCTCCCCAATGAAGGCGTTGGTCTCGCGCGACTTGAATTCATTATCAATAACAACATCGGGGTCCACCCAAAAGCTATTTTGGAGTATCCCAATTTGGACGCTGATCTAAAAAAAGCGGTGGAATCAGTTGCTAGAGGCCATAACTCGCCCAAAGGTTTTTATGTCGACAAAGTAGCGGAGGGGATTGCTACTATTGCAGCTGCTTTTTGGCCTAAACCGGTGATCGTTAGGCTGTCTGACTTTAAGTCCAATGAGTACCGAAAATTAATTGGTGGCTCTCGCTACGAACCTGAGGAAGAAAATCCAATGCTTGGCTTTAGAGGTGCAGCTCGGTACTTGGCAGACGATTTCAGACCCGCTTTTCAAATGGAGTGTGAAGCAGTTAAACGAGTCCGAAACGAGATGGGACTTACCAATGTACAACTCATGGTGCCATTTGTGAGGACTCTGGGTCAAGCCAAAAAGGTTATAGACTTACTTGCAAGCTTTGGTCTAAAGAGTGGGCAAGATGATTTGAAGATCTTAATGATGTGTGAGATACCTAGCAACGCAGTACTCGCGGATCAATTTCTGGAGTTTTTTGACGGCTTTTCTATTGGATCGAACGACTTAACTCAGCTCACTTTGGGGCTTGACAGGGATTCAGGGATGCCTCTTTTAGCGGCTGATTTTGATGAGCGTGATCCTGCAGTTCAAGTACTTCTTAAAAATGCAATTGATGCGTGTTTAAAAAGAGGTAAATATGTCGGTATTTGCGGACAAGGTCCCAGCGACCATCCAGACTTTGCGCATTGGTTGGTGGATCAGGGTATTTCATCGATCTCATTAAACCCCGACAGTGTGATTGGGACTTGGAAATCAATCGGCATTAAGACTTGAAATCTTCGCCGACATAAGCTTGAGTGAACGGTTTCCCAAGACAAGGGGAGAGAGCAAGGTGTGGGCAAGTCATGAAAGGCACTAAACGGCATCTACTGCGCCATCTATAGTGCCATCTATAGCGCCATCTATAGCGCCATCTATAGTGCCTTAGGGCTATGACCGCCCCCGCCACCTTCCCCGTCACCTTCCCCAGTTGTTCCAATAACCTTTAGGTAACTCTTCGATCCAAGAGCATCTTGCAAGATCGTCTTATTAGCAACACTGTGCGCGGATTTGCCAGATGTCGATGGAAATGGTTATAATAGCCCTCTTTGCCTTGCTCTACCGCGTCTAGACGCCGCGGGGGGCTCAACCCACAAGGAGAGTTTATGCGTCATTATGAAATCGTACTTTTGATCCATCCTGATCAAAGTGAACAAGTCCCAGCTATGCTCGACCGCTATAAGAGCATGATTACTGCCGGGGGCGGTGCAATTCACCGCATTGAAGATTGGGGTCGTCGCCAACTGACCTACATGATCAACAAACTTGCAAAGGCCCACTACATTTGTGTGAACATTGAAGCCACTCAAGAGGTGATGGCTGAGTTAGAGCACGCTTTTAAGTTCAATGACGCTGTGCTTCGTCATTTGACTGTGTCCAAGAAAAAGGCTGAGACAGGTCCATCAGTCATGATGAAGTCTGTTGAGCGCGAAGAGGCCCGTAAAGCTCAGCATTCTGAGTTTCAGGCATAAATTTTCAAGAGCAGCAGTTAATTTTTACGAAAGGCGTGAACCGGGTAGAACTAAGTGCAAAGATTGTTGAACGATCTACACCACGTTTTACTCCAGCTGGCTTACCTGCCCTCGATCTGATCTTAGAGCATGAGACAGAACTTGAGGAGCTAGGACACAAGCGAGTTGTGAAGTTATCCATAAAAGCCTTGGTGATGGGGGAGACGGTTAAGACCTTATCTGACTCATCCCTCGAAGTTGAATGGAGATTCTCTGGATTCTTGGTTTCACCCAAATCGTATAAGACTGTTATTTTTCATATTCAAGAAATTTCAAAGTTATAAGGGAGGCTCACAAAATGGCCACATTTAAAAAGTTCAACAAAGACAAACGCCCAAAGCGCAACACACAGTCACTGCTTTTCAAACGCAAACGATTCTGCCGTTTTACGGTCACTGGAGTCGAGGAAATTGACTACAAAGACATCGACACATTGCGCGACTTTATTGCTGAGAACGGCAAAATTATTCCTGCTCGTTTGACGGGGACACGTGCCATTTTCCAGCGCCAACTCAACACTGCAATCAAGCGTTCGCGCTTTCTTGCGATGTTGCCTTACACCGATCAACACAAGATCTAAGGACAACACATCATGCAAATTATTCTTCTAGACAAAGTTGTCAACCTTGGAGACTTGGGTGACGTCGTTAAAGTTAAAGACGGTTTTGCTCGTAACTTTTTGATTCCCTCTGGACGCGCTAGACGCGCAACGGACGCAGCGATCAAAGATTTCGAGGCTCGCCGCGCTGAGTTGGAGAAAGTCGCCGCAGAAAAACTGGCCTCCGCCAAGCAGTTGGGTGAAAAGCTTGGTGGTACGACCATCAAGGTTACGCAAAAGTCAGGTGTTGATGGTCGTTTATTCGGCTCAGTTACAAACCACGACATCGCTGAGGAGCTCAACAAAGGCGGCTACAGCGTGTTGAAGTCACAGATCCGTATGCCCAATGGCCCAATCAAAGTTGTGGGTGACTCCAGTGTGAGCGTCTCCTTACACACCGACGTTGTCGTTGAGATTAACGTCAGCGTTTACGGCGAGTCAGCTTAATCTCTTGACCTAACTGTTTATATCTCCGGTTGGAGTATTAAATCTAAAAGAGGGAGAGTCAACTACGGTTTGATTCTCCCTCTTTTTATTTTCTTGATCGATTGTTATTCTCGAGCCGCAGAAACTGGGCATCTGGGTATCTGGGTATCAAAAGGTACTTATAAAACCTTATCAGCAGCTTTTCAACAGGTTTGTGCACAGGCTTTGAAATTTAGTTTTATTTAGAGCGACCTCCTTATGGATCTCTAGTTCACTCGGATGTATAGTTCAAGTGTGGCCAATTGAGGAGTTCAACAACACGTGGACTGCCCCTTCTAGCCCCAACCTTAAGTACCCAAACATGTCAGTCGTATCTTTCTCTAGAAACAAATTTTCACCCGAGTTGAGTGATCCTCAGATAGCGCAACTGCGCGTGCCCCCTCACTCCCTTGAGGCAGAGTCTTGCGTATTGGGTGGGTTGTTGTTGGACAACTCTGCTTGGGACAGAATTTCAGATGTCATCTCAGAGGGGGACTTCTTTAAGTTTGAACATCGCTTGATTTACACATCAATAAAGGAGCTCATCTCTGCCAACCGTCCTGCAGACGTGATCACTGTATTTGAGGCTCTACAGGGGGTTGGGAAAGCGGATGCTGTTGGAGGTCTAGGGGCACTTAACTCACTTGCTCAGTATGTGCCTAGCGCGGGCAATATAAGGCGTTACTCCGAGATTGTCAGAGAGCGAGCTATTTTGCGTAAATTAGTGGTCGCAAGCGAAGAGATTGCAAACGAGGCCTTCAACACAAAGGGTAAACCTGTTGCTCAAATCTTGGATGAGGCGGAGCAAAAAATATTCAAAATTGGAGAGGAAGGAGCAAAGCTCAGACAAGGCTTCCAACTCATGGATAAATTGGTCTCTGAGCTTTTGGGACGGGTGGAGGAGATGTCACAAAACCCAAACGACATAACCGGGGTACCCAGCGGCTTTAGAGACTTTGATGAAATGACCTCTGGCCTGCAGCCCGGGGATCTGGTTGTGCTCGCTGCACGGCCCTCAATGGGCAAGACCGCTTTGGCCATCAATATTGCAGAGCACGTGGCCGTTGCAGAGGGGCTCCCAGTTGCCGTGTTCTCCATGGAGATGGGCGCCTCACAACTTGCGATTCGTTTGGTTGGCTCGATTGGGCGTATCGATCAGGGCCACTTGAGAACAGGTCGATTAAGCGATGATGAATGGCCCCGTTTGACACAGGCCGTCGAGAGACTTCAAAGTGTCTCCCTCTTTATTGACGAGACGCCTGGACTCAGCCCAAGCGAACTCAGAGCCAACGCTAAGAAGTTATCCCGTCAGTGCGGCAAACTGGGGCTAATCGTGGTGGATTATTTACAACTCATGTCCACTGGTTCTTCTGATGGAGATAACCGAGCAACTGAGCTTGGGGAGATATCTAGGGGCCTGAAGATGCTGGCCAAAGAGTTGCAGTGCCCCATCATTGCACTTTCTCAGCTCAATAGGGGGGTTGAGACTAGAACTGACAAACGCCCCATGATGAGCGATTTGAGAGAGTCTGGCGCGATTGAGCAAGACGCCGATGTTATTATGTTCATTTATAGAGATGATTACTATTACAAAGACTCCAAAGAACCTGGAGTTGCTGAGATCATTATCGGTAAACAAAGGAACGGTCCCACAGGGACCGTGAAGTTATCGTTTTTAAAGCCACTGACCAAATTTGAGTCAATGACGCGCGGCAACGAGAGGGATTAGGCCTGAGTGAGCGCTACCGCCCCCGCCCAAACCTCACCCTCACCCTCACCCTCACCCTCACCCTCACCCTCTAGTGGCTAAAAAGAAAAGAAGTAAAAAGTAAAGATAAGTTTAAATCAAAAGGTCACAGCACATCGCTTGCAAA
>Ga0164296_1003966_pt1 | contig 13670 bp, 11 predicted proteins | sample GEODES057metaG_FD_113533 | JGI IMG/M metagenome (GOLD analysis project Ga0164296, IMG submission 113533) | Dystrophic lake water microbial communities from Trout Bog Lake, Wisconsin, USA - GEODES057 metaG | ecosystem: Environmental > Aquatic > Freshwater > Lake | place: USA: Trout Bog Lake...
AAGCAGGAAATGAAGCTGTTGGACGGGGGAACCGAGATTTCCGCGTAGTTGGTCAGATGACCGACGTTATCGACGTTCGCGACGGCGATGTAGCTCGTGGTGTAGCCGTTGTCCTTGTCCTGGCTGAACATCAGTTTGCTGCCGTCAGGCGAGAACGCGATACCGGTGAAGCTGCCGCTCGAGCTTGACGGTGGCGTGTAGGTCTGCACGACGGCCCCGGATTGCGTGTTGAACACGTGCACGGTGCCTGCTTGCGGGCTCAAGTTTCCGCCCCAGTTGCTCATCGTGAGTACCGCTGCGAGCGGTAAGGTCGGGTGCAGTGCAAGCGCCTTGGCGCGGGTCTCGCCGAAGGTAACCTGCGTGCCGGCAGGGGTCAGTACCTGGCCGCTGGCCACGATGTAAGAGTTGTTCTGTTGCAGGCCCGGCACGAAGGTCGGGAAGGGGTTCGAGCCCACGGCGATGGCCGAGGAAGCGAGGCCGAGGGCTACGAGGCCCGCGAGTGGGTTGAGTCTTTTCTTTCGAGCGAGGTTTCTTGCCAGGTTTTTCTTGCGCGCCACGATGCGATCTCCCATGACCGGTTGCGAGGATGTGCGGGGCTGTCAAGCCTTGCGGCTACGACGGCTGTCGTTCGTGCCTGCGGTTCCAACCGGTGTTGTCGTGCCGCTCAGGGCGGGGTGCCGACAACACACAGCAGAATGGCAAACAGGAATGAGGTCCTACGCTAACGGCCAAATGTGACCGGACCGATGCAGAAATGTGAACTGTGCACTCCGCAGACTGATTTTCTTTGACCGTTTGACTTAATCTGCGTCGCCAGTCCCTGCGGGGGCCTCGAGCGCCCGTTACGTGCAGATCACTCGAGCGAGTTCGCGCGCAGGGCGCCGAGTGCGCCGAGGCAGTGTTCGTAGTGCCGCCAACGTTCAATCGAAGCCGCGTTGATGGGTTGGCGTGTCTGCCACTTGCTCGGCGTCTTCACTGCGCGTGCGTTGAGATGAGGTGTCAGGCACAGCGCATTCCAGTCGAGTCCGCACGCGTCAATGACACGGCGAATCATGGGTTCAGGGTTAGAGGTCAATGCCTCGTAGTCGACCTCGATGAACCGATCGCTGGGCAGCACGGCTTGCCAGTAGTTCATGAGGCGCTGGTAGCTTTTGAAATACGCCACCAGTTTTTCACCGCCCGTCGGAAAGTTTAGCCGTGCCTCGAACGCAGTCTGTTGTATCGACAGCGCGGTATCGAGCGGTGAGCGGCGGCAATGAATGATGGTGGCTTTGGGTAGCGCAAGGTGAATCAGACCGGCCCATAGAAAGTTGAACGGCATCTTGTCGGTGACCCGTAGCGCTCTCGGTGCGATCGACTTCAGTAAGCGCACATAATTGAACGCGGCTTTCTGCAGAAAGGCCGTTGGATTCCCAGTCAGATCTCGCTGTTGCCAATGGGCGCCATAGCTCGCCCAATAGTTCAGTTCGCCGGCCCCGTGTACGGCGGGGTGGCTTGAGATGATCTGCTCAAGGAGTGTCGTACCTGATCGGGGCATGCCGATGATCAGTATTGGCGTGGCGTCAGGATTGCCGAGCTGTGAGGCGCGTGCGACCAGCGCTGGCGCTGTCTGTTCGATCAGGCGGGTGATTTCCCGGTCGAACTGTGCCGAATCGAAGGTAGCAGTCGCCGTCCGCGCAGCATTCGCTGCGGTGAAATGATCCATCGCCCGCGGATAGTCGCGCAGATCCTCGGCGGCTTTGCCGAGGGCGAGATGGACGCGCACCCGGTGCTCCGGCACGAGCCCCGGGATATCGAGTGCCTGTTGCATGTCGGCGATCAGGCCTGCGTCGTCAGCCGTGATGCGCCGACAGCGTACCAGGTCGTAGTAGCAACCCGCCATCCACGGCGAAATTGCGATGGCGCACTGAAAACTGTCGATCGCTTCGGTAAATCGACCCGCTTCCGCGAGGAGGTTGCCGAGCAGGTCGTGTGCCAGCGCGTCGTTTGGATCGGCGGCGATCAGTTTGCGCAAGGCGCGCTCGCCTTCCGTATCTCGACCCTTGCCAAGCAGGGCACGGGCCGCAGCGAGGCGTCCGAATTTAGTCGTCGGGCCTGACTCACGCGCGCGCACGAAGCACTCGGTCGCCACGTCGTGGTGGCCGAGCAGGTAGACGAGCGCGCCGGACCGATACCACGCCTCGGTGAGCGACGGTGCAAGCGCCGTGGTGTGATGATAGGCGCTCAATGCAGCCGCGGTGTCGCCGAGCCGCTCTAGAACGACGCCGAGGTGAAGGTGTCCCTCCGGGTAGCGTGGGTTGATCGTCACGGCGCGCTTGAGTGCGATCACTGCCTCATCAAGCAGACCGGTTTCGAGACAGGCGAGTCCCAGATCGTGATGAATGAGTGCGGCCTCGGGCCGACGTCGTGCGACGTCACGCAGGAACGGTATGGCATTCGCGGGTTGTCCTGATTGCAGTGCGCTGGTGGCTAGCGCCAGCAGCGCTTCGACATCAGTGGCGGCCGCGGTAGGGGCTGGCATGGACATTCGAGTTGAGCTTCTCTTCGGCGTTTGCACAGGCCTCGGCCACGTCGCTGCGCCGGTTGCCGAGATCATCGCGGACGCTACCATAGACGTGTGACGCTTCCACTTCGCGCACCGGCGAGGGATGCGCCCCCAGACCCATGGGGGTGGCGTCCGACACGAATCTGACATGAGTCCGAGCCTAGACTGACGGGGCTCGGTTGGGTGGGGCGAGCCGCCGGCCGATGCGCGTCGGCGCCGTCGTCGACGGGCAAGCGTGTTTCAAGTGAGCCTGCGGTCGGACCCGGGTGTCCGCAGTAAGGAATGGTGGGGGCAAGTAGCGGTGAGAACGTCGAACGGTATTTACCGGGTCTTGTTTCTGGGGACCGGCAACGCCGGCAGAAGCCTCTTGGCGGAGGCCATCCTGAACCACCATGCCAATGGTCGCTTTGTCGCGTTTAGTGCAGGGACTCAAGCCGTCGGGTCGCCGGACTCCTATGCGATCGGCCTGCTGCGGCGCACCATGATGCCGGTCGATAAGCTCACTTCGAAGTCCATCGAGTCGCTCAAAGCGACCGAGCAAGCACCGATGGACTTTGTATTCACCGTGTCGGAAGGCGCGCGTGATCTCGATATTTCCGGGTGGTTCGGCCCCACACCGATGACGGCGCACTGGGGCGTCCCGGACCCGTTTCGCGCGACGGGGCCGGAGCTCGAGCGGATCAATGCGATGCGCGAAGCCTTCAAGATGCTGGAGCGGCGGATTCAGCTCTTCGTCGCCCTCCCGTTGGAAAGCATCGATGAACTTCTACTGAAGCACACTCTCGCGGACATCGGTGCCAGTTGACCGTGCGGGGTGCCCCTGTTCGTTCCTTGTCGTTTTGTCACAAAATAGTCATGGCCGGAACGCAGAATCTCAACGTATCGGCCCCATTTCAAGGCGCCTCAGGCGCAAGGGTATATATGAATAGAATTGCTCGTCTGACCGCCTGTGCGGCGCTTGTGCTCGCGGTGTCCCCGTCGATCTCCTGGGCTCAGGCCCGCGATTCACTGCGGCTTGTGGGGTCCTCAACGGTGTACCCCTTTGCCAGCGCCGTCGCCGAGCACTTCGGCAAAGGTGGCAAATTCAAGACGCCGGTCGTCGAGTCCACGGGCACAGGCGGTGGCTTCAAGCTCTTCTGCAGTGGCGTCGCCATCGACACGCCCGATATCAACGACGCCTCGCGCCCCATGACCGATTCCGAGAAGAAGACCTGCGCCAGCAACAATGTCGGCAAGGTCCAGGAACTCAGGATCGGCCTCGACGGCATCGTGGTCGCACAGGCCAAGGCCAGCAAGCCCTTCGATCTCACGCTCGATCAACTGTACCGCGCGGTGGCGAAGACGGTGCCGGTCAGCGGTAAGTTGGTTGCCAACCCCTACAAGAACTGGAGTGACATCGATCCGGCCCTGCCCAAGCGGCCGATTTCGATTCTGGGACCGGGTGTCAACCACGGCACACGTGATGCCTTCGTCGAACTGGTGATGGCGCCGGCGTGCGAGAAGTCGCCGCTCATCAAGGCACTGCCGGCGGCGGATGCCAAGAAGGCCTGCGCGACCGTTCGTGAAGATGGCGCTTGGATCGACGTGTCCGAGGATTACGCCATGATCATGGGCAAGCTCAAGAACGACAAGAACGCGGTCGGTGTCTTCACCTACTCCTACATCGACCAGAACAAGGACAAAATTCAAGCCTCCAAGATCGAGGGCGTTGCAGCGACACTCGACACGATCGCCAGCGGAGACTATCCGATGTCGCGGCCGTTGTTCATCTATGTGAAGACTGCGCACATTGGTTCGGTGCCCGGTCTTGCGGAGTTTGTTCAGGAATTCGTGAGCGACAAGGCGGCTGGCAATGAGGGCTATCTGGTGGACAAGGGGTTGATCGCGGCGCCTGCGAAGATCCTGAAGGCACAGCAACTTCTGGCCAAGTCCCTGAAGTAAGGGCGCGGCGAGGCGTCCTGTCTAGTTACGACGTGGTCAGGCAGAACCTATCCGGGGCTGGTGCCGAAACCGTTGCCGGCACCAGCAAGGTGGTGCGTCAGCGTCCTGCGGGCCTGTCCCAGACCCAATATATGGGTCGGCCGCGCGAGCAGGATGTGCTGGCGACCGGCCTGTCGCGCACTGCACTGCAAAAGCGCGTCTCGGGTGCTTCGCGAGTCAATCGTCGTGACACCCTCGGTGCGGGCTTTGTCTCCATACCCGCGCTGCCCTCCAAGGATCCGATGCAGCGACTGATGGCGGACCCTGTGGTGCCGCCGGCCAAACGCTACTGCAGTCGCTGTCAGGAAAAGGTCGAGGAGATAGAAGGTACCTGCGGGGCCTGTGGCCACGCGTACCGTTTCACGCCGACCATGCGGGTCGGCGACTGCATCGGTAACCAGTACGAAGTGCGCGGCGTCATCGCGCATGGTGCGATGGGTTGGATCTACCTCGCCTGGGATCAGGTGTTGTCCCGCTGGGTGGTGCTCAAGGCCTTAATGCACGGGCTCGACGAGGAGGGGCTCGCCATGGCGCTCGCGGAGCGTCGCTATCTCGCGGCGCTCAAGCACCCGAATATCGTCGGCATCTATAACTTCGCGCGCCAGGGTGACGATGGCTTCATCGTGATGGAGTACATCGGCGGCAAGACGATTCGCGAACTGCGTGAGGAGCGGGGCGTGTTGCCGGCAGCGGAGGCGATCGCCTATATCGCCCAGATCCTGCCGGCGTTCAGCTACCTGCATCGCAGCGAGCTGCTCTACTGCGACTTCAAGCTCGAGAATTTCATGCTCGAGGAAAGCCAGGTCAAGTTGATCGACATGGGTTGTGTCCGCCGAGCGGACGACACCACGACCGGCATCTATGGCACGCGTGGCTATGCCGCTCCCGAGGCTTCGGAGGCGCCGTCGGTGGCGTCCGACCTCTATACCCTCGGACGCACCCTGGCGATCATGGTGGCCGGCTTCGATATTTTTGGCGAGTTCGAACATCGCCTGCCGCCCGCTGCGGATATCCCGGTGTTCGCCAAGTACCCCGCGCTGTATGCGTTTCTTCAGAAAGCGACGCATGCCGAGGCGCACAAGCGCTTTCAGAGCGCGGACGACATGGCGGATCAGCTGCTCGGCGTGCTCCGCAAGGTGGTCGCCGGCACCTCGCCACCGCGCTATGTCGAAAGCAGCCACTTCAGCACGCCGTCCGATGTGGTGGTGTCGTCCGCAGATCTCGAACGCTTGAGACGGGTGCCCCACCAGTTCATGCATGCGCTGCGACCGGATGTGCCGGATCTGATCCAGCCGGCGGTCGCGGCGGTGCAGGCACTTCGTGGGGAAGCGCGAATCGACGCGTTTCGAAAGCTGGTCGATCAGAACCCGGAGTCGGAGGATCTACCGATTCTGCTGGCCGAGTCGCACGTGCTCGACAACCAGTTCACCGCCGCGGAGCGCGTGCTGGATGACTTCGGTGGGCGCGATCCGGATCATTACCGGGTGATCTGGGTGCGGGGGGTGCTGGCGCTCGGGGCGGCGCGCTTCGAGCAGGCCCTTGATCTGTTCAGACGCGTGGCCAGCGATCTTCCCGGGGAGCTTGCGCCGAAGTTCGCGATGGCGACGGCCAGTGAACTGCTCGGTGAGTTTCAGGAAGCGGCGCACTGGTACCGCATTGTCTCCGCGGTCGATCCGGCAGCCGTGGGTGCGACCATGGGACTCGCTCGCGCCCTGCAACAACTGGGCGATATTTCGGCTGCTCGCGAGACGTATCGGAAGGTACCGACTTCATCCAACGCCTTTTCTGAAGCGCGCGGGGAGCTGGTGAAAAGTCTACTGCTCACCGTCAGTCATCCCCCGGGCATGACCGAGCTCAAACAAGCGAGCGAGATCATCGGTATCCTGAAACTCGAGGGCGCGCCGGGACAGCAGATCAGGCTCGATCTTTTCAGTGCTGCGCTGTCGGCACTGCGGCAGCGGCGAGTCACGCCCCTGCCAGATGACGAACTCGCCGGCATACCGGTTCGTGAGGCGGATCTGCTGAGTGCCATCGAAAAATGCTACCGAGCGCTCGCGCGGCACGAGCATGACGTCGCGAAACGCACGGCATTGGTCGATCAGGCAAACCGCGTGAGACCTTTCAGTTGGCTATGAACGCGCACGATCTTTTGAAACCGCTGACCCGCTTCCGTGACATGGCTGTCGCGGGCGCGAGCTCGCTCGTCCGTACGTCCGGTGTGCTCGGTTTGTTGCTGTTCGCGGTGGTGCTGTTCAGTCTGCTGGTCGGTTGGCGAACCCTGGTGGTGGTGGACCAATGGCACCATGAAGTGCGCAGCATCGAGAAAAATGCGGCGCCTGCGGTGTTGCTCGCCGATCAGTTGCGCACGCAGCTCTTCTCGATGGTTGCCGATTCGGCCAACGACCTCGTTGTTCCGGGCGGCGACTTGATGGAGACCTACGCGGGCAACGAGGATGGCGTCGTCAAGAACCTCGTCGCGGCCGCCAGTCATGTCAGTTTCGGAGAACGCGAAACCGCTCCGATCGGCGCGCTCACGATGGGGCTCGCGAGTTACGAGGGGTACCTGCGTGCGGCATCGCTTGCGGGTCCCAGTAAGCGCGTCACCATGGTGATCCATGCGTCGGACGTGATGCAGCAGGATGTTGTGCCCTCCGCCGAGCAGTTGGGTGATGTCAATCGGGTCGAGTTGGAGCGCGGTCTCCATGCGGTCCCGAGTCGGGCAACCGTGCTCTGGTCATCCACCTTGCCGACGATCGCGCTCGCGCTTTGGCTCTTCGTGATTCAAGCGTATCTGATCGCAAAGTTTCGACGTTTCGTGAACTTGCCGCTGCTGCTCGCGTCCGTGCTGGTCGTCGTGATGGGCGTGCAGAACGCGTCCGACTTCTCGGGCGGCCGCGATGCGCTGTCGGAAGCGCTGGATGTGCACTTCAAGACCGTCAGTCTCGCCTCGCGGGCGAAGGCGCTGCTATACGGCGCTCATGCGGATGAGAGTTTCTATCTGATCACCGACGACAAGGACGAGATGACGGATCAGTTTCGCAAGAAGACGAAACACCTGATCAGCGCCGATCTCACCGACTTGCCGACGCACACCGACATCCGCAAAGCCATCGATACCCGAAGCGCCGTGTCGCAGCAGGGGTATCTGGCCGATGTGATCAACAACAAGCCGGATGCTGCGGAGCGGAAGATCCTCGCCGAACTCGTTGACGACTTTGCCCGTTATCTCGAGATCGATACCAAGATCCGCGCTCTCGACACGGGCGATGACCACGCCGGCGCGGTCGCTCTGTCGATCGGTAAGAATCCGGGGGAATTGAATTACGTGTTCGGGCGCCTCGATGCCGGTGTGTCAGAGATCGTGAAGCAGAACCGCGAGGCCTATGAAACCGGTCTTGCGGCCAGTGAAGCGACGCTCGATGCGATCGCCCGACGGAGCTTGTTGGTGCTGGTGCTGGCGGGCGTACTGTCTGTCGTCGGCATTCGCGCCCGCATGGCGGAATTCTCCTGATGCGGTCGATCGTTCCGCTGGCACGCGTGGGTCGGGCGCTGGCCGGGATCGTGTTGCTTGGCCTGCTGCTGGGTCACCCGGCAGGGGCGTGGGCGGGCGTATCCGGTCTTCAGGCGACGGAGGAGAACGCCACCAAAGAGCGCGAGGCGGCGCTCCGTAGCGCCTCAGGTTCCGGTGAGGGGTCGGTGTCGGCCAACACCAAGGCGGCGGTCTATACCGTCGGCGCGTGGGTACAGACGCTTAACGACTTCAATGTGCAGGAGCGATTGTTCGGTGCCACCGTGTGGCTTTGGGCAATAGGCCCCGCCGAAGTGGAAGGCGATCCCCTCAGAACCCTGCAGCCGACCAATCTGGTCGGTATCAACGAATCGAACTTCAGCGGTAATGCAGTACGCGGTGAGAAACACTGGTTCGAGAAGAAGGTGCAGGGTCAGTTCCGCCACATGTGGAATCTCCAGAACTTCCCATTTGATAAGCAAGTGTTGAAGATGCGGTTCACCGAGGGTCTCAACGACACCTTCGCGCTCAAGTATGTGGTCGACAAACGGGGTTCGCGTTTATCCGACACCATCGACATCCCGGGGTGGCGAGTGTCCGACTTCACGGTGACTGCGGTGCCGGTGGAATACAACACGTCATTTGGTGATCCGGCCTCGGTGTTTGATAACAGAACCGCGCGGCCGGCGCTCGAGATCAGCATCGAACTCGTTCGCACCACCATCAGCGGTTTCTTCAAGCTGACCGCCATCATGTACGGCTGCGTCCTGCTGACTTGTCTCACCTTCCTGATGGCACCGGCGGACGTCAGTCCACGGGGCAGTTTCGTGGCCGGGTCGTTGTTCGCCACGGCCCTTAACATGCGCGCGGCGAGTTCTGCCCTCGGCACGGACGGTACCTTGACCCTCGTGGATCAGTTGCACATCCTGTCATTGGTCTTGGTGTTCATCGCGGCGCTGATGATCATCGTCACGCGACGACTCCTGGATCGTTCGATGCCACTGGCCAACGTGATGCGTGTGAACGTGATCGTCCTCGGCGCGTCGCTGGTCGGCTTCGTCATCGGCAACGTCATTCTCATTGGACAGGCCGCTGCGCTCGCGCACGCTCCGTGAGCCGATGGAGCGATGGACCGATGGACCGATGGTCTCGACTAGTGCGCCGTTCCATACAGGGTAGGGGCGAGCGCCTCGCATAACGCATGATCGGGCGCCGCCACGGGACCGAGGGGCTCGCCAAGCTCCTGCACGGTTGGGGCCTCTGCTTCATAACGCGGCCAGTGGGGTAGACCGGCGCTGTTGGGATCGCCGGTTTTCACAAACGCGGTCCAGTAACCGGCCATCGCGTCGGTGAGCACACGATCCGACGGCGCCATCGGTAGCCACTCGTCATGAGTATCGAAGGCGTAGGGAATTTCCGCGCCGTGATAGGCGAGCAGCGCCTGTCCTCCGGGACCCGAGCGGATGCGCGTGAATCGGTAGACGAATGCCCGATGCCCGTCACGGTCGGCGGCTGCGGCCAGCCGATAGGTGGGGCAGTGCATCTCGATCAGCGCTTCCGCGACATCGTTCGCATGTTTCTGACTGGGTTCTGCAAGTGCTCGATCGCGAATGAGACTGCGCGCTGCCACGGGCAATGGTGCAAGCGTGGTGTCCAAGGTTGTGGGTGCTTCGTCCACGTACATGTACCATTCATTCTGATTCGAGCCGATCAGGAGATCGTGCCCGAGGCCACGACGATCAAAGGCATCCGCAGGTCGTTCCGGGACGGCCAAGCCATCGAGGACCGGGCCGTACTCATGCTCCGCCATCACGCCTCGCGCGGCGGCGAGGATCCTTGGGCTGTCGAGACGGCGTAGACCGGCGAGCGACGGATGACCGGGCAGCGCCTTCGCCAGACGACGGCCGACCTGTTCCGCGTCCGCTTCCGTCCGGCGATCGGCGAGCAGATAACCACCACTTTCGCTGATCGCGCGGGTGAAGAGCCTCTCGGCGAGTGGTGAGGTGAGCAGATAGCCGATGTCGGCGGCGCCGGCCGACTCGCCGGCGATCGTGACCTGGTTCGGGTCACCGCCAAAGGCCGCGATGTGCTCGTGGATCCATTGCAGTGCGGCGATTTGATCGAGTAGACCGAAGTTGCTCCGGGGCCGATCGTGCGGCAGCGCGGGATGACTGAAGAAGCCAAACACACCGAGTCGATAGCCGAGGCTCACCATCAGCTGTCCGCGCGCCGCGAGGCGCTCCCCGTCGTAGTTCGGCTCCAAGGCCCAGCCCACCTTGTTGGCACCGCCATGGATCCATACCAGCACCGGCAGGTGTGCCTCGGCATTTGGATCCGGGGTCCAGACGTTCAGGTACAGGCAGTCCTCGCTGAAGGCCGGTTCCGCAAGACCCGAGCGATCACGGCCAAAGGCGCGTGCGACGCCGTTGTACCACGCCACGTTGGCATGATCCTGAGCGCAGGCGGGAGCCGCCCGGTCGGCGTGTTGCAGGCCGCGGCGTGCCTTCAGCGGTTGGGGCGCCTGCCAGCGCAGGGAGCCGACCGGTGGTGCAGCATAAGGAATGCCGAGAAAGACCGCGACATCGGTCTCCCGCGTGCCCCAGAGCCCTTGTAGGGTCGCAGGGCCGTCGTCGACCCTGGGAGCCGGGGGCGGCTGACGCGGCGCGGCCGCCAGGGTCCCCACGGGCAGCAGCAGGGCGGTGAGCACGAGGATGAACGAGCATCCGATCCTATCCGCCATGGACCTCTCCGCTCAGAGTCGAAGACCACCCGTGACCGGCAGGACTTCACCGGTGATGTAACGTGCGCCGACGCAAAGGTAGACGATGACCTCGGCGTAGTCGCTCGGTTCGCCGACCGATTGCAGCGGCACTGTCTCGCGGGCCAGTGCTGTCATGTCGCCGAACGAGCAGTCCCAACTCGAGTTCACGAGGCCCGGGGCGATCCCGTTGACGCGTACCTGCGGTGCAAGACCGCGCGCCAGTTCGCGAGTGAGACCGACCAGAGCCGCCTTGGCCGTTGCATAGGCGCTGCTGCTCGCGCCGCCGCCGAAGGCTGCGCTCGAAACCGTGTTGACGATCGCCCCGCGGCTTGTCCGCAACGCCGGTGCCAGTGCCTTCGCCATCCAGAACCCGCTCATCAGATTGACGCGCAGAATGCGATCCCAGAAGTCGTCCGTCAGTGCATCCAGATCCGAAGGCGCGATCGGCGTACGGGTGAACGGTGCGCCGGCGTTGTTGACGAGATAGTCGAGGCCGCCGAGCCATTGCTCGGCACGTGCGGCCACGTCCCGGGCACTGGCCGAGTCGCCGAGATCACCAGCAAACCCCTCGACCGCAAGTCCCTCGCCGCGCAGGCGAGCCACTTCGCCCTGAAGTGCCTCGATCTTGAGATCGTTCATCGCCACGCGCGCACCACTGCGGGCGAGCCGTTCGGCCGCGGCCAGTCCGATACCTGAGGCCGCGCCGGTCACGAGCGCCCGTTGGCCGTGCAGTTTGAATTCGATACGTGCATCGCTGGTCATCAGGGGTCCTTTGAGACGTACGCAAGCTCTCGTCGTCGCGCCCAGTCGATGGTCTTCACGGAGGGCATCACGAAGATCCAGCCGACGAAGCCAAGCAGGTTTACGGCCGCCGCGAGCGCAAACGCAAGGTCGAAGTGCCCGGTCTGATCCACCAACAGGCCGGTGACGGCCGGTGCGATCAGACCCGCGACGTTGCCGGCGGCGTTTTGCACACCGACCCAGCGGCCGGTGGCGGTCGGTCCCGCGATGATCTGTGGGATCGCGAACAGACCCGGATAGGAGCAGCCGCTCACGATCTCAAATACGAAGAGCGACGCAATGGAGGCGGTTTCGGGTAACGACACCATGCCGGCCATACAGAGGATGCCGACGGCGTGCGTCACGCCCATGATGCCCTTGTAGACGAGCGTGGGATTGCGTCCGTGTCGTATCCAGCGATCGGCGAGCCAGCCCATCCCGAGGGCTGCAACGGCATTGAGCAGATAGGCCCAGGAGGCGGTGACCGCCATCGAGTTGATCGAGAACCCGCGAGCCTTGACGAGATAGAACGGCAGCCAGGAGACGATGAAGTAGTAGCCGTAGTTGGAGGCGAAGTGACCAATCGAGGCGCCCCACAGCGCGCGTTCCGACAAGATCTCCCGGAACGACGGGCTGTGTTCTTTCGAGTCGTCGGTGGCACGGTCGGGACGGGCCGACCAAAGCCACGGTGCGATCCAAAGCAGCGATACGGCGCCGAACACAATGAAGACGGCACGCCATCCGACGAGTGTCATCAGGTACCCACCGACCAGCGTGCCGACCGCGGGCCCGAGCAGATAACCAAAGCTCAGGATGCCGTTGGCGACGCCAAGCCTCGCGACATCGACGTGACTCGCGATCACTTTGGAGGCGGCGGGGAAGGCGGCGCTTTCCCCTAACCCCAGGAGAATGCGTAGGCCAAGCAGCATGGCGAAGGTGCTCGCAAAGCCGGTCAGCAGCGTGGCGAGCGACCACACGGCCACGGCGAGAGCGAGGATTGCGCGTGTTCCAAAACGTTCGGCAAGCCATCCCATCAGCGGCATGCACGGCACGTAGCCGTAGTAAAAGGCTGACAGCAGGATGCCGAGCGCCGTGGCGTTGAGATTCAACTCGTCCTGGATGAGCGGTGCGGCGGTGGCCAAGTTGCCGCGATCGATGTAGTTGATGAACACCGCGGCTGTGACCAAAAACACCAGTCGACTTGCCACCCGTGCGTCAGCCATGGTGACCACGTCCTGCTTTTCGGTCCGCTTCCTCGCGCAGCGACTGAACCCGCGCGTATTGCAGTTTCAAGGTGTCCATGTACTCGACCAGTGCCGCGATGGCGCGGTTCGCATCGTTCGCCTTCAGGCCGTCGTGGATCGTCTGATGCTGCTCGGCGACCAGCCGGCGCTCGCGGTGTCGGAACACCAACAAGTTGAGGACCGGTTGCAGGGATTGGATGATGCCGGCAGCAGCAAACTCGAGGGCGGGGTTATGCGCGGCCTCCACCAAGAGTTCATGGAAGCGGACATCGGAGGCGCAGAACTCCTCATCGGTGAGGCGGGCATCACGCTGTTTGAGGATTTCCGCGGTCATCGCCTCGAGTTGCGCGTCGGTGCGACGTGACGCTGCGAGTTCGCAGCACAGACGCTCGACACCAAGACGAGCTTCGGCGATATCCGCGTGACTGAACGCGCCCATCGAGACCAGCAGTGCCGCCGCATTACCGACCATCGCACGCGTCTCGTCACGGGAGGGTTGCTGCACGAAATTACCGCCGGTCGGTCCGCGGCGCGAGCGAATCAGGTGCTGGGCCGCAAGCCGTTTCAAGGCCTCGCGGATGGTGGGGCGCGAGACTCTGAAGCGGGTCGCAAGTTCCTCCTCGCTCGGCAGGCGCTCGTCCACCTTGAGGCGCCCGTCGAGGATCGCCTCGCGAATTTTCTCGGCGATCTGGCGGGCCAGACCCTGTGTGACGAGCCCCTGATACTGGATGGCCATGAGCGGTGGTTGGGTACTGCCTGACGGGTACTGCGAGCACGCTATCATTTGTCAGACAAATAGCAAATAGATTATCGTGGACGGATTCTTCACCGGTCATCGCAGGGAAAGACATG
>Ga0164296_1003967_pt1 | contig 13668 bp, 9 predicted proteins | sample GEODES057metaG_FD_113533 | JGI IMG/M metagenome (GOLD analysis project Ga0164296, IMG submission 113533) | Dystrophic lake water microbial communities from Trout Bog Lake, Wisconsin, USA - GEODES057 metaG | ecosystem: Environmental > Aquatic > Freshwater > Lake | place: USA: Trout Bog Lake...
GCCAGAATCACGTCGCGAGACCAAGCCAAGTTCAGATGCCGTAGCTGGTCGCAATCCAGTACTAGAAGCGTTGCGCGCGAAAGTGCCAGCAAAAGAGTTGTTGATTGCAGAGCGCACTGAAATTGATGAACGAATGAGCGAATCCATGCGCCTTGCTAAGAATCAAAACTTGGCAATCAAAGAAGTCCCGCGCGGAACTCTTGATGGCTTGACTGGCACAACAACGCATCAAGGAATTGCTTTGGTAATTCTGCCGTTTAAATATGCCAGCTTTGATGAGTTGCTTGCGAAAGCAAAAACTCCTGGATTAATCATTGGTCTAGATGGCGTAACAGATCCACATAACTTAGGTGCGATTGTGCGTTCGGCTGCTGCCTTCGGCGCAGATGGTGTTGTTATTCCAGAACGCAGAACTGCGGCAATGACTGGCTCGGCGTGGAAATCCTCGGCCGGCGCCGCCGCTCGTTTACCTATTTCGCAAGTAACCAATTTGGTTCGCTCGCTCGAAGATGCCAAGAAGGCCGGTTACTTTGTGGTGGGGCTCGATGCCGAAGGCGATGAGTCGCTGCCGGTATTTTCCCTCAGCCATGAATCGGTTTACTTAATTGTTGGCAGCGAGGGCAAGGGGCTTTCGCGTTTAGTGCGCGAGACCTGCGACCTGATCCTCTCGATCCCGATGCATTCCAGCGTCGAGTCGCTTAACGCGAGTGTGGCTAGCGCGATTGTCTTGCAGCATATTTCCGCGGCCCGCGCCGCCGCTGCCCAAGCCTAGAAGTCGCTCGCCAGTTACCTGTTGTTCACTTTGGTAGGAGAAAATAAGGTCATGTCACACGAGATTGCAGTAGATCCCCGCGGTCGCTTGATCGACCGAGAGCTCACCTGGCTTGCTTTCAACCAGCGCGTACTGGAACTAGCCGAAGATCCTGCAACTCCATTGCTCGAGCGTTGTCGCTTCTTGGCAATTTTTTCATCAAACCTTGATGACTACTACATGATTCGCGTTGCTACTCTCAAGCGTAAGTTAGAGAGCGGTGTGACAAAAGCCAACACTGCTGGTTACACACCAAGTCAATTGATGAGCGAGATCTCACAAAAGACCCAAGAGTTATTGCAGCGTCAATCAAAGGCATTTCATGAAGATATTTTGCCGGAGTTGGCTAAGTACAAGATTGAAATCGCCACCTGGGCCTCACTCGATGATGCCGAGCGCGAAGCAGTCAATAAAGTCTTTCAATCAAAGATCTTCCCAGTGCTTACTCCACTCGCAGTAGATCCTTCACATCCATTCCCTTATATCTCTGGTCTTTCGCTGAACTTGGCGGTTGTGGTGACAAACCCAGAGACTCAAGAAGATCTCTTTGCGCGTGTGAAAGTTCCATCAAACCTTCCTCGTTTTGTCGAAACCGGCAAGGCTGGAACGCGTCGCTTTGTTCCTATGGAAGAAGTGATCATCGCTAACTTGGCCGAGTTGTTCCAAGGTATGAGCGTTAAAGATCATTACACCTTCCGCTTGACTCGTAACGCCGACTTAGAGCTAGAAGAAGAAGAGTCTGAAGATCTCCTTGCCTCTATGGAGCAAGAGTTGCTTCGCAGAAAGTTTGGTCCACCAGTACGACTCGAAGTAGATCGCGATATTGAGCCAGAGTTACTTCGCACTTTGATGGATGAGCTCAACGTTAAAGAAGAAGATATCAGCCGTTATAAAGAGCCACTCGACCTTACTGGCCTCAACCAGATCGCCGACATCGACCTGCCAGAGCTGCGTTTTCCACCATTTAGAAATCAGGTCCCACCTGATCTACGTGATGTCGCTACCGATTCGACCGAAGAATTTTTCGATGCGATCCGTCGCCGCGAAGTGATTTTGCACCACCCATACGAGTCATTTACCGCCTCTGTGGTTCGCTTCTTGGAGTCGGCAGCTACCGACCCACAGGTTCTTGCAATCAAGCAGACTCTCTACCGCACTTCTGGTGACTCACCAATTGTGCAAGCGCTGATCGAAGCAGCAGAAGCTGGTAAGCAAGTTCTTGCTGTAATCGAAATTCGTGCTCGCTTTGATGAGCTAGCGAACGTGCGTTGGGCTCGCAAGCTTGAAGATGCTGGTGTGCACGTGGTGTATGGCTTGATCGGCCTTAAGACTCACGCCAAGCTCTCACTCGTTGTGCGCCAAGAGGCGAATGGAATTCGTCGCTATGTCCATATGGGCACCGGAAACTACAACCCAAAGACTGCTCGTCTCTATGAAGATTTTGGAATTCTCTCGGCCGATCCAGTTCTCGGTGAAGATGTCAACAAACTTTTCAATCAACTCTCTGGCTTTGCGCCACAAACAGCTTTTACTCGCTTGCTTGTTGCACCGCGCACAATCCGTTCAGGTCTAATCGAGCGTATCGATCGCGAAATCGAGAACCACAAAGCTGGTAAGCCAGCATTGATCCGCATGAAGCTCAACGCGATCTTGGACGAAGGATTCATCGAAGCTCTCTATAAGGCTTCGATTGCTGGCGTGAAAGTGGAATTGATAGTTCGCGGTATCTGTGCGATTCGAACCGGCGTTCCAGGACTTTCAGAGAATATTTCAGCCAGATCTATCTTGGGTCGCTTCCTTGAGCACTCGCGCGTCTTCCATTTTGCCAATGGTGGAGATGATGAGATTTATATCGGCAGCGCAGATCTCATGCACCGAAACCTTGATCGGCGCGTTGAGAGCTTGGTCAAGATCACTCAAGCAGATCACAAGCGATTCTTGCTCGGCGCACTTGATTCATACCTCAGCAACGAACACGTTCACTGGGCGATGCAACCAGATGGCAGCTGGAAAGAGATCTCGACCGATGCCAACGGTGCACGTCTTAAAGACTTCCATAACACCGCAATTGAGTGGTATCGAGCTCGCGAATGAGCGCAGCTGTTGTTGCAGCCGGCGGAGTGATTTGGCGTCGTAACGCCGCAACGGAAATCGAAGTTGGTCTGGTGCATCGTCCACGCTATGACGATTGGTCCCTTCCTAAGGGCAAGGTTGAACCAGGCGAAGCGCTGATCTCATGCGCGCACCGAGAGATTTTGGAAGAGACTGGGTTAGTAACTCAGATGGGACCGTTCCTCGACACAATCGAATATTTTGTGCCAGACGGGCTCAAGCAAGTGAGTTATTGGGCTGCGCGCGTGCTCGGTGAAGTTCCACCATTTACCCCGAACGAAGAAGTCGACATGATGGAGTGGTTGACTCTTGATGAAGCCACTGTGCGTCTGACTCGCGAGAGCGATCGTGAGATCTTGCAGAAGTTTGTCGACAGCCCATTTGATTCTTATCCGCTGATTATGTTGCGCCATGCAAAAGCGTTAGAGCGTTCTGAGTGGCAAAGCGATGACGAAGACCGCCCGCTGGACCTGCTCGGCCAACAACAATCAAAGCGAATGCATTCGATCTATCAGGTCTACGGCATCAACGAAGTTCATACCTCAGATGCGGTTCGTTGCTTTGACACCGTTTCTGGACTTTGCCGAATTTTGGGCATTGACCCGATTGTGAAGGGTGCGCTGAGCGAGTACACCTTTAAGAAGAATAAAGATAAAGCGATCGATTACGCCAAAGAGTTGATCAAGATTAATCAGGCGGCGTTGCTCTGCAGCCATAACCCAGTCTTGCCCCGAATGATGGAAAAACTCACCAAGAAGATTGATTTTGATTACCCAGATAACAAATTGCAGCCGGGTGAATCATGGGTTGTGCATCACGATAAGAAGAAGGTTGTGCAAGTAGATCGACTCGCTGCGCCAGCCGTTTAAAGCGTTATTTAATCGGCTTATTTAATCGGCTTATGGAACTCTGAACCAGATTCCATCCAGTCCATCCACTTTAAAACAACGCCTTCGCGCAACGCCCAAGGGCAGATCTCTAACTCACGAAGATCAAGATTGCGCATCACGCTCTCTGTGACATAAGCGCCTGCAACAATTTGCCGGGCACGGTTACTAGAGACGCCAGGCAGACGCGCGCGTTCGTCATAACTCATCGAAGAGAGTCTGCTAGAAATTTTTCTAATCGCATCGACTTTAATGGTGCGACCATTGCCATCAAACCAATCACCGCAGAGTCTTGCGAGTGTGCGAAGTGTCTTACTTGTTGCGATTGCTCGGTCGGTATCTTGGTGTTTTACCAGAGCTGGAAGCACGGATTCGAGTTGACTCTCGATGTGATCACGCATGGCGCGAATTCCCTTTTCGGTATAAGGATCACCGGTTAGAAATTTTTGGGTAAGCCTTGATGCGCCAAGTGGGAGTGATGTCGCAACTTCTGGTGACTCATCAACACCAACGCCGATTTCCAGAGAGCCGCCGCCAATATCGACAACCAAAAGCCGACCACTCGACCAACCAAACCACCTGCGTGCGGCTAAGAAGGTGAGCGTTGCTTCGTCTTCACCGCTAAGAACTTGCAAATCAATCTCGAAATCTTTGTTAATTCCTTGAATGATCTCCTCACCATTCGCGGCTTCGCGGAGCGCAGATGTTGCAAAGGGAAGTAGCTCCGCAACATTTACTTTGCGCGCTTCTACGACAGCGCGTTCGATAGTTTTGCGGAGCGTAGAAATGCCAAGCTCGTTAATTTTATTTTCGGGGGTGAGAAATTCAGTCAGCCGCAGCTCTTCTTTATAGTTGAAGGTGGGGTTTGGCCGGGCGCCAGGGTGGGTGTCGACGACCTGCAAGTGGATGGTGTTCGAGCCGACATCGAGAACTCCAAGGCGCATGGGCAGAACTTACCTAAAGTCAGATACTTATGGGGGAATTGACCCCGGTTAGGAACTCCGCTTTTCTCGTGTAATAATTACGCCTTCACGCCTCCCTAGCTCAGTGGTAGAGCATCCGCCTTGTAAGCGGAAGGTCGTCAGTTCAATCCTGACGGGGGGCTCCATGTTTGCCAAGTACTTTAAACCCGGCGCTCTCTTCTCCTATCGCCCTTATCGAAATCTTTGGGCCTCCACCGTACTCACGGTTGGCGCCATCTCGGGATTCCCAATCGTGCTGGCCGTAGCCGTCCTTGATACCGGAGCCAACGCCACTCGACTCGGTCTAATTTTGGCCGCCCGAATTATTGCGGGCGTGGTGCTAGCGCCATTTGCTGGAGTTCTCGTCGATCGGATGCCGCGCAAGACGGCGCTGATTTTGGCCGATGGTTTTCGAGCGATCCTCGGAACCGTTGTTGTCTTCTTGCCCTATGACTCTTCCAAAATCTGGCTGCTCTCGCTCATTGTCTTTGTGATGGGAGTGAGTGATGCTTTTGGCGCACCTGCTTCGCAAGCAATTATGGGAAGCGTCTTGCCACCAGAGAAGTTGCTCGAGGGCAACACTATTCGCGGAATTGCATTTCGCATGGGCACAGTTATCGGCCCGGGTATTGCAGGGTTATTTGTTATCGCACTTGGCGTTCGTGGCACCTTTGCAATTATGAGCGCATTCTTTCTCATTGGCGCTGGGCTCTTGTTTCGAATTGATGAAGCACCGCGCGATGAGAAACCAGAAGTGCAGCCAAATTATTTCAAGGAGTTGGCAGCTGGTTTTAGAGTTGTCTGGTTGCATAAATGGGTTGCCGCCATGATCGCAATGGCCACTGTGCAATTGATGATTGTTGTTGGAACCGAAGAAGTCTTGTTACCAGTTATTACTAAGCGCGTTCTACATACCTCTTCGGTCTTTGCGACTTCTGCCATGCTCTTTAGCGTAGGAGCTGGCTTATCCGCGTTGATCGCAATGAAGTACAAAGCGAAGCGCCGCGGACAGTATTCGGTACTGCTCTGGGGAATTTTTGCGATCGCACCGCTGGTACTTATTTTCCCTACCCACAGGTGGCTAGTGATCCTTGGCTATTTCGTGGCTGGTTTTTCAGTTGGCGGCTGGGAGGCGTATTGGTGGACTGGTGTTCAAGAAGAGATCCCAGAAGAATATTTAGGTCGCGTCTCATCAATTGATTACATGGGTTCGGTTGGGTTATTGCCACTCGGTATGGCGTTGGCAGGTCCGCTCTCGCAGTACTTTGGTGAGAAGCCATTCTTGATCGGAGTTGCGATCTTTCACCTAGCAATCTGTGCGCTTGTCCTGCAGGTACCAGGGGTGAGAGATATGAAATCACCCCATACTTTGAAGTAAGACCTATAGGTAGAAAATTCACCCCATGGCAAGATGAAGGGGTGAATTCACATGAAGTAACTCTGCCGGGCGTCTCACTTGCACGCATCACACCGGTTGAAGCCAAGCCACACTTCATCTCGCGGTTGCCGTTACTCGATTGGCTAGAAGAGCCAGCTCCGCGGGCTGTCGTGATCATGGCACCGGCCGGATATGGAAAAACTTCATTGGCCGCGCAATGGGCAGCGCGCCATCCAGGGCAGGTGGCTTGGTACACGGCATCAAAGCAAGACACATCACGTGATGCAATCTTTAGTTTTGTTGCAGCGATACGTAAAGTGCGCCCAGGTTTTGCGCCGTGGATCGATGAGCTAACTGGAATTGATTTTGATCGCCGGGCCATCGCAATTCAAATCTGCAACGAGATTGGCACGTGGGATGAGGATCTCTACTTTGTCTTTGATGACTTAGATAATTTGCCGCCAGAACATACCGAAATTTTTCAAGCATGGGTCGATAACGCACCACTCAACACCAAGACGCTATCTACTCGAAGCACGATGCCGACGATCTCTTACGCACGCGGTATCAATATGAATGTGGTTCGATTTCTCAGCAGTGCCGAACTTACTTTGTCACAAAATGAAATAGCTGCACTACTCAGTCAACATGGGCTAGACCCGAAAAATCCAGAAGTCTGGCGCGCGATTGAAATTGCGGGTGGATGGCCAGCTGGGGTCCAGATGGTGATCACAACTCTTCTGAACGAAATTGGTTACCGGTCTGCCGAATTCACCTCACAGCGACTTACCGCCGACTTGCGACATCGCAACATTATTCGCGACTCACTATCTTTTTTGAGTGCAGAAGAAATCAATTTTCTCACTCGGTGTGCGCTCTACGAATCATTTGATCTCGAGCGGGTAGCCGCTTTAGGAATCGCAAAGAGTCCAGAGCTGATGATCACTCAACTTGCTCGAGAAAATATCTTTCTAGCCAAAGTGAGTGATGAATCAAATAAATACTCAGTCAATGAAATTATCGGAAGCTACCTCATTGATGAATTAAATAATAATCATGAGCAATACGCACAGGTGGTTACAGAAGTAGCTGATTACTATTTGGCCCAGGGCGATTTTCTTCAAGCGCTGCTATTGCTTGATCGAATTGATGATTCGCAGCGGGTGTTGGCTATCGCCTCTCAGAATTTGCTCGACATTATGTTTACTGCAAATCGACAGCTCTTCTATCGATGCGTAGAGAGCTTGGAGCGACATATGCAGGTAGACCGAGCAAGCTCACTCTACTTTCGAGCAGGTTTTGAGGCCGTAGTTGGCAATCGCGATGCCGCAACGGTATTAATGGCCCAACTTCGCAATGAGTTGCTTGCTGCAGAGCAGCATGAGGTGAGCGACGCGGAGTTGGTGTTGCTGGAAAGTCGCCTGGCTTTGCTCGAGGGTCGACTCTCTTACGTGATTGAACTAGGGACCGGGGTACTAGCGCTTGATGCTAATAAACGATCGAGTTCCGTTGCCCACGCGGTCACCATTTTGCGAGCTGCAGCAACCGCTGCTTTCTTGATGGAAAATTATGAAGTCATGGTGCTCATGCTGACGGCTGCACAAGAGACACCTGGACCTATGCCAGAGTTGGTAACAAGGATCTCACTTCCTGCGATGGGCGCCATGGTCGCTTTAGGCGAAGGGCGGTTACGCGATGCAGTTGAACTCTCCCTTGTCGCACTCGATAATGCTCACAAGCGCAAAATCTCTGGAATGTTTTTCCCTTTTGAAGCGGTCTATTGCCTTGCCGATGCTTACCGTGAATATGGTGATTTGAAGCGAGCTGAAGAATTAATTGTGCGCTACCTTCCACTTGCCCAAGAGCATCAGCAAACGCATTGGCTTGTTGCGCTCTATTCCAAATTGGCTTTGATTGCATCTTCTCGTGGTGAAATTGCCCAAGGGTTGGGGTATATCCGTACAGCTCGAGACCTCGTCTCGGATTCAAAGTTCGGCGAAGATATCTCACGCGTCATTGATGAGCATGAATTATTGATTCGGGTAGCTTTGGTCGATAACGAGCGAATTGCAGAACTTCTGTATCGAATGCCCTCAACAAAGACCACTGTGGCTTTTACATTGAGTTATCAGGCCCAGCGCGAGCCAAGTAAAGCCGAATTCCTGCTTGCAACTCTTGCGGCGAATAATCCGCGCGAACAATTACTCAAAGAACTCATCTCTGCTCAAATCTTTGGCGACCAACCACATCGAGCCAGAGGGCATCTAGAAAAGGCAATCGATATTGCGCTGAAAAATGGCTTCAAAGCAATATTTACCTTGCAGGCAGCGCGAACCCAGAATTATCTGCTGGAAATTGCGGCAAAGCAGCCCACGGTTTACATGGAGCAGTTGGCCACCGCAATCAGAGATCGCATGAGCAAGGGTGATTCAGGCACTTCATCTAGTGGAGTTGGATTAACAAAGCGCGAACTCGACATTTTGCGCCGGCTCAGCACTGGGCTGCCAATCACCCAAATTGCCGCCTCGCTTCATATTTCGCAAAACACTATTAAGACTCACTTGAAAAATCTCTATCGCAAGATGGCAGTGGACTCCAGAGAAGCCGCGGTTAATAGAGGTCGCGAGCTCTCACTACTTTAGAGCGCTAGTGTTCTAGGCCCGGTAGCTGACCGCGCACCGGGTGATCATAAAAGTCGCGGATGATGGCAAGTGCTAGTGCATTCTTCTCTTTAAGAACTGCGTGTGTAGTTCCCGGAACAATAGCTAACTGGGCATTGGGCAGAGCCTGATAGAGGTCAACGCCATGGTGCGGGTCAAAGACATCATCATCGCCATTCAAAACCAAGACCGGGCAGGTGATAGTCGAAAGTTCTTCTGTTGTGATGTTGGGTTCACTCGCCCAGACTTCGTGGGCTTTACGAATGATTTTCTCTTGCCACTCTGGTGCATCAGGGGATCGCTCTAGGAATTTTGCTCGCCGTTCTTCATCGATTTCAAAAGTGTTTTCATCAATGACTAAGGTGAGTCCGCAATCCCATGAATAATTCACACCGCTTGCGACAATTGAAAGCACCAAATCTGGACGTTTAATAGCGACAAGTAGCGCAATGATTCCACCATCGCTATGACCCATAATGTGAACGGGTTTGCCGATCACATCTTCGATGTAGGCGATCGCTTCATCGCATTGAAAATCAAAGTGATAGTAGCCCTCGCGCACTCCGGTGCGTCCGTGAGCAGTTCGGTCATAGCCATAGACATGGAAGCGATCTGCTACGGCAGGTAAGACTTGCCATTCAAAGCTCTCGGTAGAACTTAAACCACCATGGAGCAAGAGCAGTGGTTCACCCGGAAATGGGTATTCCACGCTCCACGTCTGGTGTCCGCGCAGATTGATGTAAGGCACGGTGGTCGGATTCGCTCTTAGAACGAGTCGAAGATATTGCGGTTTCCGCGATCAAAGGTGAAGTAGTTCCAGGTCCAATCTGCAACCGTTCCCACTTTGTTGCGACCACCGAGCAAGTAGATCAAGTGCAAGAAGAGCCAACCAAACCAAGCAATCGGTCCGGCAATTTTGATTCCCTTAACCTGCATGATCGCTTTGTTGCGACCGATAGTGGCCATAGAGCCCTTATCGACATACTGGAATTCAGAGAGCGCTTCGCCTTTTGCAAGTTTAAGAATCTGCTTTGCTGCAAAGCGACCTTGCTGCATTGCAACTGGTGCAACTTGTGGCAGGTATCGACCGTTGGCACCTTTAGCACCTGAGTCATCGCCGACTGCAAGTACATATGGGTAGTCAGTGACTTGAAGAGTTGGTTGGGTATCTAACCGGTTGGCAACAACTGGCAAGCTGAGGTTTGCAAGTGCTGGAGATCCCTTGACTCCGGCTGCCCAGATAATGATCTGTGAGTCAATAGATTCACCGCTTGCAAAGTTAATTCGTCCTGATTCAACAGATGAGACCGCAGTATTGAGAAGCACGTTGACACCGAGCTTCTCCAAATCTTTGACGGTACGTGTTGTCAGGCTCTCAGCAAACATAGGCAAGACGCGAGGGCCAGCTTCAACGAGATAGACATCGATCAATTTCGCTGCTTCTTGATTGTCGTTCTTGAGTGGGCCGCGAACGAGCTCTGCAAGAGCGCCTGACATTTCAACACCAGTAGGACCGCCACCAACGACAACGATCTTAAGGCGAGTCTTATCTTCAAAGCGGCAGAGATCTTCAAAGCGACGCATCACTTCAGAGCGAATGACGATTGACTCTTGAACTGACTTCATACCCAAGGTGTGGTCGGCAACGCCTGGAATTCCAAAGTCGGCTGTTACTGATCCGAGTGCAACAACTAAATAATCAAAGGGCAACACTTCGCTGCTATCGAGTTTTACAGTCTTATTCTTGTGGTCGACCGCGATAGGTGAGCCCAAACGGAATTTTGTTTGTGTCTTGCGAATAGCCGCGCGGATTGGGAAGGCCACGTTGTCGGCCGCCATACCTGCAGTGGCAACCTGATAGAGCAGCGGCAAGAAGGTCTGGTAGTTATTGCGATCAACGATCGTCACATCGGCATCGGTGCCAAGGGCTTCTGCTGCGGCAAGTCCGCCGAAGCCTCCGCCTAGAATTACAACGCGTGGTTTTGCCATCTCAATATCCCAACCTTCATAAGCTCAATGGAGAGAAGTTTTTCTCAGTTTTTGACAGCTGTGTCAGTTATTTTTATTTGGTGAACTCGGCGCAGTCTACAGTTTCGTTGAGCGTGTTTTGGGTGTGTCGCTTGGGGGATATGCCCGAAATGTCGGTAGTGGCTCTTAGAATGCAACCATGGAAACCGAGCTCGCCCACAACCTTGAAAGTGCCCAAGAACTTCAAGAGCTTGGCTTGAGCGAGCTAGAGCTTCGAATTCTGGATTTTGAGCGCCAATGGTGGCGCTACGCCGGGGCTAAAGAGTCATCTATCAAGGAGCTCTTCGATCTGACCCCTCCTAAGTACTACCAACTCCTCAATAACCTCATTGATCGGCCAGAGGCGCTGCTTGCCTCACCTATGCTGGTCAAGCGGTTGCGCCGCCTGCGCGAGGCTCGTACCAGCTCCCGTTCGGCTGGTTTCCAGCTCTCCTAAATTTTGCCGTAACTCCCGCCTCAGGCTAGATTTGGCATTAGCACTCTCGCAGTGTGATTGCTAAATAAGCTCATGGCTCGCAATCAACGCGAGCAAAACGCAGGTAAAAACGAGGAGTCAATACCATGGCAAAGATGATCGCCTTTAATGAAGAGGCCCGTCGCGGTTTAGAGCGCGGAATGAACGTACTCGCCGATGCGGTCAAGGTAACCCTTGGACCCCGCGGACGAAATGTCGTCCTAGAGAAGAAGTGGGGCGCACCAACAATCACCAACGACGGTGTATCGATCGCAAAAGAGATCGAACTCGATGATCCTTGGGAGAAGATTGGCGCAGACCTAGTTAAGGAAGTTGCCAAGAAGACCGACGATGTCGCCGGTGATGGCACAACTACAGCAACCGTTTTGGCACAAGCTCTTGTTCGCGAAGGTCTTCGCAACGTTGCAGCTGGTGCAAATCCAATGGCGCTCAAGCGCGGAATTGAAAAGGCAGTTGAAGCAATCTCTGCTCAACTTCAAGCCAATGCAAAAAATGTCGATACCAAGGAGCAGATTGCTGCTACTGCATCGATCTCTGCTGCAGACACCACAATCGGTGAGATGATCGCAGAAGCGATGGATAAGGTCGGTAAAGAAGGCGTTATCACCGTTGAAGAGAGCAACACCTTTGGACTCGAGCTCGAGCTCACCGAAGGTATGCGCTTTGATAAGGGGTATATCTCGCCTTACTTCACTACCGATTCAGATCGCATGGAAGCAGTCCTTGAAGATCCATACATCTTGATCACTAGCTCAAAGATTTCAAATATCAAAGATTTGCTTCCAATTTTGGAAAAGGTCATGCAATCAGGTAAGCCACTACTTATTCTTGCCGAAGATGTAGAAGGCGAAGCGCTCGCTACTCTCGTAGTCAACAAGATTCGTGGAACTTTCCGCTCTGTTGCAGTTAAAGCGCCAGGTTTTGGTGATCGTCGTAAGGCGATGCTCCAAGATATCGCGATCCTTACCGGTGGCACAGTGATCTCTGAAGAAGTTGGTCTCAAGCTTGATGCAGCAACCATGGATCTACTTGGTCGGGCACGCAAGGTTGTTGTCGGAAAAGAAGAGACAACAATTGTTGAAGGTGCTGGCGATGCCGAGCAGATCAAGGGTCGCGTCAACCAGATTCGTGGCGAGATTGAGAAGAGCGATTCAGATTACGATCGCGAAAAGCTACAAGAGCGTCTTGCAAAGCTTGCTGGCGGCGTTGCTGTTATCAAAGCCGGCGCAGCAACCGAAGTAGAACTCAAAGAGCGCAAGCACCGCATCGAAGATGCTGTTCGTAATGCGAAGGCTGCAGTTGAAGAAGGTATCGTCGCCGGTGGTGGCGTTGCACTCTTGCAGGCCGGAAGCGTTGCACTTGCAAAGCTTTCACTCACAGGTGATGAGGCAACCGGTGCTCGCATTGTTGAATTCGCAATCGAAGCTCCGTTGAAGCAGATCGCAATTAACGCTGGCCTTGAAGGCGGAGTTGTTGTCGAGAAGGTTCGCAATTTGGAGTCAGGTTTTGGCTTGAACGCTGCAACAGGTGAATACGTTGACATGATCAAAGAAGGAATCATCGATCCTGCCAAGGTCACTCGTTCAGCGCTTCAGAACGCAGCCTCAATTGCTGCACTCTTCTTGACCACAGAAGCTGTGATCACAGATAAGCCAGATCCAAAGGCGATTGCCACACCAAATCCTGGTGGGGATATGGACTTCTAAGTTCCGCATAAAAAGCCCCCGATTTCATCGGGGGCTTTTTTACGCCTACGATTAGCCCATGAGCACTTTTACCGACCCATTCGACGCGCTGGAGCTTGCGCGCGCCGCGGCGGTTGAAGACTCGCACAATCCAACCTTCGTTGGAGCTGCAGTTAGTGTCGACCTTGATGGCTCTGCCGATGATCAAAGCGATGCTCGTATCGCAACCTATCTTTTTGAATCTGCGCTTCCTGGATATCACGGATGGCGTTGGGCAGTAACAGTCGCCAAAGTAGATGACCAAGCTGCGCCAACAATTTGCGATGTAGTACTCCTTCCAGGTAGCGAGGCACTTCTCGCACCGGAGTGGATCCCTTATAAAGATCGTATTTTGCCGGGCGATCTAGGCGTTGGCGATATCGTTCCAACAGCAAGTGATGATCCGCGGCTAGTTCCAGGTTTTGCATCGCTGCCTGGCGATGATGAACTCGATACCTTGGATCTCACCGAGCTTTATGAGTTTGGTCTTGGACGTGCTCGAGTGCTTTCAATCGAAGGACGTGACGCGGCCGCAAAGCGTTGGTATGAAGGCGATCGCGGGCCTAACACTCCGATTGCTACCTATGCGCCAAAGTCGTGCCACTCATGTGGATTTTTTATTCCGATCGCA
>Ga0164296_1003968_pt1 | contig 13667 bp, 10 predicted proteins | sample GEODES057metaG_FD_113533 | JGI IMG/M metagenome (GOLD analysis project Ga0164296, IMG submission 113533) | Dystrophic lake water microbial communities from Trout Bog Lake, Wisconsin, USA - GEODES057 metaG | ecosystem: Environmental > Aquatic > Freshwater > Lake | place: USA: Trout Bog Lake...
CGGTTTATCCAGGATTTCCTCTATAATCTTTACACAACACCAGTGTATTCGGGTGATGTTTCCGGCCCTGGGTATTTCAGGTTTTTGGGATGCTTTCCAGACCTTATCGGCTGGCCCTGCAGCATATTCATGGCGCTTTGCTGCATGTTCACAATCCTCATGATCATCTCCCGGCGACTTGCAGAGAAGGAACAGCTCATGGCAGTGACGTCGATTGCCGTGCTGTTCTTTTATTTCCTGACAATAGGTCGCTTCCCCAGGATGGAACCCCGCTTTGTGCTACCTGCTGTCCCTTTTGTTTTTTTCGTAGCTGCTCCGGCACTTCAATGTTTTGCCAGAAAGAGATTGCCCTTCGTTTGCATCATCACCCCGCTCATCATTTACAATATCTTGTGCTCTTTTGTTATGGATATGCGCTACCTGAACGACCCCCGCATGGATGCTGTCTCGTGGGCAAGGCAAAATCTTAAATCAGGCGATGTGATCGAGTCCTCTTATTCACCTTCGTGGGACTTAATCGTGGAGGGAACGAAAGTACTCAACATGCCCCACGCAACAGGAAGAGCGGAACGATTCAAAAATCTGCTTGGATCAAACAGGGAGATCATGAACTCCATGGACAATCATGACCCTAACGTCTCTGAGAATCTGTATACCGGCCATAGTCTCAAAGACAGGAATCCGGATTTCGTGACCTTCTCCTCACAGGCAATCGAATTTACCGAACCCGCGAGTGTCAAGGAATACTACAATGATCACCTGAAACAGGCCCTTGGCTATCAAAAGGTCTTTGAAAGAAAAGCAGATCCGGTTAACAGATTTTTTTATCCTCGGCAGTTGGATTTCGTGGCCGACTGGATGGTGATTTTAAGACGCATCGATTAGCTCCCTCATTTTTGTAGGTACGAAAAAGGCTCTGAAAAATTAAATCAACTGAGAAGAACCATCACCTTGATTGGTACTGATCAACAAAACTGCCCATTGTTTCAAACTCAGCCATGTTTTTTAACCATAAAAGGTACCTGTTCAGTCGCTGTAACATTACGTCCCCATCAAGACGTCTAATAATCCAGGGTAACCCGTATTTCTTCAAATTGGAAAATTCCCAAGGATGAAAGAAGATATTGAGGTATCCGTCCGTTTTTAAACTCCATTTGCTCATTAGTCTGTAGAAAGACATGGGTGTATGTTTGAAACTCAGCCAAAACAAGGGATATCGAATACCCGGGGATGAAGAAATCGGTAATTCAACAATACCATTCGCCTCGTGTATCTTTCTGGGGCAACCCAGATTGTTATACCTTCCGGGCAGGAAGATAGGGTTTTCCGAAGAATCATATGTGTACCCCGCTGATCTCAGCTTCTCCCTGCTGAAATCCCCAAAACGGGCCCGCCGGAAACCTCGTACTGGCACCTCAAACAACCGTTCCAATTCTAGTCGTGATCTGAGAAGGTCATCATCCGAGAAATGAGAATGCTCCCACCCATGTGAAGACAACTCGTGATGAGCAATGATTCTTCTAATGAGATCCGGATTATTTTTTGCAAAGACAACGGTTGAAAAAAAAGTGCTCCGGAGATTAAGTGATTCCAACATATCAAGAACGGATATTAACCCCTCACGAGAGACACTGTTCTGTAATTCTGAATCTATGGGAATCCCATATTCTAAAGGCAGATCGAACTCCTCAATATCAAAACTAAGTAAAACTTTTTTTCTCTGTGGTTCCATCGACTAGTCAATCGATAGCGGTTATACGGATCTTGATTAGATTAAAAAACATCTTTAATGTATCACCGAATAGTTTCAATTTGGATTTTTTATAATTATGTGTCGAGGAAACAGTTACAGCAACTTCCTTGACCGAAAAACCTTTTCTTTTTGCCTTTATAAGCAACTCCACATCAAAGGTAAAATCATTCACGATCGTCTCCTCAAACAATGAATAAGCAACATCTCTTCTAAATCCCTTAACTCCCGCTTGTGTATCCAAGTAGGGCAGGCCCATTATTTTTCTTGCCAGAAAATTGAATGACCGGCCGAGGTAACGTCTACGCTTTTTTACGAAACCATTTGTCGATCCACTAATGTTTCTAGACCCGATTGCAATATCATATTGCGAAAGAGTCTCCTCAAATTTTTCCAGATGGTTAGGATGATATGCCAAGTCACCATCCATGAAGAGAATATACTCTCCAGATGAGATAAAAACACCGCTTTTAACCGCATTACCTTTGCCAATGTTCCTGGGGAGGATAACAACGGTCATGTTTTTTAATTTCCCTAATTCTACACTGATCCTATCGAGTTCATGTGCGGTTCCATCAGTTGAACCGTCGTCAACTAGAATAAATTCAGTGTCAGGCCGCGTTTCTGCGAATCTAGTGATTTCATCAATTGATTCACGTAGACATGAGATTTCGTTGTGAAAGGGAAAGATAATCGTGTTTTTATACGATGACTTCATGCTGTTGTATCCTAATAATGTAGGACAAATGCCTCTCTGTCAATTTCTTGGTTTTTGTTTAACAAGGGGAGCAAGGGTACATTTCCATAATACGAAGCCCACATGGAAAATGTGCTTGGTGGACCCATAATTTGATCACATAGGGATAAGGCATGAAGATCTCCCAGTGGGGATCCAGGCCCCATTACGACATTGATTCCGCTGAACTCCAATGGGTTCAGGTCATTGCTCGCACAGACGACGAAAACCGGCTTTACCCCCGGAGAGAACTCCTCGCATCGCCTCATCCAGCGAACATACTGACTGGTTTCGTAATAGTGCACTCCCCCTTTCCAAAAACGATAGTCTTCTTGTCTGATATGTACTCCAATTACCTTGTGGCCTGACTCTCTAGCACTCAGAACAACTGACTCAGCAGATTTTCTAACAGATTTAATAGGTGTGAAGTAACGTATAATCTCCTCCCTGTGTCTTCTGATTCCCTCATGGTCGGAGAATTTCCACCCCATTGGTAACAAGACTTTGTCTGACTCTAGTAATTTACCAAAAGACTCCCCCCCCATCTCGTAGCCACCTTCTTCCGATTCGTCCAAATGTCGAATATCGATGGCAGATACCCCCGGAATATGACATTTTGACGTAGCCAATCCAAATAGATTGATTGATTGATAAAGCATATTCCTGCACTGCGAAGCAAACTCTGGGTCTACCTGCTTCCAAGGGGCAGGAAAACCGCAGAGCGGATCCTTCGTGCTACCCTCAAAAAGGTGGGCATACTCACCTAAGGAGGGATTAAGAAGTCGGTACCCTTTGGTAAGGGCGTTACCCATGAAATGCGCGCTTTGAAACAATCGATTACCAAGACGACCCGACTTTGAAGCAATGACTACTATGGGTGTCATGTAAAGGAAGATGGTACCCGCTTCATTGCGAAAAAAGAAATCTGATAATCTTGAGAAATGTCGTAACCCCAGACTATAGCGCCGTCCACAGAGGTCATTTTAGTGGAAAGAATGTGGAATAGATAAAGAAGGATTTATGAAAGAGGGACTGGTAAACAAAGTCCACTTGGTTTCCAAGCGGTGAGGCATGGAAATAGCTGAAAACACTCCAAGAACAGACTGGAACACCAAAAAACAGGAGGTGCCATTTTTGTGGAGTCCAAGGCAATCTGATTCTTTTTTGGCAACCAACTACATATGACGTAACTTTTATCAAAAAATGATCATCCCAGTTTAATCCCAAAAGATAGATAGCTAGTGACGATGAGGTCCAAAGGAAGATCCATCTTCCATAATCCCATCCTATGATAAAAAGGGGAGAAATGAAGATTAGTTGTGCCGTAAGAATGACAAACAATCTGCTTTTTTCGATTTCTTGAGAATCGATTATTTTATTGGAATGAGATGGTTTTTCGACAATGAACTCCAAAAGATAACAATAGCAAATAAAGATGGTGGCAAACCAGGCGATGGGAGTATAGATGTGATAAGATATCTCCCATAGTACGCTGTATCCCATCCATGGACAGTTTGTGAGTGAATACTTAAGACTGGTAATGGCACACGATGGAACATTGATGTCTTTGTCCCACGGATCAATATTATGCCATACAGCAACAAGTGATTTATTGATAGCTACGGCCGTCAACTCATTTCCATGATAAATAGATGAGACACAAAAGGCTAAGATCATCGGTGAAAAACTAATGATTGTACTGAGTAGTTTTTTTTCTGATTGGAAATAACGAAAAGCAACAATTGATAAGAATCCGTAGAAAATGAATCCTTCGTGTGAAAGGATTGCAGCAATGCCTAAAATGTTTATGAGAATGTTTTTACGTAAAAAAGAGTATTTTGTTTTTTCAATAACTAAACATAATATTAAAATAGCAATGCAGAGGGTATCTTTTCTAACAAGGAAATCATTAAACGCCGGGATTCCTAGTACGATTGGTGAAAAGATCAGGAAAGCAGGAACGTTTCTGGGTGCTTTAAGACAATAAAATAGAATTAATCCTGCTAAAAGTAGAAGACAGGCAATAACAACAATTATGTTGGGAGGAATTCCTGAAATTGAAGAAGCGGATAATGCGAGTTCTCCGGGGAGGCCACGCCGTACAAACCCCCCGGCGTAGTTGATCAGGCACTCAGTCATGCACCAATTGTTATGCCCCCAAGAAAGTGATTTATAAAACTGCTCAATTGTAGCAATTAAAAAAAAGCCCACTATCAGAGGAGCGCTTAGTCTCTCTACTAACCCCGAAGACTTCATGATCAGTTTTTATTTAACATCCCGCTTCTTGTTTTACCGCCACGAGAGATGAATCCCGGCAAGGACCGAGCGATCTCTGCCAGAAAGTAGAAAATCCATAACGGGTTTTGGGAAATACCTGATTTCATTGCTTCTAATAGTAATCCCGCACGGAAATTCTCAAGAGCATTCATTCCAGCCTGTACTATTAGTCTGTCATGCCATTTGACGAACACGGATTTGTTGTTTGCGGTAGCCTGCTTCAAATGATCTTTTGCAATCTGAAGATTTTCTTGAAAGAGCTTTTCGGTAAGTCGATTACCCTCCGTCATGGTACTCGATCCGCTGTGCCATCGATATCGGTAAGTCATCGCGGGAATCTCTTCTTGACGAACTTGCATCTCAGCACACCTCAGCAAGAAGTCCCTGTCTGATGCCAAGGAGTAGTTCAGTGAAAATCCCCCAAGTTTTAAAAATAAATCCCTGCGTATGAGGCGCGCATTGATCATCGGTTCTCCCAGGGCAATGTTTTGTTCTGTAAGCTTTTTTGAATTCCGATCTCTGACTGACCAAACTGCGTTCCATGCATCCACAGACTGCTTAACTGCTTCGCAGTCCCCACAGAGAATTTCCGCATCGGGATGATTTGCGATGGCCCTACGGTATGATTCAAGCGTGCCAACCGGTAACCAATCGTCTCCTTGCAGAAACAAAAGCCATTTTCCCCTGGATAGAAATGCACCCTTATTCATTCCATCATAGATACCCCTGTCCGGTTCCGATTTTAGAATCAAGGTCGTATAATCATTCGCTATTTCGAGTGTTCTGTCCGTAGAGCAGGCATCCATCAGCAGATGCTCGGTATCTCCTCCGTATTGGGAGCATACGCTCTCCAGTGTTTCTCTCAGAGTTGTCCCAGCATTAAACGTCGGAGTAATAATGGAAATCAGCACCTGGTCGCAATATTTTGGGCTTTTATCGATCAACTGTCTTATCAAGGTAGGTCACATGATCCCTCACATAGGAGGATCGCAGGTGGCATGAATCCTTATACAGGTGTTTCCCGTTGGCAACCCGAGGGTAGACACCATTTTTTTTGAAGAAATCTCGTGGATCGATGACAATCGCTCCTGATTCCTCAGCACAAGATTTCAGACCTGATAGGAATTTGCCATAGAGATCATCAAATTCTTGAACGGTCAATGGGTCCACCTTGGTAATTAGGATCCCGTTAAATCCCCTTGTGATATCGCTTTTGGGATCTTGCACGGGGCTCACCGGCGTGTTCATCACAAGATAGACTGATATTCCTTTCCGAAGTAAGCCGGTCATTAATGCTCTTAAGAGGTCAAAAGCTTCTTTCTTTGCTTTTTCAGAGGGAAATTTTTCGCCGTGAATTTCGTAAGGATAGACCGGCAAGGAGCAATACCAGACCCAGTTAGCGCCAAGCACCACCCGATCAATACCCGGATCTTTCTTTAGAAGAAGCTCCATTTGCGGAAGGAGTTCTAATGCACCCGGATGTACTTTTTCCCGAATGTCTGGGATGGGTGGCACTCCTCCGCTTGTCAGGAATATCGCCCTCCTGGAATTACCCGCAGGCTTTTCAAGGAGGCTTTTGATTCTAGGGATATACTGCTCGATATTGCTGTCTCCGACAAAAAGCGTTGCATGAGTGCCGGCACCCGTCTCATAGAGAGCCACATGCTCCGATGGGTAAAGTACCTTCATAGACTTGCTCATGTAGGTTTCATCGGAAGCGGCAAGAATATCTGAGAGTTCAGCCTCATGATTTTTAGAGGAAATCACTCTTGATGATATGAGACCTCCCAGGACACCGGTCATGATAAATGCTAAAACAAGTCCCGGCACTGTGTATATGGACTTATGATGACGGATTCTTTTCTCAATAAAATAGTAGGTCAACAGAGTGAGTATTAGGCTTACTCCAAGTGCTGCAAATATTTCATATGCTTTTGGATTTGGTCCCTTGACGATGTGCACAAAGGAAAGTGCGGGCCAATGGAAGAGGTAGAGGGGGTAGCTGATGAGTCCTATCCATACAACTGATCGATTAGAAAGTATCGTTCTATTAACCCATGCGGTGCTTCCGCCCTCCATAAGCAGGAGAGTTCCGGTTACCGGCAATATCGCTCTCCACCCGGGATAGGGATCTCCTGTGTGGATAAAGGCTATCCCCAACCCCAGAAGGATGATTCCTACCCAAGAAAGAGTCTCCCGATAGGACGGCACATCGTCTTCGTGACTACGATCGTAATGCCACCAAGCCAACAGGCTTCCACCCAGAAACTCCCATGTCCTGTACGGGGTAAGGAAAAAATCACTGGCACTGTTCTGTACTGACATCACGACGTTTAGGATAAAGGTGGATATCAGCAAAATCCCCATGGAAGGGATCAGGAACTTCGGCTTCTTCCAAACCAGCAACAGTAACAGGGGAAAGATGATATAGAACTGCTCCTCGACCGCAAGTGACCAGAGATGAAGTAGGGGCTTGAGGCTCGCCGCCGTGTCAAAGTATCCGCTCTCCTGCCAGAATACGAAGTTCTGGATAAAGAGTGTTCCTGCGGCCACATGCTTCCCAAGTTGTGCGAACTCATCAGGCAGCAGGATCATCCATCCGTACGCCAGTGTTATCACCAGCATGGTGATCAGCGCGGGAAAGAGTCTCTTAATACGCCTAGCGTAGAACTCACGGAAACTGAAGTTACCCTCCGCGTGACCCTTGAAGAGGATCCCGCTGATAAGATAGCCACTGATTACAAAGAAGATATCCACCCCGATGAATCCTCCGGGGATCATCCAAGGAAAAGCATGATAAACCACCACTCCGGACACGGCTACTGCTCTCAACCCATCGATGTCTGGACGATACTTCAGCGAGTTCATGGGGCCACGGTCCGATCGAGGTAGTGAACGTGCTCCCTCACATATCCTGGACGCAGATGATTAATATCATAGCGGATCGGACCATCCTCGTTCTCCGCTATACAGATGCCGTTAATACAAAGTGAATCAAGCGGCTCAATGAGCTCGGCTCCATTCGCAAGAGCCACCGCGGCAATTTCATGTTCTAACGCTCCGTTTTTGTTAAGATAATCCTGTTTACTAAAAGTCTTTAGATTTTTTGAATAGGAGCCCACAAAATCTCTTTTATAGAAATGCCTTGGATCCAATACCCCGTCGTTTGGTGTGCCGAGAACGACAGTGACCTTTTTCCCCCTTTCAACCAACTTGTGAATCAGTTCTCCAAAGCGGTTTAACACTTCTTGTTTTGTTGAAGCTTCGCAAAGTCTTTCTCCATGAAAATGATAGGACGTATCTTTCGAGAAATAGAGATCCCAACGTGCGGCAATCACAATTCTATCGATTCCACTTTCTTGATTCAGGAGATCATACAACTTCGGAAAGAGTTCCAGGCATCCCTTGTTCCCATCAATGGTGACTTCGGGCAGCGGGGGACAACCTCCACCAGTAAGGAGTAACGCACGTCGTTTCCCTGGACCGTGATTATTCTTCAGAAGTTCCACGATACGAGGAGCATAGTGTTGCATATTGCTATCACCGAAGAAAAGAGTCGTGGCACCAGTCCCACCAATTTGATCAAAACAGAGACTCTTGGGGCCATTTAACCCTACCAAACCTCGCAAGGAATCCTTGTCTTCAAGAGCGGATTTAAATTTGATAACCTCATTGGGTAGAGGCCTGGGCATCAGGACTTTTTGCCATGCTAAAAAGCCTAGAAGGCCCGTTATGATGAAGGCAGAAACTAACGCTGGAACCGTCCATCTGGACTTATGATGACGCAGCTTCTTTTCAACGAAGTAATAAGTGAGAGCCGCTAGCAACACCGACAACGTTAGCGCGATAAAAAGATACCCGGGCTTCGGACTCTCACCCTTAACGATATGAACAAAGGATAATATAGGCCAATGAAAGAGATAGAGCGGATAGCTGATGAGTCCTATCCAGATCACTACGGGATTGGAGAGTATCTTCTGGTTCACCCAAGCTCCTTTTAATCCACCTGCTCCTCCCTCCATGAGGAGCAACGTTCCTGCCACAGGCAGGATAGCCCTCCATCCCGGATAGGAGTCACCCGTTTTGATAAAAGCAAATCCAAGAACCAGGAGAGCTATTCCGCCGCACGAAAAAGCATCTCGATACGTGGACACTTCATTCTCATGGCCTCGATCGTAATGCCACCATGCAAGCAAACTCCCTCCCAGAAACTCCCAAGCCCGATAGGGGGTGAGAAAGAAATCAGCAACGCCACTCTGTCGGGACATCACTAGATTACCAAAAAATGATATGATCAGTAAAATGATCGAAACGAAAACCAAGGACCACTTTTTCTTCCAGACCAGCAACAGAATCGGAGGAAAGAAGATATAGAACTGCTCCTCTACGGCCAGCGACCAGAGATGGAGTAGGGGCTTCAGACTCGCCGCAGTATCGAAGTACCCGCTCTCTTGCCAAAAAATGATATTTTGGATGAAGAGAGTTCCGGCTGCCATATGCTTGCCGAGTTGCTGGAACTCCTCGGGCATGAGGATTAACCACCCGTAGGCCAAGCAGAGCAGCAACACAGTAATGAGTGCGGGGAAAAGCCTTCTGATTCTACGGGCATAAAACTCCCGGAAGCTAAAACTGTCCTGTTTGTGGCCTTTGTAGAGGATCCCACTAATCAGATAACCACTGATCACAAAGAAAATATCCACCCCGATAAACCCTCCAGGGATCATCCACGGAAAGGCGTGGTAAATCACCACACCAAGCACCGCCACTGCCCTTAACCCATCAATGTCTGAGCGGTAGCGAAGAGTAGTCATCTCAAGCAATTCGATCCCACGTAGATTTTTCTACAAATCTCTCCATGGAAAGCGTTACAGGGGCATTCTCACCGCAAAAACCATCCCTCCCTTTGCTTCAATCAAATACGATGTGTATTGAGAGGGAAGCAGTGCGCTGGCTACGCTCCAGATCGGGTGAGCTTCAGGTGAGATATCCTCGATGACTAACCAACCACCAGCCTTGATTTTATCAAAAGCTTCGGCAAGAACCGCCAAGTTAGCGTTGGGCGCATGCAGTCCATCGTCAATCAATAGATCCAACCTACCCGGTATTTTTACATTGAGAGCCTTGATCGTGGAGGCATCCGTCTGATCGACGAAGTAAGTTTTGATCCGTTCTTCTTGAAAGAGAATCCTCTTATCGACATCTGCACCATAGATTGACGTCCCGGGAAGATATTCACGGAAGGCACGCAGTGAATTCCCGGGCACCCAGATCTTGCCCATGTTGGAAACGACATCGGTATTTGTGGTTCCCAAGCCGATCTCCAACATTGAATCGATCTTCCCGAGGCTCTTCAGTACTGCCCCATAGACAAAGTGGTAGTCATGGTTCTGTGACTTGTCGCAGCCATAGGAGTCAAAGATCTTCTTCAGCGCAATCGCTTCCTGACTGGCCCCAAGATCTTTGCAGAACTGTTCCGCTGTGACAGGCACCAGAGACACACCGCGAAAGCGATCAGCCATCAAGGCCATTGTTGGGAATATCTGCGTAGCCGATAGAATCGTCAGATCATGGATGGTTTTTTCGAGTCCCTGATAATATCCCGATGTATTTGGAGCGAACTGTCCCAGTCGTTTGATTTCACTGATTTCCCGACGATAAATGAAATTGCTGGCGGTTAGTTCCAGACTCCTCTTCAGGGCGTAATAAGCGTGGTTGATTCTGACTAGGAAAGGAACCTTTCTGAGCAATGCGATGACTTTTTCCATGACTAAGATTTAGGTATTTGAGGCCTATACTATTAAAAGTTTAGCTTGAACCTAGTCGCAACAGACAGCCTTTTATGCGACGAGTCTTTGGGCCAATGCACGGGCTTCCAGCCGTACCTCTTCGGAAAACTCACCCGCCGTTGTTCCCAGACTCCCAGAAGTTCCGATAATGGGAGGTGAGATTTCCAACATCCTGCAGCAAGCCGAGTGATTCGCCAGATCATCGTCGAAGGCGCGTTCAAGCGTATACCCCAACGCATCCTGTACGCGCCGGTAAGAATCACCCAAGACTTCCAGGTAAAAATCCCGATTCACTCGATAGAGGCGTGTATCGACCAATGCTCCCGGGGCGACTGCCACAAGCCCCCAAGGGACTCGAATCTTACGTTTAAGAATTCCTAAGACTGCACTCCCCATTTGATTGCCATAAAGAGGCGTGAGATTTCTACGAATCGGATTGAGTGAGTGAGAAGAAAATCCACGACTCACAAAGAACTCTCCCATTCCCTCGCTCGAAAACATCATTCCGATGCCCTGACAGAAAAGCTTCCCCGTCGATTTCATGAAATCAATGGATCCACGCAGGATCTCGCTAGTTTCCAACGCCTGTCTGATCAGATCCCCTTCTCCATAACCTTTTCCCTGAATAGCAGTTCTTTTGGATGAGATAACCTGAACGAACTCCAACTCTTTTCCATACTTATGGGCGGTTTCTACCAAGATCTCGGATCGGATCTTGGTAGAGCAGTTTTTGGCAAAGACAACCTTCTCTGTGGAGGGATCCCCCAACCATGCAAGCAATCCCTGCATATGGGCTTCAACCCTATCGCTTGTCGTTGAGAGCGCCACATAAGGCGTCTTTCCCGCGTCGAGAGTCGCGGTGATGAGCAAGGGAGTCCGCTTCATATTTTAGTTAATCTTTTATACATCCAGCACTTTAGTGATTTAGGAAATACACACGATAATACTGCCCGGAGCATACGAGACTGTACCCCTTTGGCACACCCTCTTCTCCCCCGCTGACTGCCTCAACGATGGCATCAACGTTATTCGGATTGGCCAGATGCCCGCTGTGAAGCTTTAGATCGGGCAAATCATGATGTAACTCGCGAAGGAGTCCATAGATTGCCGAATCTTTTCCATCAATCACTACTTGCGTCACATGGTTCTCTTTTAGAGTCCCTGCAATCTTCCTGATCTCCTCTAATCGACCCGGAAAGGCGATGCTCATCTGCTCCTCCTTGGGCATCCTAAATACAGACCACCATCCCAACAGATGTCGCTGTCCAGTGTTGGAGATTTGAGGCCAAAGGTATGCCATTTCAAGCGCGGTGATGAGGATGGGGAGCCACTTAGGCCTGAAGAGATCCTCTGCTTTGCCAACCAGTGGTGCCGCCATGAAGAATGCCGGGATCAGCAAGCGACCTCCCCACGGCTGCCACCGGAAAATTGCACAGAAGAGAAGAAAAGAGCCTATCAGAACACATGTCAGGGCAATGGTTCCCGAACCCTTCCTAAATGCTGGGATCAAAAGAAAGATTGGAATCAGCAAAGCCAAACTGATCTGAACAGGTGCAGGAATCTCGTCCTCACATCCCACGGCGTAGAGGAAGTGAAGGTTAGCCCCCCCGAGTTGGGCTGCCCCGATATTGGTGTACGGATCATCCGGATTCTTACCAAGGCTGGTTAAGATCCTTCGTGTAACGACCTCACAGCAATGGATTGAACCCTCCGAGCCAAAGGCAAATTGATTGGCCACATTCTTGATAGCAACCCCCACAACAGATCCTGGATCATGAGAGTCGTTGCTCATCCCAGCACTCGGCCCCGTAATGGATCCGTAGGTTTCAAGATTTCTTAATGAATTAGGCAATATAACCAGCATCACGATCAGCACTCCTGGTAACACCGCAAGGGCTATACTCCTCCAGGCTCCTGATCTTAGAGAAGCAACCAGCAGCAATAGGGCCGAGGCAGGGAGATATGCCACTGCCGTACCCTTTGTAGCCATGGCAAGTCCGGCGGCAAGAGCCGCAAGCAAGAGAAGCGGCCCCGTGGACCTTATCACGCTATTCCATATCCTCAGGCCAATAAACAGGGGGATCAGAATGTAGAACGAAGCGACAATATCGTTCTTTGAATTGGAGGCTTCAAAAAAGACAACCGGAATTAGGGCAATAAACAGTAAGGACAGCATCTGCGCCCTGACACCACCACCGATCTCCCTTGCGATCAGGGTCACTACTCCACAGGCAGCGAGGAAGAAAAAGAGTTGAGTTAGATTATGCCAAGCATCCCCTCCAGAGAGCATCATCAGATTCAATCCCAAGTCTTCAGTCAGGACAGGATGAGAGTTCTGATAAGGATATGATGCATCGAAATGCTTCACACTCCCCTGCATGAGCCAAAATAACTGCCGTGGCAGATGGTAGGACTGGACATCGTAATTGCAAGGAGGGGAGGCAACGGCCATGCGGAACATGACATAAAGCAGAGCTAAGATCGAAACCGCCATCCAAACAGGAACTTGCCTGATTATTGACCATACACGTTCCCTCTCGTGACCCCAATTAACCGGCATTTGCCCAATAATCAAAAGCGTTGTAGGAACCAGTAAATAGATACACCACGAAGACAAGACAAGCGCGAAGGCCAATGCATGCAGGACGGAGAGTGTCTCCGTCAACAAAAGAACGAAGATGCCCAGAAGGATACAAGCCAAGGAGAGGCTCCACCTCCAAGACCGTTCAGAAGTCGTCCCCCTCAAATAAAAAAATAATGTCCAGATAAGCGTTGCAAAAAAAGGTACGACTCCAAGCAACATGAAGTTCATTTAATTCTTTTTTCCGGAGCATCCTTCTGGAGAGGCAAGAAACTGGGGATGCTTCCAATCAAAAATGCGATCGGGATACCAATCAATATTAGGATTAGTATTCCATGCAAAAGCAGCCCTATTGAATAATCCTTGTCCTGTATGTACGAAAATCGAAAATAACATAGTTACAGTCAGAATTGTCGCAAAGATTTTATTTGGAAGTGTTTTAAGTGATACAGGCCAACCATGAACGCAGAGAAGAAATAACCCAGGAAGAACATCTGTCATGTATCGAGGCCCAAACGACCATCCTGACCACCAGTC
>Ga0164296_1003970_pt1 | contig 13661 bp, 14 predicted proteins | sample GEODES057metaG_FD_113533 | JGI IMG/M metagenome (GOLD analysis project Ga0164296, IMG submission 113533) | Dystrophic lake water microbial communities from Trout Bog Lake, Wisconsin, USA - GEODES057 metaG | ecosystem: Environmental > Aquatic > Freshwater > Lake | place: USA: Trout Bog Lake...
GAAAGAAAAAGGAAGTCCCCTTAGGGTTTGTCCCTTTTCCTTTCGCCAGTCTTTTTTTGTCCATAGCAAATATATCTTTTTTTTCAAATCAACATACCCAGCATCCTATTAGTAGTCATAAGTAGTGGCTTAGCTTTCGGTGGCTGCCTACAAACGCTACAGTTCTAGATTATAATTTATTGATTCGTTGCGCTTAGTAAGCTCCATTTTTCAGGTTGCGAAGTGGCGCAGCACTTTTTCACCATCACACATTCATTAATACTATTATAAAAACATAAAACAACAGGGAAGGATACTTACTTTTACCGCCATAAAAATAAATATGGCAAAAGTGTACGACTACATCATTGTATTGAAAAAGAAACCGTTTGATGTGATAGACAACACCAGCAAGTTGATGCTGGTACTTGGTATTGCAGCATTTCTGTTTGTTGCAGTTTCTACATTAGAAGGAAAAAACACTAACCTGCCTATAGATCAAGGATGGCTTTTGATAGCTATTGCAGTCATTGTTATTGGATGGTTTGCCTTTTGTGAAAGACAACAAAAGAAAGGCAAAATTGCCTACTACCGCTTTGGGTTGATGTTTGCAGCTTGGGGATGGTTTGTATTACCAAAAGGCAAATGGATCTCTATCATTTATATCATTTCGTGTTTCATTGAAAAACCTTTAAAAGTTGATCCAGAAGTAGCCTTCGATAGCGAAGAAATTGTATTTAATAGTTTCCCTCAAAAGAAATATAGCTGGAACGAAATATCAAATGTTGTACTGAAAGATGGACTATTGACTATTGACCTAAAAAACAACACCCTCGTTCAAAGGGCCGTCGACGAAGCTGTGCCGCAAGAAGTAGAAACGGAATTTAATAGTTTTTGTCAAGCACAAGTTCAAAGTAATAAGTAGTAATTGGCAAGTATTACGCTAATTACCCAGGACTTTACACACCCTTTATCAATTGTCAATTATTAATTATCATTTAAAAAATGCCTTACTTACTATACTCGGATGGCTGTGGAAATATATTTGAAGACACTTCTTTGTATGCAGTAGGCCGTGCAGGTTGGGATGCCTATCCTGTGGAAGATGAGGATTGGATAGAACTTCCCACAGGAGGCAATTTATACGAGTTGCCAGGTCGACGTGGCATTGGAATAGATGTAGAAACTGGCGATATGCGTCTTTGCGAGAAAGGTTGGGCAGTAGCGGCTTTCATTCCTCCAGCACATACAGGTTTGTTCATGGCTGCTTACGAAACATTGCCGGATGCCCCTACCCTACCCTTGTTTTGCTACACCGCCGCTGGCTGGGAAGATGATAAGTTTTATGTGACTGCCGTAAGGATTGAGTCTGATATAAGACAGGAAGCTATTGGATATGATGACAGTAAAATAGAATCAGGAACAAATGAACTATTGGCTACTTATCCGCACAATAGGTTAGTAAAACACTTGATGGAAAACTGTTGCCAGACCTATACTTGTCCTGCTGCACGTAATCTTTCTTTGGGAAGATGGGAATGTCCCGTGCCTACATCCCCCGCTTGCAATGCAAACTGTATTGGCTGTATTTCTTTTCAGCCTGAAGATGAAACAATCGTGGCAACACAGGATAGGCTTACGTTTAAACCCACCCCAGAAGAGATAGTAGAGTTTACCGTACCGCATCTGATGAATGCCCCCTACCCTATTATCAGCTTCGGACAAGGTTGTGAAGGAGAGCCTCTGTTGATGTGGGAAACAATAAGGGAAGCCATCATAGAAATAAGGAAACATACGCCGAATGGTAGTATCAATATCAATACCAATGGCTCTAAGCCAGATGCAGTAAAAGCTTTGTGTGAAGCAGGATTAAACAGCATCCGTGTGAGTACCAATTCTGCTAGGAAGGAAATATACACTCCATATTATCGTCCCAACAATTATCAATTTAAAGATATTGTGGAGAGCCTGAAAGTTGTTCGCAATTATGGAGGTTGGGCAAGTATCAATTATTTTGTCTTCCCAGGAATGACTGATAGTGTAGAAGAATATGAAGCATTACGTTGGCTAATTAAAGAAACGGACTTGAGCATGATTCAATGGCGCAATTTTAATATAGATCCAGATTGGTATTTAGGTTTGATTGGGGTAAAAGAAATTGGAGAGATTATAGGTGTGAAGCAATTGCAGGACTTGATAAAAGAGGAATTCCCAAATGTAAAATATGGTTATTTCAATCCGCCAATAGAAAGAATAAAAGGGAATTTTGAAAGAGACTTTGCTCATTATTAAGACAAAGCATATTCCAGTTAAAACAAGTTTAACTAATCGGCTAAGGTCATCTTTTTGAAGACTCGAGCTGATGAGAATCACAATGTAACTTGTTTATCCTATTGCCTTTAGAATTAAAGATGGTATCAGTTTAGCGTTAACTTGAGCAACGTTTAGATTTAATAATATCCTAAATCTATCAAATAATACATAATTCTTTCCTACAACATGTGATGGCATCGCCCAATCATTACCCAGCCTAAAGTGATATGGAATGAACAAAGTGTTTGTATAACTACCAATCTTTGAAGTATCGAGAATTCCACTCATTTGTTCTTTAGTTGATTCATAATGTTTCTTTTCCCAATTCTTCATGCAAGTTGCTTGGCCAGAAAATACATGATTATTGGGTAAATCATCTTGGTAAGTTAACCAACCTATAAAATCAAATCCCCCTTCACCACTATCTTTTGATTTGAAATAATTCTCTGTAACTTTTATCCCAACTTTCAAACAATCTGCGAGTAGTTTGAACTTTCCGAATTTATTTTTCTTGAAATCCATATGAGTATGAGAACCTTTTCCCATTAAATGAGCTTTACCATTAATAGGAATTATCGATTTGAAAGATTCAAATGCTATTGGCTCAAAGTCAAATTCTAGTCGTTTTTGTTGCTTCCTTGATAACCCATTCCTATTTGATGTTAAAAGAAAATATAAGTATAACTTATTCGACTTCGAGAGATTAAGATAATTTTTACTAGAAATTTCGCTTAAATCGTTACTAATTTTAAAAGGATAATATTTTCCAAATGAAAGTTCTCTAAGCTTCAGGTGATTAAACCACATATTAGTAATCTGGCTCAATAAATCATTTTTAGAAGTTTCGTCAGCCCCCCAATCAAAGGAACCATTATTGGAAAAAATATGTGAATCCGAGACATCAAATCCCATTTGCATTGAAACTTCCTTTAAAGATGCAAGTTGTATGCCGCCATCTACATAGCTTTCAAGTTCTCTTTCAATATCTTCCCTGAATATTATTTTATCAGGATTGATGTAGCAAAGCAACTCAATAAAATCACACCAAACATTAATATCTCGTTCATCTATGTTTAAATAAGAGATAAGTTCCTGTATATACGTCTTGTACTTTTCAGTTTCAATTCTAGTCATATTAAATCTTTTTTACAGCAGGATTTAATTTATTAGAAACCGAAGTATAAAAATCATAGGAAAAAGCGTTAATCATTTTTAATGTATCAGCATCCTCTTGTTTTGGATTCTCAATAGAATAAAATAATTCTTGAGCAATTTGAAGTCTTTGATATGCCTCTGTTATAGATTTTGAAAAAAGTATATTTGGCTCGTCTGTATAGGTAAAAGCTTTTTCAATTGAAGAGCCACTTAAATATTCCCTGTAAGCATATATATTTTCTGGATTCAGAATCGCATTTAGTTTTGGCAGATTTCTTACTTCACCCAAACGTGTTTTATGAGTTTCTGGATGTCTATAAAAAAGGCACTTAAACAACTCTTTTAAGTTTGTTTCATCTAAAGAAATAATTGGGTCTTTCTTTTCAAAATCAAGCCTCACGTACGCACTTATAAAACTAAACTTAGTTAAAGCATCATTCAAATTTGAGAATTCTATAGTTTCCTCACTTATCCCAGGAATGTCATAAAAATTGGCGACCTCAGCCCTTTCATATACCCTGTAAGTGGTGTGCATTCTTTTTGTATAATAACCCTTGCTGCCAATAATGTTTGCCAACACCCTATATTTTTCATCTATATCTTTAATTTCTTTTCTAGACTTGTATAGTTTGTCCAAATATCTAGCTTTAGCCAAAGGGCTCCATTGTTTTACTCCTGTAATATGACGATAGCCAAGATAATCGAGAATTTCTGCTTCTTTATTAAAAAGGAGTGCAGGCAATTCCGTTGGAATTTTTGTCTTTGCTTGACTTATGATTTCGGCTATTGAATTCTCTTTCTTGTTTACTATTTCTGGGTTATTCAAAATTTTCACAGCTGATACCCTTCTATTTCCTTCCACCACCGTATACTTACCTTTCAAGCTACCATGAGGAATGACCAATATAGGTTCTCCTTCAAAGTATCCATTCTCAGTTATAGATACCATTAGCTCGAGTAAGCTGCCATTAGTAAGCATCCAATTTAAAATAGCATGTTCTCCAGAATCCTGAACAGATTTGGTAAGTCTCGGGTTTGTATTATCTAACAGAATATCTGATAGCTTTATGTGTTGTATCGTTTTTGTTTCTTCTGTTATTATGTTAATCATAAAGTGTAATTTTTGTAAAACCAAAGTTGCTATTAGTTGCGAATATCGTTAGCATTCTTTATAAACCATCAACTTTATACCGTTTACTTTAATTTTAAAGTAAACTTAGAGAATTTTTTTGAGTGATTTCCAGATATACAACTTGCGAAGACAGTATATATCTAGTTCATCGATAAAGTTATCCTTTTCTATTATCCGAGTACTTTTAACAACCCTCCCCGACAAAAATCCCCCAACAACTTCACAGTCATTGAGATACTACTATGCTTTTTCTCCCCACCGCTTGCTTATCCTTTGCAGGTCTGCGATAAAAAATGCAGTGCCGCAACGGTGACCGCCTGTTAAGTGTCAAGCTATCTGCATTATTTTCATCCCTAAAATGTGAATTTTGACTCTCTATGACCAATTTTATATCAAAAAGACCTAAAAACATCGGTTTTGTCCGTTCTATCGTATGTCTTACAAGATCTCGTGGGTATCTTACCAAGTGTAAGACAGGTAGTAAAAAGGGGAAAGCGTATGCAAGTACTGGTAACTGGTAAGATTGATTTTCAAATCTGGGGCAATGTTGCATTAAGCGAAATATTTGTTTGTAATTTATTTTGTAAAGTGTGAAATGAATTTGATTGAAGAAAAATTATTTTTCTTCGGCAAGGCACGAAGGCATAAAAATGCATAAGAAAGCGAAGAGGAAGAATGGGTCACACTACTTTGTGATGATTAGAATGTTAGTGTCTTTGTGGCCAAACACCTTAACCTGCATTTGTCCTGAATTGTCCTTTTCTGAACATAAGCATTTCGGCAATCCCTATCAGTAATAAACTCATGGCAGTAGATGCCATTACTTTACCCAACAAATACAATACATCTCCAAACTGTAGCCACTCTATAACCACTAAATATAAGTGGTGTACGAATGTAAGTAAAGCAACATACAAGGCATAAAGAGTGAAGCCCATACTCTTGATACTTGGTTCATTGTAGCTAATTTCATTGCTCTCTTGCCTGATAATAAAGTTTAAGATGAATGGACGTAAATAAGCAATCAAAACACACGGGGCAGCGTGCAAACCGAGTGTACCCGTGAAATAATCCAGGGTCAATCCGAATATAAATGCAATAGAAAGTAACAAAACCCTATTGATATTAAATGGTAACCAAAGGATAAACAGAAAGTATAAATAAGGTACTATGAATTGGTGCAAAGGTGGCACACGGTTTAGTATGAATACCTGTATCAAGATAAACAATATAAAACGGGCAATATTTTTTAAAAGGTCAATCATTTGTTTTCTGTAGTTTACTTTCTAAACTCTTTTGCTCCTCATACCGCACATTCTTCACCAAATAAACATACTGTAACGTGGCGAAATTGGTAGAGGCTTTCACTTTAAGGGTATAAAAATTACTAGACGGGTCAGCGGTTTTCCCTGCAATTGTGCCCACCATAATGTTAGAAGGGAAATTAGCAGAATAATTACTCGTCACAACCGTATCCCCAATCACAACCTTTACCCCTTTACCAATATTTTTAAGTGTCAAGAAGTAAGGACTTTCGCCGCTCCATTCAATACTTCCTGCGCTGTTGTCTTTTTTCATCATTGCACTTACCCTGCTATTCCTATTCAATGCACTCATTACTATCGAGAAATTGTCGCTGACGTATACCACAACGCCCACAATTCCTTGTGGTGCTATCACACTCATCCCAACTTTAGCTCCTTGCAAAGCCCCTCTTTCTAATGTGATGAAATTATTTTGAAGCGTAATGGTATTGCCAACCACTTTTGCAGGTAGAAAAGTATATTTCCTACACCTACCGGTTGTATCTTTTATGGTTGAATCAATAACTCTTTTCTGCGAACTGTCTGGTGCAATGTTATTGGCTGCTAACTCATATCTCAAGCGGCTGTTCTCTTCTGCTAATTGTTTGTTGGCTTCCTTTAAACTGAAGTAATAAAAGAAATCGTCGTGTCCCTTATTGATGGTGCCTATTACTTCATTACCATAAAAAGAGAAGAAAGCTTCGTGGGTTTTGCTACTTTTATTCAGCAACAAAATACAGATTATCTGCAATGTCATAAAGCAGATAAACGTAAAATAAGTGCGTATAAAAAGTATAATATTCTTCATCCTCTATCAAAAAAGAAAGTCTAAATCTTAAACCGTAAATTTAAGCTTTAGACTTATTAATCAAATTATTCTAGCATTACTTCATTATAAATGGATACCGTTGGTAGTTTTTCAATCCAAGTCCTGTACCTCTAACCACACTCTTTAGTGGATCTTCGGCAATATGAACAGGCAATTTAATTTTAGCTGCCAAACGCTTGTCCAATCCCCTCAACAATGCACCACCACCTGTAAGGTATAAGCCTCTCTTGTAAATATCCGATGCCAATTCTGGCGGAGTAGCTTCCAACGCTTTAAGGATTGCCTCTTCTATTTTAAAGATACTCTTATCCAAAGCTTCTGCAATCTCTTGGTAGCTTACCATTATTTGTTTAGGAATACCTGTCACCAAATCCCTACCATTTACTGGCAAATCATCTGGCGGACTATCCAAGTCTTTCATTGCTGCGCCAACTAATATCTTAATTTGTTCAGCGGTACGTTCACCAATCAACAAACTATGGTACCTACGCAATGATTCCATAATGTCAGCAGTAAATTCATCCCCTGCAATACGGATACTTTGGTCACAAACGATACCTGCCAATGCAATAACCGTGATACCAGTAGTACCGCCGCCGATGTCGATAATCATGTTACCAACTGGTTCTTCTACATCTATCCCAATACCCAACGCCGCAGCCATCGGCTCGTGAATCATATATACTTCTTTTGCCCCAGCTTGTTCAGCGCTGTCCCTCACGGCACGTTTTTCTACTTCTGTAATGGAAGAAGGGATGCAGATAAGCATCCTCCAACTTGGTGGGAACAAAGGTTTTTTGGGGTAAACCAATTTAATCAATTCCCTGATCATCAACTCGGCAGCATTAAAATCTGCTATCACACCATCTTTCAATGGGCGTACAGTCCTGATACTTTCGTGGGTTTTTTCGTGCATCAACAACGCACGTTTACCTACTGCCAAAACTTCCTTTGGATTATTACGATTTAGGGCGATGATAGAAGGCTCGTTTACAACTATTTCGTCGTTGTGTATGATTAGAGTATTGGCTGTGCCGAGGTCAATCGCTATTTCTTGAGTAAAAAAATTAAATAATGCCATTATATGAGAACTGTCTTTAAATCCGTGAAAATATAAGCTGCAAAAGTGGAAGAAAAAATGGAATAAACAACCCTTTATTTTATTAAATGCAAATTAAGTGGATATATGGTTTAAAAAGACATGCAAGCATCCTATTTTAACCCTAAATCAGTGCCTTCTACCCCGAACTGATTTAAATCAGGTTTCGTTAAAAGACTTTATTTCTACTTTGTCTCGAATTTATGATAAATAATAAAGTAGAATTATTGGCTCCTGCGGGAAGTTTTGAAGCGATGATTGCTGCCATACAAGGAGGTGCGGATGCCGTTTACTTCGGGGTAGAACAACTTAACATGCGTGCCCGTGCCACTATGAATTTTGTAGTGGAAGACCTTCATGCCATTGCCCATTTGTGCAAGCAACACAGAGTCCGTAGCTACCTCACGCTCAATACCATCATTTACGACCACGACATTTCGATAATGAAACACATTGTGAATGAGGTGAAAAGAACGGGAATTGATGCCATTATTGCAGCAGACCAAGCGGTTATCAGTTATGCTTTTAGCCAAGGGGTGGAAGTGCATATTTCCACACAGGCAAACATTACCAATGTAGAAACCGTATCTTTCTATGCACACTTTGCCGATGTGATGGTACTGTCCCGCGAGCTTAGCCTGAACCAGATGAAACAAATTTGCAAGGCAATAGCAAAACAACAAATTAAGGGGCCATCGGGTAAGTTGGTACACATTGAAGTGTTTGCCCACGGTGCTTTGTGCATGGCTGTTTCGGGCAAGTGCCACCTTAGTTTGCATACGCAAAACGCATCGGCAAACAGAGGGGTATGCGTTCAGAATTGCAGGCGTAAGTATAAAGTGATTGACATTGAAGACGGACACGAACTGGAGATTGACAACGAATATATAATGAGTGCGAAAGACCTATGCACCATCGACTTTATGGATCAGTTACTGGATACGGGCATCAAGGTTTTGAAGATTGAAGGGCGTGGCAAAGCGGCTGATTATGTAAAAACAGTTACCCGTTGTTATCGTGAGGCCATTGATAGTTATTACGAAAACACTTACACGCCCGAAAAAGTAGCCAACTGGATGGAGAGGTTGCACAATGTTTACAACAGGGGCTTCTGGAGTGGGTACTACCTCGGAAGGGAAATTGGCGAATGGGCAAACAGTGCTGGCTCACAGGCACTTACAAGAAAGATTTATATTGGCAAAGCAACCAATTACTATTCCCGCACGGGCATTGCAGAGTTTTTGTTAGAGGCTTATTCTTTGAAAGTGGGACAACAAGTGATGATAACCGGCCCAACCACAGGCGTTATAGAAACAAACATTGAAACCCTGCACGTGAATGACGACGGCGCAAAAGAAATGGCTGAGAAAGGGGATTATTGCTCTTTTAAAACGGGGACGCAAGTGCGCAACTCTGACAAATTATATAAGATTGTACCCGCTAAAGACCAAGAATAACGATGCTGACTATAACCTTTAAACGCCAAAAGTGCATTGGCTGCAACTACTGCATGGAGATTGCGCCCAAACGCTGGCAGATGAGCAAAAAAGACGGCAAGAGCAACCTGATTGGCGCAAAAGATAAAAAGGGCTTCTGGACAATAAAACTTGGTGAAGAAGAAAGGGACGAAAACGAACGTGCCGCTTGTGTTTGCCCCGTGAAGATTATTGAGATAAGGTGAGTTATCGTGCAATGGTTGGCAAATCTTACTACCTACCTACCTATCTATCACTTTGATTCTAATAAAAAAGGCCCCGAAGTAAATTCTTCAAGGGCTTTTTATTAGGATAAAAATCTTATTTATTCATCTTTTTCTGTCCATTCTGCCAAGGCATCTACCAAAACAGTGTTCTCTTTTTCTGTTCCTATTGTTATGCGGAGGCAATCCTCGCAGAGTTTTACATTGCTTCTGTCTCTTACAACTATTCCTTTGGTAAGTAAGTATTCGTAAAGTTTGTGGGCATCTTTTATCTTTACTAATAGGAAGTTTGCATCGGAGGGATACACTTTTTCTACTGTTGGCACTTCCTTCAGGACCTCGGCAAGGGCATTGCGCATATCCACAATCTCGGTAATCATATCATTCACTTGCCCTACTTCTTCCAATGCTTTTAGGGCTAGGTCTTGCGTTGCCTGATTGATATTGTAGGGTGGTTTAGTTTTATTGAGGATAGAAATAATCTCTTTAGAAGCAAATGCCATCCCCAATCTCAATGCAGCCAATCCCCAAGCCTTGCTGAATGTTTGCAGCACCACAAGGTTTGGGTACTCTCCCAACTCCTGAATGAAAGTCTTTTGTTTGGCGAAGTTGATATATGCCTCATCAATCACCACTAACCCATTGAAGTTATTCAACACGGTTTCTATGTCCGTTCTGTTCAGCGAATTTCCTGTGGGATTATTGGGCGAACAAAGCCATATAAGCTTAGTGTTTTCATCTATCAGGGTTTCTATATGGGCGAGGTTCAGTTGAAAATCATCCAACAACGGGGCAATCCTTAGCTGTACATCGTTTATGTTGGCACTCACCTGATACATACCATAAGTGGGCGGACAAATGATTACATTGTCTTTGCCAGGGTTGCAGAAGCAACGATACAACAGGTCTATACACTCATCGCTGCCATTACCAAGAAAAATATGGTCGGGGGCAATGCCTTTTACCTTACTCAAAGCATCTTTTACAGCGTGTTGGTGTGGGTCGGGATAACGGTTGTACCATTTGATAAGCGGACTGCCCAAGCTGTTTTCGTTGGCATCCAGAAACACATCCGCTGTTCCGCTAAACTCATCGCGAGCCGATGAATAAGCCACTAAATTCTTGATATTCTCCCTTGTAATCTTATTTAAATCGAACATAATCCCTTCGTTATTTGCTGCGTCAGCCGCACGAAAATAAAGTTTAATGGTAGAATGGGGGAGTTATTTTGCTTTATCCAGCTAGAAACTGGGTTGATTGATACATACAAGTGATGCTATTGCATCATTTACCAAGCGAAACCAATGAGAGTAGTAGTGACGGCTAGGCACAGGTCAGGAGACACTGCGCCAATCGTTCACATTTAAACAGTCATGCGCTGGATTGGATATTACTTCACTATTACTCCATCAATAACAATAACATCTTTTAAAAACCCTGATACTTTCCCATTTATAGTAACCACCTGCCCCTTCATTAATTTAATATTCTGATTATTCTTCATAGAAATGAAAACATTTGAGTCTTCTTTATTGCCTTTCAATGTAACTGTATAATCTCCATTGTCTTCTTTGTCAAAATCAAGTACAGTTCCTGTAATATTTACTTTGGCATTTTGCAAAAGTTCATCTGCTGCAACTTCATTTCTTCTATATCTCTTTACTATTTCTGGGGCAGTAAGAGAAATTATTATTCCTTTTTTATCAGGTACTATAATTGGGGGCATATCAGGGTTCGTTCCATAATCATCTAATAATCTAATAGGTTTACCCTTTTTATTGTATAGCCAAGTCTTCCATACTCTACCTCTTGGATTATCTTTACCTGCATATAGATTATAAGTAACTTCTAACTCCAGTGTTCCGTCCTTTCTTAATTCAACAAGTCCCCCAAAACCGAAATGATGTATTTCCCATGTTCCTATATTAATATAATTTGTATTTCCAGTTCCTACAACTCCACTATAAGAGCTAAAATAAATAATTTTATCATCCGCTGATATTCTAGGATTATCAAAATCACATAAAACATAGTTTGGGTCTTCAATAGTAGTAGAGCTGAATTTATCAGCCTTTTCATCACGAGAGTAACAACTTCTTGCAAGTATCTTTTCACTACCCGATTCAATATCATAATAAATTATAGCTTTAGGCTCTCTTGCATCTAAATCATCGTTATATATTGACGGGAGAGTCAAGTTTCGTAAAAAAACAATAAATTTTTTGTTATTTGAAAGTTGAGGCAGAGTGTCAGAATTTTGATTAGTAATACGAGTTCTTGTACCATCCATATAAAGAATATATACATTACCTCGCTTTTCATATACACTTCTTGGAACTTTGGATAAAGTACTTTGGTTCGTACTAAAAGAAAAATAAGGAAAGAGAAGTATGACAACAAAACTGATTAAGAAATTCTTTTTCATAAACAAATTAAAATTAAGATGTTAGTAATTCTTAATTTCTTTTTTTAACCTATCAACTTCCTTTTCCCAATTTCTAATCGATTCAAGGTCACGATCAAGTTCTGACTGTTTTTCAGCTGGTGTTCTTAATAATTTAAATTTTTGGTCATCGTTTAATTGTATTTGGCATTTTCTCAATGTATTTAAAGCATTGTCATATTGAGATTGCAATGTCGCCAAATCCGCAGCCCTTTGCTTCTTGTCAGCTTCTGCTTTTTGTGCCTCCTCAGCACTTTCTTGCTGTTGAATTTTCCAATTTTGGTCTTGCAATTGTAAACTTTGTTGGTTAATTTTCGATTCTATCTTGGCTTGCTGATTTTGATAAACTAAAATACCTACTAAGGCTATTACTAGGGCAGATATAAATAAAATTAATTTAGTCTTGTCCTTCCTTATTTCTGATAGAACTTTCGGATTTGACTTCAAAGGAGGGGGAATACTTTTGAAAAGTTCTTTTAATTCTTCAATCTCTCCCGCTTCTTTCCAATCGGCTACACCTTCGTACCAAGTCATTGTTTCACGAGTGATTTTCAATTCTTTTAGCTCCTCTATTGAAAACGGGCCTTGTTGTTGGTCATCTTCCTGAATGTAGAATTTTTCCATTTCAATTTATTTATTTATTTTTCAATTCAAATATAAAGCCAAACAGTTATTTAGTTAATAAACTCACTTTTTCATCTTCATAGGCAAAAAAAATAACCCCTTTTCAAAACTTTAACATATCGGCTTGAAATCCCCCAAATACCCCTCTTTTTGCCATTTTTGGCACTAAAAGTTGCTAAAACAGGGTTTTTGGAGCTAAATAGTGTCCTGAAACTTCTTGCAGGGGTGTTTTGGGACGCTATAAGAAACCAATGAGAGGAGTAGTTACGGCTAGGCACAGGTCAGGAGACACTGCGCCAATCGTTCACATTTAAACAGTCCTGAGCTAGAAGGTCCTTAAAGACTGTCAACATATTTTAGGAGAATACACTAAATTATAGGAGAAGACAGGTTTTCTTTTTCAAGTTATAAACTGGTTTGACTGATACACAAGTGATGCTATTGCAACATTTGCGTGAGTAGGTAATTTTATTGGTTAATCTGTCGGCAAAAACGTTTCCACAACTTCATACATACCAGGGTCAAACTTGGCTATTTTCAAAGCTTCAACTAAATAAGGGGAAGCAGTGGAGTTATTGCGCATATTTTGGTAGTCCTCAATACTTTTCCATTGTGCATACATAGTAACCTTTGTTCCGTCAATACTGCGGTGTAGGCTTGATGAGATAAAGCCTGTTACTTTCCTTACACTACTTTCTGTTGCCAAGGTCAACAAGTCTATGAGTTTTTGTTGATTGATTGGGTCGACTGTAAATACATTTATAAGAGTTAAGAAATCGGAATCTTTTGAAATTGTTGTCATACTATTTTAAAGAGTTTTTACTTTTAATATTGTTACTAAACTTGTCATCAACACATCAAATCATAGCCTATAAAGTCGTGGTAGGTGTTTGCCGATAACTCTTTAATAGACGCATGTTTTCAATATTTCAAACTAGCGTCAATACAAAACTAATGGAAATTATATCTCCAAATTCAAACTATCCAATTGGCTTATCATTTTCAATAAATCATATTTTCTGCCGTTGTTGCTTGTTCCTCACCAACAACAAACATTAGAACATTTAATTAATAATTTCCTTAC
>Ga0164296_1003972_pt1 | contig 13659 bp, 11 predicted proteins | sample GEODES057metaG_FD_113533 | JGI IMG/M metagenome (GOLD analysis project Ga0164296, IMG submission 113533) | Dystrophic lake water microbial communities from Trout Bog Lake, Wisconsin, USA - GEODES057 metaG | ecosystem: Environmental > Aquatic > Freshwater > Lake | place: USA: Trout Bog Lake...
ACAAAATGACCCGAATTCAATGCGAAGACCATGCGATGGACCTTCACTTCTCCCGAAGCCGAGACCGATACTTCCGCAGTTGCGGCAGAATAACTACCGTAACCCATGAACTGAGCAATGCCTCTATGCATACCAGGTGGCAGTGGCTTACCCCAATCGCCTTTCTTCGCAACTGCATCTAACACCGCTAGATGTTTAGGGTGCTGGCTCATTATTGCGCGCCTGAACTCCAGCGAATCGCGTCCCGCAGCTTTGGCGCATTCCTCAATGAAACACTCCATGTAAATGCCGTTCTGATTGGTATTGACCCCACGCCATGGACCAACGGGTACATGCGTATTTCTCATAACATACTCAGTCAACAAATTGGGCACTGTGTAGCCCAATTGAGCATCACCAGGTTCGGCATAGAAACCTTGCAGTTGTCGCGTATCCTTGTTGTTTTTGATTGCAGACGGGGCAAGATAAGCATTAATGGACTGACCCGAAACACGTACCGATAACGCCACAAGGTTACCTTTGTCGTCGAGCCCAGCAGACATTTTGGCCTTAGAAATCGGGCGATAGTAGTCATGAGTCATGTCTTCCTCACGACTCCAGACTAATTTAATTGGCGTGTCAGGGAAATTTTTTGCAATCGCCACCGCTTGATGCACAAAATCCTGTGTGCCACCCCGTCGACCTAAACCGCCGCCCAAATCCATCGTTTGAACATCACATTTACCCAATGGCACCCCACTAGCCTCAGACAATGCTGCAAGAGAGGCCTCCGCATTCTGTGTAGGTACCCAAGCGAAAGCACTGTCGGCACCCACTTTTACAACGCAATTCATTGGCTCCATGGTGCAATGGGCTACGAAGGTGCTGGTGTAAATAGCTTCTACTTTTTTGGCAGCCGAGGTTATCGCAGCTGGCGCATCACCGTTTTTACGTTGCCAGAAATCACCTTGAGCTTCTAAGCCTTCTGACAAAGCGCTCGATATTGTCGAGCTCGACACTTTCGCATTCGGACCGAGATCCCAATCGATAGGAAGATTTTCCAGTGCATTCTTAGCGCGCCACCAAGTGTCGGCGACGACTGCAACTGTAGCGTCGTTAACTTTTACGACGCCTTTAACACCTCGCATCGACTTGATTTTCGATTCGTCATAGCTGACTACCTTGCCGCCAAATACCGGACACTGCTTGATCGCCGCGCACAACATATTGGGAAGTTTCAAGTCAATGGCAAAAACTTTTTTACCATTGACTTTATCTGCGGTATCCAACTTGTGTACAGACGTACCGGCAATCTTCCAGTCCTGTGGCTTTTTCAAAGTGATGGACTTAGCGTCTGGCGGATTCAGCTTGGCTGCCGCATCAGCAACTTTGCCATAAGAAATTTTCTTGTTGGTTTTCGTGTGCGTGATCACCCCTTTGTTCACGCTCAGTTCTGCAACTGGTACTTTCCAAAGATCTCCCGCAGCCTGTAAAAGCATCATGCGCGCTACAGCGCCTCCACGGCGCACGTAGTCTTGGGACTCTCGCACCCCTCTACTACCTCCGGTCGCCATTGAGCCCCAAACACGATTACGCGCGATGTTTTGACCCGCTGTTGGAGCTTGTGTCGTAACTTTGGACCAATCACACTCAAGTTCCTCGGCAACCAGTTGAGCCAAACCGGTACGCGTACCTTGCCCCATTTCGGATCGCACGAAACGAATCACACACGTATCGTCAGGTTTAACTACGACCCATACATCGACTTCATCCGGGGTCTTCAAAGGTGGGGTTGCACCTTCGGCCCAAGCGTAAGTTGGTAGAGTAAACCCAAGAGCCAATCCGGATCCAACCGCGGCAGTGCCAAGAACGAACTTACGACGCGAGGCAACGAACGACGTAGCTTTCCGTGTAGATTTAAGGGAGTTTGTCATATGGTTATCCTCAAACACCGGTTGCATTAGAGTTTGCGTAAGCCTTCAGTACGTCATCTAGCTTCTTTTGTCCGGCAGCCACATGTATGCCATCGCGGATACGTTGGTAAGTGCCGCAGCGACAGATGTTTGACATAGCGGCATCGATGTCCGCATCGCTTGGCTTAGGTACTCGTTTAAGCAGCGCCACAGCCGCCATAATTTGTCCAGACTGACAGTAGCCACACTGTGGGATGTCGAGCGCTAACCAAGCCTTTTGAACAGCATGGCTAGTATCTTTTGAAATCCCCTCAATAGTCGTAATCTTTTGTCCTGCGGCAGCAGAAACTGGAATTGAGCAGGATCTGACTAACTCCCCGTTCAATTGCAAAGAACAGGCGCCACATTGAGCTACACCGCATCCATATTTTGTGCCCGTCAAACCAACGACTTCTCTAATCGCCCACAACAGAGGCATATCCGGTTCGACATCGACAGAATATGCGACGCCGTTTACGTTGAGTTCCATTGCAATTGTCCTTGATTTAAAGCAGATGCATGTTTGACAAAAATGACTGAAATTCAAATGCGAATGTAACTTAATGCTAAGGTGCTGTCACCGTGTAACATTGCAGAAAAGCCCCATATTCATTAGGCTTATTACTTTGACGGTCAAAGCCGTTTCAATTGTGCGGCGCAGCATAACGACCTACTTATTCCAACGCTATAGACGCATAGATCATGACAACAACAAACCTAACGAACAAACAAATCATATTGAAGAGTCATCCAATAGGTTGGGTCACGCCAGACAATTTCGCACTGATAGAAACTGATGTTCCTGAACTGAGCCCCAACGAAGTCTTAATTCGTCATCAGTGGTTGTCTCTAGATCCTTACATGCGTGGCCGTATTTCGCAGGCGAAATCATATGCCCAAGGAGTCAATGTCGGAGAACGTATGGTCGGGGCTACGGTGGGTACGGTTATCCAGTCAACATCCAGTAAGTTCAAGGTAGGCGATGTTGTCACAAGTGCGACAGGTTGGCAGTTATTCGGTATCGCAAAAGACAGCCAAGTCATGAAAATCACAAACGACAAGGTATCGCCAACCGCCTACCTGGGCATCTTAGGTATGCCTGGCATTACTGCATGGACAGGGCTCATGAATATCTGCGAGCCGAAATCAGGTGAAATAGTGGTGGTCGACGCGGCCTCTGGCGCCGTCGGTTCGGTTGTTGGGCAACTTGCGAAGTCGGTCGGTGCTCGGGTAGTAGGGATCGCTGGGGGAGCGAATAAATGCTCATATGTTGTCAACGAACTGGGTTTTGATGCATGTGTTGACCATCAGTCGCCAAATTTTGTAACTGATCTCGATCAAGCACTACCAGACGGAATTGATTGTTTGTTTGAAAACGTTGGTGGTGAAATCTTCGAACGCCTACTAACCAAAATGAATGTATTCTCAAGAGTGGCACTGTGTGGCATGGTCTCGGAGTTCAACCGAGATCCTCATGCCTATCGTACGTTGCGGTCAATTCTGGTCAACCGTATCAAGTTACAAGGATTTATTGTTTCGGACAAACTTGAAACGTGGCCTGATATTCGCGAAAAGCTGACTAATTTGGTACTAGCCGGAAAACTTAAATTCAGAGAATCCATTGCTGAAGGATTGGAGCAGGCACCCCAGGCATTTGTGGGCATGCTTAAAGGTGAGAACTTCGGTAAACAATTGGTCCGAATTGCTCCTTAGGGAGTGAAAACAACGCTTATGAACCTTTCCAGTTGAATAATTTTTAAGGATTGTTAGGGGTCAGTAAACGTTTTTCAAGAAAATACCGACAACACCCTTTGAATAACTGTAAAACGGTATGTTTGAATCATTGCGTTGATACACGTAGCCAATTTCCGGTCTGAGACCGAATACGTACAAATCTCGTTTGGTGAGTGTAACGGCGTAGGAAAGTCCCCCATCACTGCGGTTGTCGCCCCAAATAGGATCAGTGTCCCAGTAATTTCGTCTAGATAGTGTGACCTTTAGGTTCAGTTGTAGGTTAGTCGAATCTTCAGCGACCTGAGTACCAAGCCCAGCGTACATCCCATAAGAACTGTAAGCTTGTTGTTGAGCAGTTGTTCGATCTGCTCCTACTTCAGCATTTAGCGACCAGTTTCGAAACACACTGTAGGTGTAAGACGTTTGTGCCTGAAACTGCGTACCGTTCAGATAAGCATAGTTAGGGAAGTTCAGTATGGCGGCTTTAGCGGAAAAGCCAAAAGAATTTTGATTAGGTTGATTGAAAACAAACCGTGTGGATACGTAAGGCGAGTCATATAGTAGATTGTTGCCATAAAACATGAATTCATTACCGATACGAATATCTTTGTAATTAAAATCCTGCCAACGCTTGATGAAGCTGGTGTCACCGATCTGCCTGTTAAACGCCGACGTTGGGTATGTCGAGGTCACCAAACTGGCTTGCGCGAACAAGCCATTACTGCCGGGAATTTCACGCTCTACTTCAGCCGTCAGATTTAAGGCCATCTCGGGGCTCGTTGGAAGATTCGGCTGATAGTTAAGTGTTTGCCCGAAAATATTAAAGACACGCTCTGAAGTGATTTGACCTGGATTACTGTCCTGGTAAACGCCGACATAAAACTTTAATGTTTGTCTTTTCTGAATCTCACTCAAATACCACTCGACTTTATCTCTAACGGTAATTGGAATAGGCTGGGCCAATATCAAAATGAACTGTTCCTTGGCCTCGGCAAGTCTTTTTGCAACGTACAGGCTTCGCGCCAGCTCAAGCTGGACACGTACAGACTTGGTGTCAGAATACAGAGCTTGAAAGATCTCAACCGCTTTATCAATATCGCGGTCCATGTAAGCAATGCCTTGCTCAAAGCGCCTTTGATATTCTTGCTGTTTTGCGATTTGGGCTGGGGATGGCGCGATAGAGGGCAACGGCATTACCCCTGGCGGGTTAATAAGCGGGCTTTGCGCACTGCTAACTAGACAATAAAAAATGGCTGCTAATCTTAGCAGCCACTTTATAAATAAGCGACTAATTGTCAACGTTTACCACCGAATGCGGCGGTCATTGTTTGCACCCCCGTACCTGTAATTGCAAAGGTACCACCGATCTCCTGCGCATTCGGGCCATAGAGTTGCCCTTGCGCGTTACCGGACCAGCCCGCGTTGTTAACAATCGCCCCGCTAAATTGAGTGTTAATGCCATTGAAAGTCAGCACACCGGCAATATTCAATTGTGGGGCCGCAGTTACAGAGGTTATGTTTTTAGTTACCAATGAGTTGGTAACGACTGTGTTAGCAGTGGAGAGTCCTACGGTTTGAGCGCCAAAGTCTACTGCCGCATTCATGGTGCCAGTTGCATATCCCGCTGTATTTGGACCTAAAACTACCACACCGGTGTAAAGACCATTAAAAGAGGCTGTTCCGACCGTGGGTAATGTCGTCGTAGGATTACCGTAACTCACCGCTCCAACGGTACCCGCTCCAAGCCCTTGACCCGTGACCCAAACACCAAAAGACTGATAATCCCATCCATTGGCGGGCGCGTTAGCGAAAAGTCCCATATTGGTGCCAGCGGCGTTGGTAGCTACAAAATAACTACCAACAAGACCACTTGAATTTACGATCGTGTCACCCTGACTTTTATCAAACGTGAAGGTGTAGCCCGTGGAGGCATTAATCGTGATCAAAGACACGTTTCCTGCGCTGTCATAGACGCTGGTGTAGGTCGCACCTGTCGCGGCTTGATTCCAACCACCGACAATTTGATAATTACCGTCTTTGTCAGTCACGTAGGTACGTTGTACTGAAAACCCTGTAGCCTGAACGGTGTTGCCGGGTTGAATAGCGCTCCACTGACTAAAAGCATTAATGTCCGAGCTGCTGCTACTGCTTTTCGAGCACCCCACCACAATCGGCACTAAACCAGCAACAAAAGCTAGTTTTAGCAAGGACGAAATCCGGTACTTTTTCATAAATGTCAGAGCTTAGGAGAGAAACAATGTCGTTAGTATAGGGCACGGGAGTCAAAGTCGGAGCAGTACCCGAGGAAAAACTGGTATTTTGTTACTCAGCTCGGCTGTTCAGCTGCATGTCAGTCAAGTCTTTAATTCCTCTCTCAGCCAGGCCCAGCAGCGAATTTAACTCGTTGCGATCAAAAGTGTGCCCTTCCGCGGTGCCTTGTATTTCGACGAACTTACCTGCCCCAGTCATCACAACATTCATATCCGCATCGCAATTTGAATCTTCGATGTAGTCTAAGTCGAGCACCGGCCTTCCTTGCACCATGCCCACGGATACTGCGGCTACCGAGCCAATCAACGGTGATTGAGCCAGCGAGCCTTTGCTCAATAAGCTTTCTACCGCATCCGCAACGGCAATCCAAGCTCCGGTGATGCTTGCGCATCGAGTGCCACCGTCAGCCTGGATCACGTCGCAATCAACGTGGATGGTGCGTTCTCCCAGAATCTTCATGTCCATAACTGCTCTTAAACTTCGGCCGATGAGTCGCTGAATCTCTTGAGTCCGTCCGGATTGCTTACCTTTAGCGGCCTCCCGGTCTGATCTGGTGTGGGTAGACCTTGGCAACATGCCATATTCGGCGGTGACCCAACCCTGCCCTTGCCCTTTCAGGAATGGAGGGACTTTTTCCAGTACGCTAGCGTTGCATAAAACGTGAGTTTCACCCATACAGATGAGTACGGATCCTTCTGCGTATTTTGTGAATCTACGCTTGATGACGACCTCGCGCAACGCGTCTGTGGCTCTTGCGGACGGACGTGGAATATTATGCGTATTAACTTGATCAATCACTTGCTAACCTCGAAATCGTTGGAGTTGTCATCATGTTGGTAGCTAGATCTTACAACCCATTGCTCGCTGCGGTGCTGTTATTGCTAAGTTGCGGCAGCCAAGCCCAGCAACCCACTGCTACAGCCATACCCAAATATGACAATAGTTACGAAATTTTTCAACCTGTACTTGCAACAAAAGGCATGGTTGCAAGCGAGCAGCACCTTGCCAGCGAAGTGGGCGCTGAGATACTGCGAAACGGTGGAAACGCCGTGGATGCGGCCGTGGCAATGGGTTTCGCTTTAGCGGTGGTACTGCCCAACGCCGGTAACTTGGGCGGTGGCGGTTTTATGCTTGTGCACCAAGCCAAAGATAACCGAACCGAGGCGATTGATTTTCGTGAAGTAGCGCCAGCGGCAGCATCGAGAGACATGTATCTTGATGCAAACGGCAAGGTCATAGAAGGTAAATCCATTCGCAGCCCCTATGCTGTTGGTGTGCCTGGCACTGTCGCTGGCCTGCTCAGTGCTCTTGAGCAGCAAGGCAGCATGCCAATCGAGCGAGTGCTGGCACCCGCAATCAAACTGGCTGAAGATGGTTTTATTGTCAGCCCGGTTCTGGCTGAACAGCTTTTACTGCAAAGAGAGCATCTTGGTCGATGGCCAGGATCTAGGGCAATATTTTTTAAAAATAAAACAGATAACAAACCCTGTACAACACAAATTTGTGAGCTAGAACAACTTACGACCTTAGAAGCGGGAGATCGTTTGATTCAACGTGATTTAGCTAAAACATTAAAAATGATCTCTAATAAAGGAGTGGCTGGCTTTTACCAGGGCGAAGTCGCGCAAGACATTGTTGCAGAACTCAACGAGTCCGGTATCGTCATGACGATGGACGATTTGGCCGCTTACAAAGTCGAGAAACGTCAGCCCGTAAAAGGCACCTATAGAGGCGTTGAGATTATGTCGATGCCCGCGCCAAGTTCGGGTGGTATTCATTTGCTACAGATGTTGAATTTGCTTGAATACTTTTCACTGAACGACTCGGGATTTGGCAGTGCCCAGACCATCCACCTCATCGCGGAGTCGGCACGACTCGCTTACGCCGATAGATCGGAACACTTAGGAGATCCTGCATTTTTCAAAGTTCCTCAGAGCGGATTAGTTTCGAAAGGTTATGCTCAAAGTTTAGTCAAGCACATTAATCCTGCACACGCCACGCCCAGTCGCAGCATTAAGCCGGGCAATCCTTTCCCTTATGAGAGCGATCAAACGACTCACCTGTCGGTGATGGATAGTGCGGGCAACGTAGTCAGTATGACCTATACCCTGAACCTGAACTTCGGCTCAGGCATCGTTGCGCGTGGCACTGGTGTGCTGCTGAACAACGAGATGGATGACTTTTCAATCAAGCCTGGCGTACCCAATGCGTTTGGTTTGATCGGCGGTCAAGCGAACGCGGTAGAGGCCGGTAAACGACCGTTAAGCTCAATGACTCCCGTCATTGCGTTCAAGCAGGGGCGTCCATGGATAGCCACAGGTTCACCGGGAGGGTCCAGAATCATCACCACGGTTTTGCAGAACTTAGTTAATGTAATCGACTTCAAAATGAACATAGCCGAAGCGGCATCTATGCCACGCATGCATCATCAATGGCTGCCAGATATGCTCAGACTCGAAACTGGGTTTAGTCCTGACACAATAAGAATATTAAAAAACATGGGGCATGAAGTTAAAGTCATGCCGACCATGGGAAGAATCCAAACCGTTCAGTTTGATAACGGCCTATTTTTTGGCGCTTCCGATCCGCGTAATCCAGACGGTGCAGCCATTGGAGTGGGAGCACAACCATGACGGCAAGCATGACAGCATTTGGAATCGGAAAGGTCAAAGTTGAGTTCGGTACAGTGAACATCGAGCTTAGAAGTGTTAACAGTCGTTTTTTAGACATTCAGTTTCGAATGCCCGACGAGCTGCGTTTAGCGGAGCAACCGATACGCGAGAAAATCACGCAGTTTGTTGCTCGAGGGAAGGTTGAAGTAAGAGCAAGCTTTCAAAGATCGGCAAAGGACACATCGGAGCGACTGAGTACCGAAACACTGAATCACATCGCTTCGCAACTGGCTATCGTTCAAAAGCAATTACCGAACACACCGTCTCCTAGCTTGACCGAACTCTTGGCCTGGAGTGAGCCGAATCTGACTACAACGCCTGAATCATGGACGGCTGCTTGTCTTTCCGCTACCGATATCGCGCTTGATGAATTATTAACGGGCCGAAAACGAGAAGGTCAACGACTAGTTCAGGCCATGTTAAGTACAGCGCAGGAAATAGAGGGGATAGTTGCGCAAGTTCGGCAACATCTGCCCGAATTGGTTGCCAACTATCAGGAGCGCCTCGCCCTTAAATTAAAGGACACGTTAACCAACGCGTTTCCGAACGGATTTAGTCATATTGCGCCTAGCGAGTTATTCGAGCGCATTTCGAGCGAATCTAGTTTGTTTGCGATGCGTATTGACGTAGCCGAAGAACTTGCCAGACTTGCTTCTCATTTGGACGAGCTCGTCTATCTGCTAACCCATGGCCGCACCCCTAGTGACAGCAAGATAAAAATTAAACAAGTTCAGACGTCAGGCATAGGCAAACGCTTGGATTTCCTATTTCAGGAAATGAATCGCGAGGCTAATACACTTGGTTCAAAATCTGCAAGCATGGATATGACGAGGGCCGCGATGGACCTAAAGCTTTTAATCGAACAAATGCGTGAACAAGCGCAGAATATCGAGTAAAGGCGACAAGTGACTGCCGCCTCTCTCTCGTCAAACAAGCAATTAGCCTCGCCCAACAAATGGCATATTGGTGGCCATAATCGTCATGAACTGAACGTTCGTCTCAAGCGGAAAGCCCACCATCTGAACGATCGATTGTGCAACATGATTGACATCCATGCGCGGCTCAATACGTGTCGATCCATCCGGTTGGGGCACGCCTTTTGTCATTCTGTCAGTCATTTCAGTCGCAGCGTTGCCAATGTCAATCTGTCCACAAGCAATACCGTACTTACGAGTGTCAAGGGAAATTGATTTAGTCAGACCGGTAACGGCGTGCTTAGTTGCTGTGTAACCGATTGAATAAGGCCGGGGCGCGTGAGCCGATATCGAGCCATTGTTGATAATCCGACCGCCTTGAGGTGTTTGGGACTTCATTAGACGAATTGCACCTTGCGCGCAAAGGAACATGCCCGTTAAATTGATGTTCACAATATCGCGCCAGACATCGGTGGGCAAATCCTCAATCGGCACTGGTGGTCCGCCTCGACCTGCATTATTGAAAAGCACATCTAGTCTGCCAAATTTTTTTGTAATTTGTTCAAATAACGCATTAATCGACGCCTCATCCGCAACGTCCGTCGGCATGGGATGCAACCGAGCGGCATGATCTGCGCCCAGTGTCTTTGTCTCTTCTAACTTGTCGGCACGCCGACCAGCAAGGCAAACGTCATATCCTGCTCTGGCCAAATGTAACGACACTGCGCGCCCAATACCCGAACCTGCCCCCGTCACTAACGCTACTTTTAATGTTGACATGTCTCTGCCTTAAATAAAATTACTGCTGTTCATCAAAAAAATCTTATCTAAAAATAATTTCTTGCATATACATCTTGATTAGACTTCAACCGGCGCATTTGGCTGCGCGCTCCACTCGCTCCATGAGCCACCGTATAGTGTCGCACCAGATAAGCCTGCCAATTCCATCGCGATCAGATTATTGCAAGCCGAAACACCAGATCCGCAGCTTGCCACTACTTGGTCCGGTGTGTAGCCATCCAAGACGGCTTCGAACTCCGCTTTCAATGTGGCCGCATCCTTGAACGTACCATCCTCCTTCAGATTCAGCGTGTAGGGTCGATTTCTTGCGCCCGGAATATGGCCTGCGATCTTGTCTAAGGTCTCATTTTGTCCATGAAAACGGTCGTTAGCTCTCGCGTCCACGATCAGACGATCGGGTTGACCAAGTCCGGCTCTAACATTTTCAATGTCCACTGATTTGACTCTTTCTGGGCCTAGTACGAAGTTTCCCTTTGGGCGCGGTGTCGGAACCTCGGTTGTCACTGGATACCCTGCAGCAACCCAGGCTTTAAATCCACCATCTAACACGACCACGCGGGTGTGGCCTACCCAACGTGCCATCCACCATAAGCGAGCGGCGTAGGTGCCGCCGCTGGCGTCGTAGGCAACTAGCATGGTGTCCTTATTTAGCCCCATATTGATGAGCTGCTGCGCGAACGCTTCCCGGGAAGGTAGCGGATGCCTGCCATTCAGCCCAGTCTTGTGCGTACTCATTTCGGTATTCAAATTTGCATACCGTGCGCCTGGAATATGCGAGACGGCGTATTGTTTACCGCCTAGTTCCGCATCAACCAGATCGAACCTACAGTCGCAAATTAGTACACTGGCTTCGGGTTTGGAAACGAGCTCATTGAGCGCGGCTGCTGTCATGATTGGGCGTGCGGTCATATTTATATCTCCCTAGTGTTTCGAGCACTCTGCTATGCTTTTAACTTCTAACCAAATGCGTATTGTGACTCATGTCTGAGCCTGCCGGAAACGTTTTTATCATCGTCGCACCAAGTGGTGCTGGCAAGTCGAGTCTTGTAAACGCATTACTTGCAGACGATCCTAGCCTGGCCCTGTCTATATCTTGTACAACTAGGCTCCCGCGAGAGGGTGAAGTCGATGGAAGGGACTACCGGTTTGTCAGTCTCAGCCAATTTGCTGATTTGAAAAAAGAAAACAAGTTACTTGAGTGGGCTCAGGTACACGACAATTTTTATGGCACTCCCAGAGATAGAATTGATGAGGCAATTAGTGCTGGCAACGATATCCTGCTGGAAATTGATTGGCAAGGCGCAAGACAAGTCAGACAATTACTGCCCAATGTCATTGGCATCTTCATTTTGCCACCGTCAATAGCCACTTTAAGGGAGCGACTTCAAAAACGAGCAACTGATAGTCTGCAGGTTATAGAAAAAAGGCTGCGTGCCGCTGGTGATGAGATTTCACATGCCCCAGAGTTTGAATATGTTATTATTAATCAAGTATTTAGCGATGCTCTTGCTGAGTTAAAAACGATCATAGCAGCGGCAAAACTGCGCTATTCATCACAGCGCGCGCGACAGCAATTACGATTTGAACAATTAGGTTTATAAAACTTCCTAGTTGCATGGCGATATGCCGTCGATGCCATTGCAGCTTATACTAGACGAAGTGTTCTCAATACAGGATTATCATGGCTCGCATCACAGTAGACGACTGTCTAGATTTCATCCCTAACCGCTTCAAACTTACACTCGCAGCGACATACCGTGCGCGTGAATTGGCGCAAGGGCACGCCGCTCGCATCGAATCAAAAGACAAGCCAACCGTCACGGCCCTACGTGAGATCGCCGCTGGTGTTACTGGCATAGAAATGATGCGTAAGGTATCTACCTAACAGGCGCTTGCCATGGACTTTCCCGGGTTACGGTCAGCGTCTTCCGGGTTGCTTGCTGCGCTCAAAGCAAGCTCCAGATTTACAAGAAGGCCCGTTAATGCGGATGGGTCTCTTTCTTCCTCGCCTTCTGCCAAGCCTGTTGAAACGAAAATCGAGCCTGCTGTGGCGACGCTTGCAAACTTGCAAGAACTTCTCGAAGGCTATCTGAACGCAAAAGACATTGCAAAAGTAAGAGATGCCTATCGATTCGCTGACCAAGCGCACTTAGGACAATTCCGCTCGAGTGGATCACCCTATATTACCCACCCCATCTCCGTAGCTGAGATTTGCGCCGGTTGGAAGTTAGATGTCGACGCCCTGCGTGCAGCATTGCTGCATGATGTCATGGAAGATCAAGGCATCAGCAAACAGGATTTAATGGAGCGCTTTGGCGATGAAGTGGCCGAGCTAGTCGACGGTTTGTCAAAGCTTGATCGCTTGGAGTTCGCAACCAAAGCACAACAGCAGGCAGAAAGCTTTCGCAAAATGTTGCTGGCTATGGCACGCGATATCCGTGTCATTCTCATCAAGCTAGCAGATCGCTTACATAATATGCGGACTCTAGACGCGGTCAGCCCTGAAAAAAGACGTCGGGTCGCGCGAGAGACATTGGAAATTTACGCCCCTATTGCGCACCGCTTAGGGTTGAATGCGTTATTTCGCGAGTTGCAAGACCTTTGCTTTGCAGCAATGTATCCGAATCGCTATCAAGTTTTAAATAAAGCCGTGATGGCGGCAAGAGGCAATCGCCGCGAAGTATTGTCAAAAATCACTGAAACCATCAAAGCATCATTACCAGCCGCCGGTATTGAAGCAGACATCAGTGGACGCGAGAAAACCTTGTATGGCATCTATCACAAAATGATAGAGCAAAAGAAATCATTTTCGAACGTACTCGATATTTATGGATTTCGTGTCATCGTTCATACTTTGCCAGAATGCTACTTGGCGATGGGAATCGTGCATCAGTTATATCGCCCTGTTCCAGGTAAATTTAAGGACTACATCGCCATTCCAAAAGTCAATGGCTACCAATCTTTGCACACCACTCTCGTGGGGCCATACGGTACGCCAATCGAGTTTCAGTTCCGCACTCACGATATGCACCAAGTGGCAGAAGAAGGCGTTGCTGCCCATTGGCTATATAAGACTGACGAAGTAACTCTTAACGATTTGCAAAAAAAGACACATCAGTCGCTGCAATCGTTATTGGATATTCAGAATCAAACGGGTGACTCGCATGAGTTTCTAGAACACGTAAAGGTTGATTTATTTCCTGACGCGGTTTACGTATTTACACCAAAAGGCAAAATCGTCTCTTTGCCTAGAGGAGCAACGCCATTAGATTTTGCCTACTCGATTCACACGGATGTGGGTAACAAAGCCGAGAGCTCAAAAGTCAATGGCGAAAT
>Ga0164296_1003973_pt1 | contig 13659 bp, 19 predicted proteins | sample GEODES057metaG_FD_113533 | JGI IMG/M metagenome (GOLD analysis project Ga0164296, IMG submission 113533) | Dystrophic lake water microbial communities from Trout Bog Lake, Wisconsin, USA - GEODES057 metaG | ecosystem: Environmental > Aquatic > Freshwater > Lake | place: USA: Trout Bog Lake...
ATCGAAAAGGTCGAGGACCTTAAAGTTGATATCGATCGTTTAGAAAGTGAAAATCATCAACTTTACGAAAAAATTAGCGAATTGGAGAAAAATATTTTTGATCTTGAAAACGAAATCGATGGCGGTTCAAATTGAAGGCTCTCGTTTTTGATACTGAAACCAATGGACTCGTAAAAACACAGCTTTTGCCGCTGACCAAACAACCATCGATCATAGAATTTTATGGGTGTCTGGCAGACCTAGAGACTGGCGAAATCATCGAAGAAATTGACCAGCTAATTAAGCCTCCCGGTGAAATCAGCGAGGAAATTACCAGGATCACAGGTCTCGACGCCGCAAGCGTGGCCGGTGCGCCAATTTTTGCAGATCAAGCTGATCGGCTGCGTGCGTTTATCGAGCAAGCCCCTTTGATTATCGCCCACAACGCATCTTTTGATCGGGAGATGATAGACGTCGAATTTGAGCGTCTGGGCCAGACACTCGCGTGGCCGCGTGTGATTTGCACTGTGGAACAAACGATCCATCTTGTGGGCTACCGCTTGAACCTGTCGGCGCTTTATCAGCACCTTTTTGGGGAGGCTTTCCCCAATGCCCACCGCGCGAAAAACGACGTCATTGCGCTGCTTCGCTGCTGCGTCGAACTGCACCGCCTTGGAGAAATTTAGTGCGTATTCGGTCGGGCTATAGCTTTTCGACTGCAGCCGGTCATTTGCCGGACGTGATGTCTCGCATCCAGGAAATTGGCTGGGATGTGGCTCCGATCAGCGACCGGGCTTCGACGTTTGCGTTTGCGCGTTGGACTAAGGCCGCGCGGAAAACGGGCCTGCGTCCGATTTACGGCGTGGAATTGGCCGTGGTCACTAATCCCGGCGAGAAAAAACTAACGGCGGATTACTGGACGTTTTTCGCCAAGGACGACGTCCGGTCACTTCACAATCTGATTTATCGCGCGACCCACAACATCGGCTCCGAACCAAACCTGACCTATGCCCAGGCTTTATCCGAGCCAGGAGTGATCATCATCGCGGGCGAGCGCCTGCAATTCGATCACTTGCCCACCGACCCAGGTCCGGATTTCTTCGTCGCTCTTTCACCGGCCACGCCCAAGGGGCTGATCAAACGCTGTCTCGATCAAAACCTGAAACTGATTGCCTCGGGAGACAATTATTATCCCCGGCCCACTGACCTCGAATTCTATCGCGTCCTTCTGGGTCGCCGGTCGGGAACCCAAACTTACCCGCGCCATATCTTGTCGGACGACGAATGGCGCGGCTGGTTTGCGCCTTTGGGTTTGTCTGAGGAGGTGCTGATCGACGCCCTAACCCATCGCCAAATGGCCATGGAGCGATGCACCGCAACGCTTAACAAGGCCAAGTTGCTGACTCCGGAAAAGCCAAAGACCTTGCGCGAAATGTGCGAGGACGGAGCCCGCACGCTTGGTGTCGATCTGACCGACAGAGTTTATTCCGATCGTCTGGATCGTGAGTTGTCGGTGATCGCGGAGAAGGAATTTGAAGACTATTTTTATATCGTTTCATCCATGGTCGCCTGGGCGCGTCAACGCATGGTGGTTGGACCGGCTCGCGGTTCCTCTTGCGGTTCCTTGGTCTGCTATCTGACCGGAATCACGACGGTTGACCCCATTCCATACGGTCTTTTGTTCGAACGGTTTATTGACCTCAATCGTCGGGACCTGCCCGACATCGACATCGACTTTTCCGACACACGCCGCCACCTAGTGTTTGAATACGCCGAAAAAACCTACGGGCGAGAGCGCGTGGCCCGACTGGGAACGGTCGGGATGTTCAAAGCAAAATCCGCTCTTAATCAGGCTGGTTCATCCCTCCTGGTGCCGTCGTGGGAGACGGACAAGGTCGGTGAAATGCTAACCGCTTTGAACAAGATGGAAGAATCTGACAGCGGAAAGAAGCTGCTTGAAAAATATCCTGAGATGCTTGTGGCCAAGCATCTGGAAGATCATCCCAATGTGGCCAGCCAACACGCCGCCGGTCTTCTGATCACGGACAAGCCGATTGCCCAATATGTTGCCCTGGACGCCCGCACGCGCGCCGCTTGGTGCGACAAGGAGGACTCGGAGGAACTGAACCTTCTGAAGATCGACGCCCTGGGATTAACCCAGCTGTCCATTTTTGAGCGTTGTCTTGAGCTAATGGGCGAGCGCCCTACGTCTCATTTTTTGGATGCCATTCCGTTGGACGATCCTGCCGCTTTTGCGGTCCTTAACGAAGGCCATTTCTCCGGTATTTTCCAGTTTGCGGGTTCGGCTCTGCGCGGTCTGGCCACTCAGGTAAAAACCGAAAGCATTGACGACATTATCGCGATGACAGCCTTGGCCAGACCGGGACCGATGGCGTCGGGCGGCACAGCGTCTTGGGTCAAGCGCAAGCGCGGTGAAGAAGAGGCCACTACGCTTCATCCTCTGCTGACTGAATTGACCCGCGAAACGCTGGGCGTGATCGTCTACCAAGAGACCGTGATGCAAGTCGTCCGGCAGCTGGGGAAAATGTCGTGGGAGGACACTTCGGCGATTCGTAAGGCTATGTCCGCAAGTCAGGGGGATGAGGTTTTTGACGGCTACTGGCTAAAGTTCAAAGCCGGGGCGGTCGAAAACGGAATGGACCCGGTGATCGCCAAAATAATCTGGGAACAAATGCGATCGTTCGGGGCCTATGCCTTCAATAAAGCCCACGCCGCCGCATACGGGATCGTCTCTTACTGGTGCTGTTGGCTCAAAGCCCATCATCCCCTTCCCTTCGCCGCAGCCACCTTGGACGCCGAAGGGGACGCAAACAAACAACTGGCGATTCTTCGGGAATTGGACCGCGAAGGGACGCGATACATTCCGGTCGATCCGGAACGGTCAACGGACCGTTGGACTATTGCCGAGCGGAATGGGGAGACGGTGCTGGTCGGACCTTTGACAGCGATCAAGGGTTTTGGTCCGGCGAAAGTCCTGGAAATCCTGGACTGCCGCTCTCACGGAAAACCCTTAAAGCCGTCAATCGCAAAACAGTTGGCGTCGGCAAAAACTGAAATAGACACGCTTTATCCAATACGGGCTGCAATCAATCGTCTGTGGCCCGATCTGAGCAAGGCGAACGTTTTCACGCAACCGACCGATGCGATCTCCGCTCAACCGGGCGTAAATGGCGACATCGTTGTGATCGGCGTCCTTAAACGGATTTCGGTTAAAAACGAAAATGACGAAGCCAATGTCATTAAGCGCAACGGTCGAAAGGTCTACGGTCCGGACAAATCTCTAAACCTATTTCTGGTCGACGACACCGACGAGGTTTTTTGCAAGATCAACCGTTATGATTTTGAGCGGATGGGAAAACCGGTTCTGGATAAGGCGCGTTTGAATAAGACGATCTACGCTATTAAGGGCAACATTCCGCCGGACTTCCGAATGGTCAGCGTCAAAGCGATCAAGGCTTTGGGGGAGATTGACCAATGACCACGGACGGTGGCCTGCGGCAGATTTTCCAAAAGAACTTGAGAGATGCCGACATTGTCTCGATCGAATCGTGGTCAACGGGTCGCGGTGTTCCGGACTTTAATTATTGCATTGATGGCCATGAGGGTTGGGTTGAAGCCAAACTGACAGCGGCTTTGGCCGTCCGCATTAGCCCAGAGCAGATTGGATGGATTGAGCGCAGATTGAGGTTTGGCGGCAGGGTCACATTAGCCGTCCGGTGCATCAGTGTGGCTGGACCCCGCAAGGGGGCGGCTGTCGATGCCTTATGGCTTTACGACGGGTCACAAGTCCGCGCGGTGGCTGATATTGGTTTGCGCCATCAGAACAGGCTAGGATATTGGCCCGGTGGGCCAGCCAAATGGAATTGGTCTGAAATTAGGGCTATTTTGACCCGATAAGTCTTTCTTTCTTCTGATGGGGTGTTATTTGAGATCGACAGAAAGGTAAAACAAAATGAAGTTTTCTGAACTTGAACAACGCCTTTTCGATCTTTTGCCCAAAGACGGCAGTCGAGTGACGAGCCGCGATTTGATCGAAAAATACTACGGCGCTGAACGCCCCTTTAACGCGCGAGCGATAGTGATCGACCGACTGAAAACGATTGCGGCAAAAGCGGAACATGCCAACGCGCCCTGGCGGGTTTGCAAAGGTCCGCGCGTTGGGCCGCATCCAATGGAGTTCTGGCTTGAGCAAGCCTGAAGTTTACACGTCCGCCCTTAAGCCTTTTGCCCACCAGCTGAAGGCTTTGGAGAAAATGGACGGCAAGGAATCGTTCGCCTTGCTCATGCAAATGCGCTGCGGCAAGACCAAGACCCTGCTGGACGACTACGGGCGGATGGAACTTGACGGGCGGGTAAAGAATCTCTGCGTCATCGCTCCCGGCGGTGTTTACAAGACCTGGAAAAAGGCGGCTGAAGAACATCTTTCGGCGGACCTGAAATCCCGCGTGAAGATCGGAATGTGGGAGTCCGGGGCGAACGCGACGAAGACGCGCGAGTTCAAGGCGTTCATGGATGAACGCGAGGCGCCGAGAATTTTGCTAATCAACGTCGAAGCTCTGTCATCGGTCAAAGCTGCGCGCGAAGCCGTCGAGGCATTTTTGAAAGCCGACAAAGCGGTTTTGGCAATTGACGAGTCAACAATCATCAAAAACCCATCCAGCCAACGGACCAAGTTCATCAATTCAAAGCTGGCGGGATTGGCGACATATCGTCGGATTTTGAGTGGGCTTCCGACTCCCAAAAACCCGCTCGATATTTATGGCCAAATGGAGTTCCTGGATTGGAAAATCCTTGGCCATCGCTCTTACTATTCATTCCGAGCGCGCTATGCCGTGATGTGGCAGCAGCAATTCGGCGGTCGTTCGGTGCCGATCGTCAAAGGTTTCCGCGATCTGGACAATCTGGCCGAAAAGATCGACCCACACTCTTTTCGGGTGCTTCTTTCGGACTGCTACGATCTGCCTCCTAAGACCTACGAACTACGCGAGGTCACGCTTACGGCGGAACAGAAACGCGCGTACAGCGATATGAAGAAGTTTGCGACGACGCAGCTGGCCACGGGTGAACACGTCACCGCCACGGTTGTTGTGGCCCAGATCATTCGGCTGCATCAAATCCTTTGCGGCCACACGCAAGACGAGGAGGGCGTCTTCCATGAAATTCCTGAGAACCGCACTAGCGAACTTTTGGAAATCTTGGACGACTATGACGGCAAGGCCATCATCTGGTGTTCATACGACTTCGACGTCCAAAAGGTCGCCAAAGCCCTGCAGAAAACTTACGGAGAAGGCTCTACCGCCCGATTCTGGGGTGGCAATCGGTCGACGCGCGAGGCCGAAGAGGCGCGTTTTTTGAACGATCCTGAATGCCGGTTCATGGTTGCCACAGCGGCAGCCGGTGGCCGTGGTCGAACGTGGACGGTTGCCAGTCTGACGATTTATTTTTCAAACACCCAGGACCTGGAACATCGCAGCCAAAGCGAAGAACGCACCCAGGGCGTCGGTAAGACCCAAGCTGGGGCCTATATCGACCTCGTTGTTCCGGGGACGGTCGATGAGAAAATCATCTTCGCCCTGCGAAACAAGATCGACCTTGCCGCCGCCGTCACTAAGGACGGATATAAAGAATGGCTTATATGAAAAGGCGTTGACGCCTAAAAAAGAAAGTGCGATAAAGGTGATGCCCGGCGCGATGCCGAGGCGGAAATCGATGGAGATCGAAATGACTAACGCCGAAATCGAACTTGAAGCCGCCGTTGTCGCCGAGGATGCGGCCCGCGCCGCCCTCGCCAGCATCAAGCGCCAGGAGGCTGCTTGGCTCTTTGCTTCCGGCTCTGATTATTTCCGCTCCGTCCAGAAGTTGACCAAAGCCTACTTTGAGGCCAGTCGCCGCGTTCATCGGGCCGAGGCGGTCCTGTCATTTGAAATCTCGGAGCATGGCGCATGATCCGTATCGACAAGAATTGCACGATCGAATCCTACCCCTTCGGGGGTGGGTTTAGGATCGTTCGCGCCACTTGGTATTATGACGGACGCCCCTGGATTGAGGCCTGGGATCAGCAAATTGAGTTTTTGGACGGATCGACTTTTGCGACGAAAGAGGGCTGCGAAGCCGCAATTGTCGCTCGGTATTCTGCCCCGCCCAAAGGCCCAAATTTCATGGCTGAAATTGCATCCGCTCTTAAAGAGTAAAATCAATGATCGACGATCCGATTGACACCATTTGCAACAAGCTGCGCCTGATCGCGGACGATCTTTTGGAAAGTTCTCGGTCAGCTTATGAGCGCCGCCAAGGTCGGCGGATTATCGTCTTGCTTGACCAAATGGACCACATCCTCTTTGAAGAGGAAAGAGGGGTTCTTCATTCGTGACGGCGGCAAGCCTGCATCAGACTTTCAAGCAGGCTTATTCTTGTGTCCCTTAGCCCCCATCCCTCTTCAAGCAGCCTCAATCGCGCTGTCGGCGTTGGCTGTGCAATAAGCGCCTGCGCCGTGTCCGGATAGATAGGTGCAGCTGGCAAATCAGAAGGGACGCAGCTGATCGTCACCGGAACCTTTACTTCGACCGTCTTGACGATAGGGAGCTGCGGCTGGGAGGCGCAAGCGCCCAAGACCAACAGCCCGAAGACCGGAAACATTTTCATTGGCGAACCTTCAGGGATTCGACAAAAACATCGTCAAACGATGAATCTGGTGCGACGGCTATTTGATTTTCTGTCTTCTTGGCGCGATCGATTTGTTTTTGCAGACCGTCGATTGCCGATTGGGCCTTGGCCAAGGATTGGTCGCTCTGGGCCTTTTGCTCTGCGATCGACGCATTTTGCGCGTTGATTGCGTTCTTCAGGGCGATCTGATTGGCCATCAGACTTCGAATTTGATCCTGGGCCTTGTCCAATTGCACAAGCAGGCTGTCGGGTCCAACCCAATGGAACCAAAGGATGTGCGGGGTTCCTGCAGGACGACGGTCCCAATTATAGGCAAACGTCCAACCCGAAATGACAAGAACCAGGGCGATCACCGTGGTGATAATTATCTTCACCAGATTCGCCAGCACCCAGGCTTGGGTTTGGGCCAGAAAAGGAAGCATTTTCATCCCCCTTGGTGGGCTTTGGCTTCCGCCTCGGCTATCGCACGTTCAGTGTCGTTGACAACAGCATCGTCTTTTTCCGCTTGTTCTTCTTCCGGATCGTTGCCGTGGTCACGCTCTAGCTGTTCGTGGGACTCTGGCATTGTCTAATCCTTCGGAAGTGGGCCGACGTATTGCTGGTAGCCGATCAACCAGTTGGGTGCGAGGGCGGCGCGGGCTTGATCGAGGGTGATCGTCCCGGCGCAGACGAGGCGCTTAACCTTGGTTTCCAGCACGTCTTTGACGCGGGCGCTGTAGTGGTCGTTGTACGTCATCCACCATAGGTTCTGCGGGCTGTCGGGCGACCCGCCGTCTTCTATGGACAGCAAATGGTCGAGTTCTCCGTCCGCCACTTTTGAGCCGGGGGGCGTGTCCTGCACCTTGAGCTTGTTGGTGTAGGGCGTCGGGGGGCGGACGGTCGCCGTCCAACCGGGCTTGCAGACGGTGTCCTTCAGGTTCCCGGCGTTGATGGCGGGGTTGATGACGCCTGGCGTCACTACCGGATCAGGCAGAACATGCGCCATGATAAGCTGATCAGCCGTTCGCCCATCCGGCGCGACGTATCCGGCCAAGGCGGCTGCAAATATCAAGGCGATCATTTCTGATCGTCTTTCTTTATGCTGCCATCCGGAACCAACGCCGCGACAACACCAATTCCAGCGGCCACATACGACCACGGAGCCGAGAGCGCCGCCGCAGTGGCAACGCCGCCCGAAATCAACATCCAGGTCGACCGCTCATTTAGACGCGCTTTGATGTACTGAATCGTTGCCAGCATCTTGGGGTTTCCTTTCAAGCATAGCCCTGATCGCTCGAATTTCGTTTAATTCGGCCATGATCGTTTGATGATCTTGGATTGCGCGCTTTTCGCTTTCGCGAGAGATTACACCTTGCCCGACCATGATCAATGGCAGAAAGACCAGCTGCAAAAACGAAGAAGAAACGTACATGATAACCATCTCGGAAGATGGCACGATAATTGGAATGAGCACCAACAGCCCAAAGGCATAGGTACACCACATGGTTCCAATTACGAGCGTAACACGCCTCGCGATTTCCTCATTGATCCGATTGATGACCTTCAAGACTGACACAAGGGGTCCTCGCCATTCCAAAGGGCCACGTCTGCGGTCCTGCGCTTTGTCAGGCCGTCATTGACTTTTCCATCGACATAAATGAACCGCGACATTTGACGAGCAACACAGGGCCAATCCTGCGTTTTAACACAGCCCCAAATCGTCCACTCGGGCTTGGCCCCCGCGTTGAAAACAAAGGACAACAGGGCTGCATATTGGTTTTCGTTCAGATTGGCCACCACCCGCGCGCCAACGGCATTTTCCAATCGTTGAGCGGCAGTGGCCAAGGCTTTTGCAAGATGCTGATCAATTTCAGCCTGGGTCCAGACCGTATCCGCAGTCACACCCTCAGTGCAACCGACGCCGCATGTCCAAATTCCGCGCACGTCACGATAAGCGTGCGTTCTCTCACCCTCAACCCGCTCAAGGTAATGAACGATAATGGACGGTAATGGACGGGTCATGCTGCAGCGGAACCCCTGATGGCCGCAAGATTGCTTTGCAGGCGTGGATCATTTGGCTCCAGGTCCACAGCCAACTGCGCCTGTTCCAAAGCCAAGCCGTGCAGGCCAAGGTTCCAGGCGGCAATAGAGGCCAAATCGTGCGGTTGAGCACCCCAGACCGCCGGATCGACGGTGTAAACCCATTCACGATCTCGGATTTCCAGGCAGCGCAGAGCCGCGTTCAAAGACGCCTGCCAATTGGCGTTTTCATATTCAATCAGCGCCAATTCGCACCACGGCTCGCGGGTGTTCGGAGCCTCATTTGCCGCTTTTTCAAACCATTCGCGGGCTTTGTCCGTCTGGTTTAGAGCCTTGTAGCAGCGAGCGATGGTGCGCATCGAATAGCACCGTTCATTCGGCCAAGTTGAGCGCGGCAACGCCAAATAGCGGTGGTTCTGGACGATTGATTCGACGTAGTGACCGTGGAAGCTGAGTTCGCGGGCGTAGTAGAACGCATTGCGCGGACACATCGGGTCCTCTTCGATCGAAACGCGCAAGAGATCGAGATATTGACCACGGCTCTTGGTCGGGTCGGGTTTGTGAACCACCAACAGCATGTCGGTCTGAGCCAACTTTTCTTCGATCCGATCCGGGACCGGGTATTCATGGCATGGGTGGTGCCAACGATAACCCTTCCTGGCGTGAATCTTTTCATAGAAAAATGCGATGCCAACGCCCCAGTCAAATTTGTAGCGGAGGCGAGTAGTTCCCTCGGTCCATACGCGTTCGATTTCTTCTCGCCATCCGGGTTGAAGAACTTCATCCAAATCAAGGCTTACGCAAACATCAATATCCGGGGGGAGCAAAGCCAGCGCCGCATTACGCGCATCGTCAAACCGCCATGGGCTTATGAAAATACTGCGAACGTCCGCGCCGCACTTGCGAGCGAGTTTGACGGTGCCGTCAGTTGAACCTGTATCGGCAATCAGAATGTGATCAGCCTCTTTTGCCGAATCGCAAAAGCGTTCTACGAATTGTGATTCGTTTTTAGAGATGGCGTAGACGGCGATCTTCATTTGGATTCCCTTCCTTGGAACCATTGGCGAACGTAATCGGGCCTATTGGCGATCAGCCATGGGATGGCTTCCGCGTTTAGTTTCTCATGATCCGTGCCGATCGTCTGAGAGCCCGCGTGGTGAACGTATGAGCGAGAAATGAAATGGCGATAGCCCAGCCTGAATAGGTCTTCGCACAGGACGTCGTCGCTGTACCAATTTAACGGCGGAAATTGAACCTCGTTGAAAGCCGCGCGCGACACCCAGGCAAAGATCGGGCTAACAGCCCGCGCCTCTCGGCAATGAGTTTCTTGGGTTCTTCGGACATTTTGGCAATCGCGGGCGTTATCGGCCATTGCGGCGACAATGCCAAGTTTGTCGCCGTAGTGGCTTTTGAGATGGATCACATCCTCCAAAAGCAATTTAAGGCTGTCAGGAGCAAGAACGACGTCGTCGTTGCAGATAATAATCTCTTCGTGGTCCTGAAATGCAGCCCGCATGGCTGCGTTATAGGACTGACCGAATGTGGTCCGCTCTACCTCATTCAGATAAAGCCACGTCGTTGGTGCGTAGGCCAAAAGACTGGCCTCCAAGACCGCCAGACTGGGCGATCCGATCGTGCAGACGACGATAGGAATCATTTCGTCCATGGCAAAGGCGGAAAGATCATTGATTAACAATTTGTGGTTCATTCCCAGCGGCCAACCACTCCAGATAGACTTTGTACCGTTCGCCTTCTTCGCGTTCAAGGAATTTGACGGCAATGGCGGTAATAGTCATAGGTTAACTTTATCGGGCTCGTTTCCAGCATCCAGCCACACTAGATAGGTTTGGTAGTCGGTATTATCCGGATCGGCGGGAATAAAGGCGTTGTCGGGCAGACGCTTTATAACCGAAACCGGAGCACCGAAAGACGTGTAAGTAACAAGCTGGTATGAAAACATCTTGACCCTCAGAGCTCGGAGTTTGTCGAAATAGTTCCGGCAGAATCAAACCATCCAACCGCCCCAGTTGAAGCCCCCGAGGCAAAACAGTCGATAGTTATCGGTCCTTGGCTTGTTGCGCTGAGGGCTGTGATTGTCGGGTATATGACACCGGAACTGGCTAAAAAACGAACATTACTAGATGTCGATGTCAAAGTAGGGCTTGTGCGCATAGGGGCAATCATAGGCACATTCGCCACTGTAGCGTCGCCAACGTTCCAGCATGTCGCCGGATAGGCGCTACCGCTTGTACCCGTAAACAGGGACGACACATACTTTTGGTAATACCATAGGCACGCCGATAGCTGGGAACTATATAAGAGCCACTCAAACGGTGTCGCCACAGAGCCTAGCTCTAGTTGAAGCCCGGTAATGTTCCAGGTACCAGACGTTTGCGCGCCGACGGTCAGTTCAACTGCGATCCCATTAGCGGCGTTGGCCCCGGCGTTAAACGTAGCCGAATACGTAGTAGCCGTGGAAGAAACGGTAAATGTACCCGTAGCAATTTGCGTTTTGGAGCTAAAGCTGTTTGTTGAGTTGGCGTAATACGCGGTCCAGGTCACGGTTGTCAGAACAGAGTTGGCGATATTCGCCGAAAATGTCACGTTCTGGCTAACTAGCCGAGCACAATTCGCGCTTTCTATCCGCTGACCAAACAAAACCCCAGTAACGCTAGCCGCGCCGGTAAACCGGTAGGCATACTGGAATCCCGTAGGACCAGCGACTTGTTGTCCAGTGACGTTCGCGCCGGTACAAGAGGCATAGAACCGATCAACGCAGTAGGCGATTGTCCCGGCCGCAGGAAACGTCTGAGACGCTCCACCGTTGCGCTGGTCGATCTGCATGTCGCCGTTGATGATGCTATTACGCATACCAGCCAATTGACCGCCGTTGACAGACGTGATTGTGGCCGCGCCAAGGGTTGGCGTAACGAGGGTTGGGGAAGTCGAAAGAACGACATTGCCGCTGCCCGTCGAGGTCGTAACGCCCGTGCCGCCGTAAGATACGCCCAACGTGCCCCAGGTCGGTGCGCCGCTGCCGCCCGACAGCAAGGCTTGGCCAGAGCTGCCAGCGGCGGAAAAGGCGTGCGCGGTGCCGGTGCCGTAGCCCACGCCGCCGGAAGTGGGCGTGGCCGTGCTATTCGTGCCGCCCGAAGCGATCGGCAGCGTCCCAGTCGTAAGAACCGAAGTGGAGGAGGCATAAACCGCCCCTCCGCTGGTGAACGAAGTCAGGCCGGTGCCGCCGTATCCGGTGGCGACCGTGGTCCCTTGCCAGACGCCGGTCCCAATCGTTCCCACTGAAGTGAGGGAGGCCAAAGCGGTGACGGCGGAATTGACCAGAGTGCCGCTGGCGGGCAGGGTCAACGACGTGTTGGCCCCCACCGTGAATGTGGTCGTGTAAGCGCCGGAGAACGTGAGCGCTCCGCCCAGGGTAATGGTGGACGAGGCCCCGTTCGCAACGCCCGTGCCGCCCTTGTCGGCTGCGATGGTGGAGGCGCTCCACGTGCCCGTGGTCACTGTCCCGATTGAAGACAGCGAGGACAGCGTAGTCACCGCTGTGTTGACCAGGGTGCCGCTGGTCGGCAGAGTGACGTTGGTCGCTGCAGTCGAAGTCAGAGTGATCGAGTAAGCGCCAGAAGTGACGAGCGACGAGCTGTTCGCCAGGGTCAGCGTCCCGCCGGTCGTCGACGTTATCGTAGCGCCGTTGATCGAAGTGGCGGTGGCCGCGCCCAGAGCGGGCGTGACAAGCGTAGGCGACGTGGCCAGCACGACGCTTCCGCTGCCGGTAGGCGTGGCTGCCAGCGCGGTGGCCACGCCGGTGCCCAAGCCGATAACGCCCGTGCTGATCGGCAGCCCTGTAGCGTTGGTTAACGTGGCGCTGGAGGGGGTGCCGAGCGCAGGAGTGACAAGCGTAGGCGACGTGGCCAGCACAACGCTGCCCGAGCCCGTGGTGCTGGCGGAAGACGCCGCCGTCAGCTGGCCTTGGGCGTTGACCGTCAGCGAAGCCAGCGTATAGCTGTTCGCACTAACAGTCGTGTTGGACACGGTGAACTGCGTCCCAGTAAGCGTCAAGCCGGTGCCAGCTGTGTAGGTGCCAGCGCCGCTGAACTGGGAATAGTTTATGGCCGTAGTGCCGATAATGATGGCGGAGGTGTTGGTATTCGCCCAGCCGGTGTTGGCGTTGGCCGTACCCTTTTCGATGAACGTAAACTCGCCAAGGATTTCAGCCGAAGTATTGCTGTCTGTCGACCGCGTCAGGACATAGGCGACGCCCGAAGCGCCCGCCGTGGTGCAGACGTACAGGCCGTTATTTGCGGGCGCGGCTTCGTTCTTAACCAGCACCCGGTCGTTCAACGCAACAGCAATGCCGTCCACAGTCAGCACGCCGGTCGAATTCGCCGTCAGCGTCGCCCCGACGCCCGCCGTGCCGTTGTTGTACGTGTTCGCGGGCAAGGCCGTGGTCGTGGCCTCTTGGCACGAATTCTTGACCGAAATCCCCGCCACGGCGGCGTCGACATAGGCCTTGTTGGCAATGTCGGTGGACGAAACGGGGGCGTTGTTAACCGAACCCGAAGTCATCGCGACGCTGGTCGCCGAGGCCGAACCAAGAACCGGCGTGACGAGCATGGGCGACGTGGCCAGGACGATGCCGCCGCTTCCGGTCACATTGTTGCCCAGCGCGGTAGCCACGCCGGTGCCGAATGAAGTTATGCCCGTCCCGCCGTAACCCACGGCGACGGTGCTGCCTTGCCAGACGCCTGTGCCGATGGTGCCAACAGAAGACAGGGAAGATAGGGTCGTTACAGCCGTGTTGGCCAACGTCCCGCTGGTCGGCAGAGTGACGTTGGTCGCACCCGTCGTGGTGAGCGTGACCGAGTACGCCCCGGACGTGGCCAGCGTCGAGCCGTTGGCGATTCCCAGCGTGCCCGTGGTCGTGTTGATCGTCAGGCCGTTGATCGACGTCGCAGTCGCCACGCC
>Ga0164296_1003975_pt1 | contig 13652 bp, 11 predicted proteins | sample GEODES057metaG_FD_113533 | JGI IMG/M metagenome (GOLD analysis project Ga0164296, IMG submission 113533) | Dystrophic lake water microbial communities from Trout Bog Lake, Wisconsin, USA - GEODES057 metaG | ecosystem: Environmental > Aquatic > Freshwater > Lake | place: USA: Trout Bog Lake...
CCATCGATGCCACCTACCCATGCGATGCGCTGATCTTCGCAACCGGCTTCGACGCCTTGACCGGCGCGCTGACCCGCATCGACCCCACGGGGCCCGGGGGAGAGCGGCTGTGTGACATCTGGGCCGAGGGCCCCGTGACGTTCCTCGGCCTGATGATCCCCGGTCTGCCCAACCTGTTCAGCATCAGCGGGCCGGGCAGCCCCTCAGTGCTGGCGAACATGGTGCTGCACGCCGAGATTCAGGTCGACTGGGTGATGGACTTGATCCTGGCGGCACGTGAGCGCGGTGTCGACGAAGTCGAGCCGCGCGTCGACGCGGCGCGAGCGTGGACCGATCACGTCGCCCACGCCGCCGAGCAGACGCTGTTCACCAAGGCCGCGTCGTCGTGGTATCTCGGCGCCAACATCGAAGGCAAGAAGCGGACCTTCATGCCATACGCCGGCGGGTTCGGCACCTACCGGCGACACTGCGAACAGGTCGCCCGGACCGGGTATGCGGGCTTGGTGCTGACCACCCGTGGGACGCACTGACATGGCGGCAGAAACCGTGCAGCAGCTGCTGCGGCAGCGCAGGCTCGACGAGACCCCCGCGATCGCCTACGGGGACCGGACGTGGACCTGGCGCGAACATCTCGCAGAGGCGGAAGCAGAGGCGGCCGCGCTGATCGCCCTGGCCGATCCGACGCGCCCGCTGCACATCGGCGCCCTGCTCACCAACTCCCCGTCGATGCTGCGCGCCATGGCCGGCGCCGCACTTGGCGGCTACGTCCTGGCCGGCATCAACACCACCCGGCGCGGTGAGGCTCTGCTGGCCGACATCCGGCGATCCGACTGCCAGATCCTCCTCGTCGACACCGACCACCTGCCGATGCTGCACGGTCTCGATCTCGCCGGAGTGGAGGTACTCGACGTCGACGCGGCGCGGTACGCCGACGCGGTCGCAGCCGCGCCGCCACTGGTCGCCCACCGCGAAGTGACCCTCACCGACACCGTGATGATGATTTTCACCTCCGGCACCAGCGGCGACCCCAAAGCCGTGCGGTTCGCCCACGGGATGGCGATCATGTGCGGCGCCAGCCTGATCCACCAGTACGACGTGACGGCCGACGACGTCTGCTATCTGGCCATGCCGCTGTTCCACTCCAACGGGATCGCCGCCGGGTGGGCCGTCGCAATCGGCTGCGGCGCGACCATGGTCCCGGCCCGATTCTCGCCGGCGCGGTTCGGTGACGATGTGCGCCGCTACGGAGTGACATACCTGAACTACGTGGGCAAGCCTCTGGCGCTCATCCTGGCCACGCCCGAACGCCCGGACGACGCCGCCACGACCCTGCGAGTGGCGTTCGGCAACGAGGCCACCGATCGTGACATCAACGAGTTTGCCCGTCGCTTCGGGTGCCGGGTGATCGACAGCTTCGGCTCCAGCGAGTTCGCCGTCGTCGTCGTCCGGGAAGACGGCACCCCGCCCGGCTCGATCGGCAAGCCCTACCCAGGGGTGAGCATCTACAACCCGACGACACTGACCGAATGCGCCGTCGCCGAATTCGACGAGCACGGCGCGTTGATCAATGCCGACGACGCGGTCGGCGAACTCGTCAACACCACAGGCGCGGGACCGTTCGCCGGCTACTACAACGATCCCGCCGCCACGGCTGAGCGCCTGAGGCACGGCATGTACTGGTCGGGTGACCTGGCTTACCGCGACGCCGACGGCTGGATCTACCTGGCCGGCCGGACCGCGGACTGGATGCGGGTCGACGGTGAGAACCTCGCGGCGGGACCGATCGAGCGGATCCTGCAACGCCTGCCGCAGGCTGCCCAGGTCGTGGTCTATCCGGTGCCCGACGACATCGTCGGCGACCAGGTGATGGCCGCCCTGGTCCTGCGGCCCGCCGTCCACCTCGAGCCCGGCGACTTCGAGGCGTTCCTCGCGTCCCAGCCCGACCTGTCGCCCAAGGCGTGGCCGCGATACGTGCGAATCGCCGACGACCTGCCCGTGACGGCGACCAATAAGATCCTCAAGCGCGCGCTGATCGCCGAGGGCGTCAGCGCACCGGGCGGCACTCTGTGGACGCGCCCTGTACGGGGTACCGCCTACACGGTGACGGGCTGATCTGTCTCGCCGAGGCGGGCCAACACCAGCGTCGCGGACACCGCGACGGCAAATCCCAGGACAACAACCCAGCCGAGGCCGTCGCGCGCCCGGTCGCCCAGCCACACGGCGCCCACGAGGGCCGGCGCGATCGTTTCGCCGATCACCATTCCGGCGACTGCGGTAGTCACCGATCCCCGGTGCAAGGCCGATGTGAGCAAGAGAAACCCCGCGACACCGCCGGCGGCCGCCGCATACAGGGCCGGTGTGGTGTAGAAGGAGCGCGTGGTGGGATCTGTCACCTCGATCAGTCGCACGCCGACCTCGACCACCCCGAAGCCGCTTCCGGCCCCGAGGCCCAGGGCCAGGGCGCGCGGTCGGTCGGGTAGCCGGCCCGCGACGGCACCGATGAGGAAGATCGCACCGGCCACGCCCAACAGCGCCCAGCCGAGCCCGGCAGGGGCACTTCGATAGTGTCCCGGTCCAGCTGCGAGCGCGAGTGCGACCAGACTGACGCAGACGATCCCTACCGCTCGCCATTCCGCCGGCGACAACCGCGACGACAGCAACCAGGCGGCCACGACACCGGTGACCGCGATCGAGGCGGCCATCGCGGCAGCGACGACATAGATGGGTACCAGGCGCAGCGCCGCCACCTGCAGCACAAAGCCGACGCCGTCGAGACTCACGCCGACCAGATAGCGCCACTGCCGGGCGGCCCGGGCCAACAGCACGGTGTCGACACCGGAGCCGCTGCCCGCCTCCACCGACCGGGTCGCGGCGGCCTGCAATACGGATGCAGTGCCGTAACACACTGCGCAGCCCAGGGCCAGCAGGAAGCCGATCAGCACGCTCGGACCATCACGCCAGGACCATAGGCGTGACCCTACGGGATCGCGCGATACCTGGGAGACGTCTGTGAGGGTCCTGGGATGCGGGCGCGCGCGCCTGCGTATCCCTGGTCGGGAACCTATAGTCAGAGGCGTGCGCAATCCCGGGACGAGAGCAGCCACCGCCATGCGCGGTGCCGTCGTTGTGCTCGTCATGGGGACCGGATGGATGTGCGACGATGCGGTAGCGGCGGCGGCCTCGGGCACGGTGGCGTCTAGCACCGCACCGGCGCCCCCGCCCGCTCCCGGTGGCGCGCTGCCGGTGCGGCCGGCGGCCGGCGCGTGCATCATCGGACTCAACTGCGGGTGCATCCGGTACGTCACCTGTCCCGGGTCACGCCCGCGGCCTCCCGTCACGAACGGCCAGCAACACCCCGCGCCGGCCCCACAGGATCCTTAGCCACCCGAGCCTCAGGCCGGCGGGGCCGCTCTATGATCTGGCGATGAATGCCGGTTGGCTGAAAGCCGTCAACGCGCCGGCATTCACCGACGACGACGCGGCACGCTTCCATGCCGCCGGCTGGTGGTCCGACTCGACACTGTCGGACGCGGTTCGCCGTCACGCTGCGGAGTCGCCGGAGCGTCTCGCTTACGTCGATCATCGGGCCGATCACCGGGTCGATCATCGAGCCGATCATCCCGCCGACAGTCCAGGCCTGACACTCACCTGGCGTGACCTCGATTCGGCGGCGGACGCGCTGGCCTCTCAGCTCACCGGCCGCGGGGTCGGGTCCGGCGACCGCGTGGCGGTGTGGCACCGCGACTCCGCCGCCATCCACGTGCTGTTCGTCGCGATCGAGAGGTGCGGCGCCATCGTCGTCGGGATCGGCGCCCGCGCCGGGACCCGCGAGGTCGCCGCGATTCTGTGCAGTGCGCAGCCAACGACGCTGGTCAGCGACCAACACCGGAGGTCCGCCGCGGCCCAAGCCGTGGCAGACCTGGCCGGTGACCTCACGGTGACAACGCTGGTCCTCGGCGGGCAGGATGAGCCGCTGTCGCTCGACGGCCCGCCGTCGCACTGCCCGCCGGCCCTCGAGGGAACACCGCGGCTCGGCCCGGACGACGTGTTCCTCATCAACTCCACCTCGGGCACCACCGGCCTGCCCAAGTGCGTCGTCCACACCCAGAACCGTTGGCACTATTTCTCTCTGAAGGCGATCGCCAACGGGCTGCTGGTCGCTGACGACGATTTTTTGCCGGTCATTCCCACACCGTTCGGCTTCGGCCTCTGGACAAGCCACAGCACGCCCATTCACCTCGGCGCCACCGCCGTGATCACCGAGCGGTTCAGCGCTGCGGCGACATGTGAGGCGATCGAAAGGCATGGTGTCAGCGTCTTGTGTTGCGTGAGCACGCAATTGACCATGCTGACGGCCGATCCGGCCTCCCGTCGCCACGATCTCAGCTCCTTGCGCGTCGTCTTCACCGGGGGGGAGGCGCTGCCGTATCGGCCCGCCGCCGATTTCGAGGACCTGACCGGTGCGACGATTCTGCAGTTCTACGGCTCCAACGAGACTGGCATCCTCAGCGCGACCACGCTCGGCGACCCACGCGAACGCCGCTTGCGCACCGCCGGCCGGGTCGTGCCCGACATGGAGGTCCGGCTCTTCGAGGGCGACCGCGACGTCACCGCGACCGGGCGGGGCCAGCCCGCCTGCCGCGGGCCGGCGACCAGCCTCGGCTACCTGGGAGGAACCGATCACGATGCGCTGTTCACCCGGGACGGCTGGATGCGCATGGGTGACATCTGCGAGATCGACGCCGACGGCTACCTCACCGTCACCGGCCGAACGTCGGATTTCATCCTGCGCGGCGGCAAGAACATCAGCGCAACCGAGGTCGAAGACGCCGTCATGACCCACTCTGCGGTCGCGGTCGCGGCTGCTGTCGCCATGCCCGACCCGGTGTTCGGGGAGAGGGTCTGCCTGTACGCCGAGCTTGTCGATGGGGCCGCGATCGACCTACCGGGGCTGGTCGAACACCTGCTGGCCATGGGATTCTCGAAGGAGCTCCTACCTGAACGACTGATCGTGGTCGACGAACTACCCCGGTCGTCCGGGAGCAAGGTCGCCAAAGGCGGGCTGAGGGAGGATATTCGACGCAGGATGGAGGCCCATGATGAATGCTCCTGAGGCTCGCCGGGGAGGCCTCGAGGTGTGGGCGCCGTCGGCAGTGCCGCCGATCGGCGTCGAGCTGTCCCACGAGCAGGCGATGGCCGTGGCGTTCCGGCATCTTGCCGCGATCGGATTCTCCGAGAACATGGCCGGACACATCACCTGGCAGCCCGACGGGCAGACAGACATGTTCGTCAACCCGTGGGGGCTGTGGTGGCAGGAGCTCACCGCGTCGGATATCTGCGTGGTCGACAGCGCCGCTCGAGTGGTCCGCGGCCGCTGGGACGTCACGCCCGCGATCCACATTCACACCGAATTGCACCGGGTCCGCGACGATGCGCGGGTGGTGATCCACAACCACCCGTACTACGCGTGCGTCCTCGCGGCGCTGGGCCGGCTGCCCGATCTCCTGCACCAGACCGGTTCGCTGTTCCTGGATGACCTCTGCCTGGTCGATACTTACGACGGGGAGATCGACAGCCCGGCCCGCGCGGCGGAGCTGGCCGCCCGGATCGGGGGAGCGAACCTGACAATCCTGGCCAACCACGGTGTGATCGCGACCGGCCGCAACCTCGCCGAGGCCGTCTATCGGGCGGCCTCGATCGAGCGGGTGTGCAAGCTGGCCTATGACGTCATGCTCACGGGTGCGCAGCCGGTGGCCATGAAATGGTCGGACATGGCCGGCATCCAGCGGTCGCTGATCGAACGGGCCGCCGACGTGTACTGGGCGGGGGCGGCGCGCATCACCATCAAGGCCGATCCCGAGGTGCTCAGGTGAAATCGATCGACGAACTGGCTGCGAACCTCGACTTCACCACCGCCGGGACCGGCGGGGAACGGTCGGTGACCTTCCTGCCGGACCCTCCCCGGGCGCCGCGCCGTTACACCGTGATCTCCGTCGACGATCACATCGTCGAGCCGCCGGACACGTTCACCGGACGCGTCCCGCGCAGGTTCGCCGAGCGCGTGCCCAGGGTGGTGGACACCGACGGCGGCGGACAGACATGGGTCTATGACGGCCAGCGACTGCCCAACGTCGGATTCAACGCCGTGGTCGGGCGGCCGGTGTCGGAGTACGGGTTCGAGCCGGTCCGGTTCGATGAAATGCGTAGGGGCGCATGGGATATCGACGAGCGCATCAGGGACATGGACCTCAACGGCATCTACGCGTCGCTCAATTTCCCGTCGTTCCTTCCCGGCTTCGCGGGCCAGCGGCTGCAGCAGGTCACCACGGACCGCGACCTCGCACTGGCCTCGGTCCGCGCCTGGAACGACTGGCATCTCGAGGTGTGGGCGGGCTCCTACCCCGATCGCATCATCCCGTGCCAGCTCCCGTGGCTGCTCGACCCCGAGCTCGGCGCCACGATGATCCGGGAGAACGCCGAGCGCGGCTTTCGCGCCGTCACGTTCAGCGAGAACCCGGCCATGCTCGGATTGCCCACCGTTCATTCGGGCTACTGGGATCCCATGATGGCGGCCTGCGCAGAAACCGGGACCGTCGTCAACCTGCACATCGGGTCGTCGGGGGCATCGCCGTCCACCACCGACGACGCGCCCCCGGACGTGCAGGGCGTGCTGTTCTTCGCCTACGCCATCTCGGCGGCGGTCGACTGGTTGTACTCGGGACTGCCGAGCAGGTACCCGGATCTCAAGATCTGTCTCTCCGAGGGCGGGATCGGCTGGGTAGCCGGTCTGCTCGACCGCCTCGACCACATGCTGAGCTACCACGAGATGTACGGCACATGGCGCTCGCTCGGTGAAACACTCACTCCGGCTGAGGTTTTCACTCGAAATTTCCGGTTTTGCGCCGTGGAGGACAAGTCGTCGTTCGCGCAGTACGACCGGATCGGCGTGGACAACATCATGCTCGAGTCCGACTATCCACACTGCGATTCGACGTGGCCGCGCACCCAGGAGAAAGTCCACGAACAGATCGGCGACCTGCCGGCGGACGTCATCCGCAAGGTCACCTGGGAAAACGCGTCCCACCTCTACCGTCACCCCGTGCCGCCCGCGATCCAGGTGGATCCCGAGGCCTTCTGAGGGCATCCGCAGCCCTGGCGAGCGTGCGCAGAATGCCACCTGCGACCGCGTGTCGCCCGACAAACACGCCCGCTCGGCCGGGGTTGGCAGGGCGTGACAGGATTCCTCAGCGTGAAGCGTCCCAACTTTCTGGTGATCGTCGCCGACGACCTCGGCTTCTCCGACATCGGCGCCTTCGGCGGCGAGATCAACACGCCCAACCTGGACCGGCTGGCTCATTCCGGGATCCGGTTGACCGACTTCCACTCCGCCCCGGCCTGCTCGCCGACCCGGGCGATGCTGCTGACCGGAACCGACCACCACGTCGCCGGCATCGGCACCATGCTCGAGATGGCTGCTCCGGACTTTCGGGGCGCACCCGGCTACGAGGGCTATCTGAACGACCGGGTCGTCGCGCTGCCGGAACTGCTACGCGACGCCGGCTACCACACGCTGATGTCGGGTAAGTGGCACCTGGGCAGCACGATCGAAAGGTCGCCCTGGGCTCGTGGATTCGACCGCTCCTTCGCGCTGCTCCCGGCGGGTGCGAGCCACTACGGCACAGGAGGGCCGGGCGGCGGGTTCTCGGCCGTGCCGACGATATTCACCGAAGACGATCGGTTCGTCACGGTGGGGGAGGACTTCTACTCGTCGGATGCCTACACCGACACGCTGCTGCGGTATCTGCAGGAACGACCCCGGACCCCGGACGCGGAGGATCAGCCCTTCTTCGCCTACCTGCCCTTCCAGGCCCCGCACTGGCCGCTTCAGGCGCCGCGGGAGTCCATCGCCGCCTACCGCGGCCGCTATGACGCCGGGCCGGACGCGCTGCGCGAACAGCGGCTGGCGGCGCTGAAACGCATGGGCCTGTGCCCGCCCGACGTGGAGGCACACCCGGTGGTGGCCGACGGCGCCCCTGAATGGGCGGAGATGACCAACGAGGAGCGCGCGGTGTCTGCCCGCTCCATGGAGGTCTACGCGGCGATGGTGGACAGGATGGACTGGAACATCGGCCGGGTGATCGACTACCTCGCCGGTACCGGCGAGCTCGATGACACGGTGGTGATCTTCCTGTCGGACAACGGTGCCGAGGGGACGATCGTGGAGGCCATGCCACTGCGCGGCGCCGAGATCGCTGCCTTCGTGGCGCGCCACTGCGACAACAGCCTCGACAACCTCGGCGGTCCCACCTCCTACGCCTGGTACGGACCGCGCTGGGCGCAGGCCGCAACCGCGCCCTCTCGGCTGCACAAGGCCTTCACCACCGAGGGCGGGATCCGGGTGGTGGGCTTCGTCAGCTGGCCGGGTTTCGCCCGGCAAGGCGAGGTCGGCACGGCGTTCGCCACCGTCATGGACATCGCCCCGACGCTGCTCGAACTCGCCGGTGCCACGCACCCCGGCACCGAATACCGCGGCCGTGAGGTGGAGCCGATGCGCGGCCGATCGATGGTGCCCTACCTGTCCGGGCAGGCCGACGCGGTGCACGACGCCGAAACCGGCACCGGGTGGGAATTGTTCGGCCGCCGTGCCATTCGCCAGGGCGATTGGAAGGCGCTCTACCTGCCTGCGCCCTACGGCCCGGGCGACTGGCAGCTCTACGACCTGTCGAGCGATCCCGGCGAGGTCCACGACCGGGCCGCCGACCGGCCCGACAAACTGGCCGAGCTGCGTGAACTGTGGGACCGCTACGTCGAGGAGAACGGCGTGATCATCGGGCCCGTATCGCTCTTCGAGATCGACCCGGAGGACTGGTGACCGTGGCTGAGCATGTGCGGATCGGCGTTCTCGGTGCGGCGCGCATTGCCCCCGCGGCCCTTATCAACCCCGCAAAGGACAACGGCGAGGTCGTGATCGCTGCGGTGGCGGCGCGCGACGTGGGGCGCGCCCGGGAGTTCGCCACCAAGCACGGAATCGCGCGGGTGCACGCCGGCTACGAGGCGCTGATTGCCGACCCGGACATCGACGCGGTCTACAACCCCCTGCCCAACGGTCTGCACGGCCGGTGGACCCGGGCCGCGATCGCCGCCGGCAAGCACGTGCTGTGCGAGAAACCGTTCACCGCCAACGCAGAGGAGGCCCGCGAGATCGCCGAACTCGCTGCGAACTCCGACCGAGTGGTGATGGAGGCCTTCCACTACCGCTACCACCCGCTAACGCTGCGGGCCGAGGAGATCGTCGCCTCCGGAGAGCTGGGCAGGCTGCTGCGCGTCGAGACCGCGCTGTGCTTCCCGCTGCCGAGGTTCTCCGACATCCGCTACGACTACTCCCTGGCCGGCGGCGCCACCATGGACGCCGGGTGTTACGCGGTCCACATGGCACGCACCTTCGGCGGTTCCACGCCCGAGGTGCTCTGGGCCAAGGCGACACTGCGCGACCCGAAGATCGACCGCGCCATGGTGGCCGAGGTCGTCTTCGACGGCGGGCACACCGGCCGGATCACCTGCTCGATGTGGTCGTCGCGGCTGCTGCGGATCACCGCGCGCGTGGTCGGCGAGCACGGCGAGTTGCGGATTCTCAATCCGGTGATGCCGAGCATCGGGAACCGGCTGTCGGTGCGGTCGGCCGACGGCGGGCATGTGGAGCGGTTCACCCGCCGCCCGTCGTACGCGTATCAACTCGACGCGTTCGCCGCGGCGGTGCTGCGCGGCGAACCGGTGAAGACGACGCCGCGGGACGCGATCGAGAACATGACCGTCATCGACGCGATCTATCGCGCCGCGGGGCTGCCGCTGCGCTATCCGGCCTGAACGTCCAGACTCGAACGTCGCGGATCAGTCCGCGGTTTGGGCTTCGATGACGGTATCGGTCGGTGCATTGCGTTCCCACATCACCGCACCGGTGCAGGCGGTGACGACCCACCCGACGCCGAGCAAGCCGCACCAGGCCATCAACGCCATCGCGATGCCGATGGGGCCGAAATCGGTCCAACTCCCGATCACCGGCGGGAAGACGAGTCTGCTCACCACCGGTATGGCGATGCCGTCAATCACGACCCCGGCCAGTCCGGCCAGGGCGATCGATTTCAAGCCACGGCCCCCGTCGCGAACCAGGACGAGCGGGGTGAGCGACCAAAAAATCCACATGGGAATCAACGTCACTGCAAACAAAGCGATTTGGGTGGCGGGGCTGTGCTCGGCCCCGTCGGCGATATGTACCCGCAGTCCCATCATCGTCAGATACAACACGAACCACAGCGCGCCGCGTACGAGCCGTTGGCCGCGATCGAACTGCTCACGCTGCCAGGCCTTGGCAAACATCGCCGCTACGGTCATCGACATCGGTATTCCCCACACGAGGAATGCGGCCAGGCCCAGGAAGTTCCAGGTCGAGCGCAGCCTCTCGGCAGCGCCGAACGCGTCGCGCACGTGCCCGCTGTTGGGCTCGATCAAGCCGAGTTCGCGGATCCAGACCGTACCCGGGCTGGCGTCGCCGGCGAATCCGGATACAAAGGCGAATCCGAGGATCATCAGCGGGATGACGACGGTGAATAGCTGGACCGAGATCAACACACCCTGGTTCGAGCCGTCGATCGCGTTATAACGCCTCACGACCGCGGCGACCGGACTCAATTCGCGCGCCGCCAGCAACCGCTGCCGACGTTCGGCGAGGCGTTGCTGCATCCGTTGGTGCTTGGTGTCTGAACTCATCGCAGGTGAGTCTAGAGCTGTTCTGCCAACGATGTTCCGCCAACGAATAGGGCGAGTGGTGGCGCCGTACTCCGCCGGAGTGGCGCCTCAGCCGGTCCGGACGGGAGAAGCTTTGAAACCGGCGTAGCAGAGGTAAAGTCCGGCCGCTCCCAAGACCGCCATGATGACGGCCAGGTTAGCTGTCCATCCGGTGCCGTTCCCGAGCGCGGAACCGGCGGCGGCGGTGTATCCGCCGGGGATGGCCATGAGCGCCACTCCCTTGAGCGTGGTCGCCCAGCCGAGTGCCGAGACCGTCGCGGCCGCCGCACCCCGCCAGCTCCGGTGAAGCGTGACGACGGTCAACCCCAGCGGCAGAACGAAAGCACCGGTGCACCACGACCACATGGGGTTCGCCTGGTAAGCGGCCAGCAATGCCCGCATCTGGCTCGGGTTCGCGACGGCTGTGGCGGCGACGACGACGAGGTAGGGCCCGAGGATGCGGGCGAAGGTTCGCGTTCGTTCGCCGGTCTGCAGCGCGGTGTTCATACGCCGATCCCACACTCAGCCGAGGCGCGTGACCAGTGCCCGAAGTCCCTGGCGAGCGGGGCCTTCGTCAGTTGTTGCCCAGTCCGGTCTTGATGGCGGCGTCTTGCTTCTGGCCGATCCCGGTCACGAAGTCCGGTGGCGCGAGCATGTCCTTCGGTCCGTCGAATTCCAGCGTCACGAAGGCCTTACCTTCGGTGAACAGCAACACCGTCACACCCTTGGACCCGTCCGGGGAGTTGCCGGACAGGGTCGTCCCGCCGGCGCCGACGGTGGACGCCTGCGACGTGGGGTTCTTGACGACGTCGGACTGCCCGCCCTTGGCCGCGTTCAACGCGTCCGTGGCCGCGGAAGGGTCCGCGAGGACCAGGACGGTGTCTTTGATGACGTGACTGCCGTCATCGTTGCTGAACGTCGCGGCGGCACCCGGCTGTCCTCCCGGGTTGGCCGTCGGCGGGCCACCCGTGAACGGGATAGGTGCATCGATATCGCTCGCCTGGATCAGCAGCCCTGCGTAGTCACCCGGTTGCCCGGACGTCGACGGGGTCGCCGCGGCGTCCGTGGTGCTCGTGGTCGGGGCGGCCGATCCGGACGCCGTTCCCGACGTCGAAGCGGATGCTGACGGGGGTGCCTTCGTGGAGGTCGCCGATCTGCCGGAGCATCCGGTCACCGCGACCGTCATCGCGGTCGCCATCACGACGCCCGCCGCGACAGTCTGCGAAACCCTCATCGGCTCGTACTCCCTCCACATCGGCGACTTACGTGGGCACTTTGGTCCTCCCGAACAGTACCTTCCCGAGATGCGGGCGAGCCGCGGCGGGAGGGGAGCGGCGTAGGAGCCGCGGTAGTGTCGGCTGGTGGTGACGGTGAACGACCCGGACCTGCTGGCCGGGCGCGGCGCGGTGATCTCCGGCGGCAGCCGCGGCATCGGGCGGGCCGTCGCCGAAATGCTGTCCAGCCTGGGCGCCGGCGTCGTCGTCAACGGCCGCGATGACGAGGCCGTCGACGAGACCGTCACCGCACTGCGTCACCTCGGAGGGCGAGCGACCGCGGTGGTCGGACCCGCCAACGAGGCGCACATCGCCCAGGCCCTGGTCGACGAGTGCGTCAGCGCGTTCGGGGCGCTGGACATCCTCGTCAACTGCGCGGGGATCGCCGAGCCGCCCGGCTCCTCGATCCTGACGATCTCCCCGGCGGACTTCGACCGGCTCATCGGCGCGCACCTCGGCACCGCGTTTCACACGTGCCGGGCGGCGGCGGAAGTGATGGCCCGACAGGGACACGGGGCGATCATCAACACCAGTTCGGTGGCGTTCCTCGGCGACTACGGCGGCACCGGCTATCCCGCGGGTAAGGGTGCCGTCAATGCGTTGACGCTGGCTCTCGCGGCTGAGCTCAAAGGCAGTGGTGTCCGGGCCAACGTCGTGTGCCCCGGTGCCAGGACGCGGCTGTCGTCGGGTGTGGAGTACGAAAACCACATCCGGGACCTCCACCGGCGGGGGCTGCTCGACGAGGTGGCGATGCATGCCTCGCTGGACAGCGCTCCCGCCGGCTTCGTGGCCCCCATTTACGCCTATCTCGCGAGCGACGTGTCGAGGGACGTGACCGGACGGATATTCGTCGCCGCGGGCGGCTTCGTCGGCAGCTTCGACCGGCCGACGCCGCGGGTGCTGGGGTACCGCGACCACCATGTCGCCGAGCCGTGGTCGATCGGCGAACTGCACCAGATGATCGGCGCGTCAGCGAAGTGAACGGACTGCCCCGGCGCCCCGCATCTAGAGGTGATTGGCGGTGAAATCGACGGCCTGATCGACCATTCCGGATTCCACGTACCGCCGATGCGCGGTGGGGTCGATGTTACCGCCGGCGCACACCGCATCGCCGGGGACGCACAACTCGATGGTCTTGGGCGCGTACAGCGGGCCGATGGTGACGGGTGGCTCGTTGATGATGCTCATGAATCGGGTGGACGGCTTGCCGAACAGCGCAACCGCGGCAACGTGATTGGCGACGGCCGAGGGCATCGGCTGGATCAATTGCGCCAGCTGCACACCCTCCGGCACGGCGTTCGCGGTGACGAAGCCGATCACCGCCGCGCCTTGGGAGTAGCCACCCAGCACCATCCTGGTCATGGGACAGGTCGCCGCCATGTGCTCGACATGAGCGCCCGCGTCGGTGACGCCGTCGACAGCCGTCGGGAAGTCGGTGTTCGCCGGATAGTTGACGGGATACACGCCGACGGTTCTGCTGCCGACATGCGCACGGAGCGCATCGACGAAGGTGTCACCTACGCGACCGACGCCGGGAGGTTCGGCGGTGCCGCGGGCGAACACCACCTCCACGTCGGGGCACGGGTCGGCCTTGGC
>Ga0164296_1003977_pt1 | contig 13646 bp, 13 predicted proteins | sample GEODES057metaG_FD_113533 | JGI IMG/M metagenome (GOLD analysis project Ga0164296, IMG submission 113533) | Dystrophic lake water microbial communities from Trout Bog Lake, Wisconsin, USA - GEODES057 metaG | ecosystem: Environmental > Aquatic > Freshwater > Lake | place: USA: Trout Bog Lake...
AATATAACAAGAGCTGCTTGAGTTTGAGTATTCATAGTTCCTATCGCATACTTTGCCAAAAGCAATCCCTTATTTACAAGTGCTTTTTGCACAGTCAATACTGCATCATTTGTTTGTCCAAGTGCAAAAGAATTTGATGTTGTTGGAAATGGAGGTGCATAAAATGCTGTAGGTGTTGGAGTCGGTGTTGGTGTACTACCTGTTGTTCCAACATGCGTCATACCTAAAGTACCAGCAACTCCTGTGCCAATTGTTGCAACTGCTGCAGTAGCTTTTTTGCTTGTTACTCCTTTTGAAATTGGTTTTAATGGAACTGGATACCTTGGCCTTACAATAGCCATAACATAAAGATATGGGCGATGCTCTCTGTAGCAACCTCCGCCATTTGCTGCTGCTTTTGTGTTTTGATCACCAGTATTAAAACCTATTGTAGTTAATCCATCTGCACTTGCTGCTTCTACAATTTCTACATGCTCTGCAACACCAGTTCCCCACGAAAAGAAAACAAGATCTCCAGGTTTTGCTTGATATTTATTTACAACTAATCCTTGACGTTGAAACCATTCTAGACCTGCAGGACAGTATGCAAAACCTTTTGGAGTTTGAGCTGCAACTAAACTAGATAGACCAACTTGTGCAAAACACCAACTGACTCCCATTGCACAATAAGATGCATTAGGTATTCCGTACCATATTCCATATGGATTTTCATTATTGGTGCCTTCAACGAAACCAATTTGACTACGAGCGACATTTAAAACATCCAGTGCTGTAGCCATGTTTAGTTACCTTCTTGTGGACCCTCGCCCTTTGCGTTCCGAGCGGTTCCCATTTTATCAGGAGCATTTAAAGTTCTATTTTGATCACGTGTTTTATTTCCACTTGCATCAGAAGCTGAATCAGATGCTTCTTTAGGATTTAAAACAAGAACGGTATCTCCACTAGCAATTGGAGGAAGGCCCTTACGTGCACGAACTTCATTAGGAAGAATAACCTGATCTTTAAGATAACGATCATCAATTCTTGATTGTGTCTCTTCATCTGTAAGTGCAAGTTCATTGAACCTAAGGACAAAAGCATCTGTAATTTCAGATATAATCTTATTAATCTTATACTCAAGCTCTTCTTGTCTTGGACGACATACTTGCTCTTTAAATGTTTTGTCAGCATCCTTAGCATTTGCCAAGGAAACGTTAGCTGGCATTCCGAGCTTTGATACAGGTACACGGTGTGCAAGCAAGATACGATCTCTATTTTCTACTGCATAATTTTTAAATGAAGAATCTTGTACGCCCGCTTCAATTGGCTCCATGTTAAATTCAACACGAGCATTTTCTCCATCTGAGGGTAGAGGAATATAGAGTGTTCTGTGGTTACGGCCACGGAGTCCCGTTTGAAAAAATTCAAGAAGCTTACGCTCTGCATCAGCAGTTAGTTTTGCTCCCTTAACAGTAATAATATATCTTGGAACAGCTTTGTTCTCAAAATAATCTAGATTAAAGCGTTGAGCAAATTCATCACCAGCAAGGGCATTCTTTGCAGACAAAATATCTGGAATACCATAATATGTATTCGATGGAGAAAATACTTTAAAGTGAATAACTTCATTTGGTTGTGGATCAGTTCCAATCTGGTCTGGAGTTTCGGTATCCCCGAAGTTTCTAAAAAATGTATAACGATTATAAACAACTTGAACGAACCCATCACGGTGACGGCGAATACGCATTGTTGTTGTAGGAATATGACCTAGGTAACCAATTTTTCCTTGAGCGGTGCGACCAACTTCAAGGTAAGCATTTCCAGTTGACTCTAAATCAATAAAAACCTTTTTCATATTTTCAAGAAAAGAATCATCAGAGTTCATGCTCTCTAAATAATTTCTTAGGTCTTCTTTTGCTGCTTCTAATTTTCCACGAAGTTTATCCAACTTTTTTGGATTCTCCATAGCCGTTTCAATCTTCTCTTTTGTTGCCCATGTTTCTTCAAACTTATATCCTAGGCCTACAACGTTTGCTGCTTTAGCATTAACTGCTGAGTGATGATAAGGAGAAACATCATAAAGTTGTGCCAAATACATCACGTTGTATGGAGGCTGAACAATTTGAAAAAGGGAATATCCTGTTAAATCAAGTGGATCAAGCTTTTTAGACTTTGCATCTTTTTGGCCAGTAAAAGACTTCTCAAGTCTATTTGCTCTACGACGAAGATTGTCATTTATGCCTTCAGACTTTTTAATATCCGCCCAAGTTACATTAAATGGGTCATCAAAAGTCTCTTCCGATTTGGAGACAAGGTTAAAATCTTCACCAGTATAGACTCTTTGTGTGCCGTCCTGATCGTCATCTTCTGCAACTTCTAATCTAGCCAAGTTCCATCTCCCTCATATCTCTAACGTACTCCATCATTGCTGGCATGTCCAGAGGATCTGGAACCAAGCCCATCTGTGCACGAGCCTTCTGTTCTTCTAGTTCCTCGTCAGTTATTCTTCTATGTCCTGAAAAAAATAAAGGATGGCCTTCTTCTAGGCCAAGTTCTTGTGCAGCTTTCTTAAGCTTTTTAATCTGACTAATGTCGCCACGAACTGAAGGAATATTTAATGTATTGTCATCTTCATCTCTTACAATTGAGCCATCTGGCATCTGCCAAACATATATGCCCCAGTTAACTTCGTCTACAGGTGTCGCTTTCATAATTAAATTCTACCATGTAACCGCCATAAAGCCCAAAAAATTAACTTTCGACTTCCACTTCTTCCCATTTATAGGTGTTTACTCTACGCCATTTGCCATAAAGATTGGGTTTTGGTGAACCAATATATTGCTGTCCAGTTTCCATATCAATCAAAAGCCATTTTTCAGGACATTTTGTGTGTATAGTTAAATCAACAGCCTCTTCAAACTCTTCAGCCTCTCCACCATTTACAAGATTTCTCATGCTTTTTCCTCCAAAATAAGCTCTTTTACCATCTGATGTATCCCAGAAATATTGTTATCTCCAGAAAGGTATGAGATTAGTATATCAGTAACTCCTAAATCATAGTACTTTTTGATTTCTGCCTTAACCGTTTCTTTTGTTCCATATATAGTCCAGCGAAGATCGTCTCCTTTTTTATGACCATCCACCCCATGATCACTTACAAAGCTTAAAGCTTCTTCATCAGAATCTCTGATAACTACTGAAAATTCAACCATTTGCTTATCGCTGATTATTTTATTTTCACGAACATAATACTCTTTGTATAAAGTTCCAGCAGACAGATTTATAGCGTTGAATTCTTTGCAAAGCTCTTTTGTTCTATCAGAATGTCCACCCATAATTAACTCTGGAAAATAATTTTTAATAGCTAATTTTTTAAAGTTATTTAACCACTGCTTGGTATATTCACGTCTTTTTTCATTGTTATCAATTAAATCTCTGATAAAAACTATATCTTCTAGACTAGATTCGCCTTGTTGCAAATCCCCCGAACAAACATTTATAATTAATTTATCAGGAAAAACTTCGTTATAAATTTTACAAATCATAGCCATATACTCTGGACTTATGGCATAAGTCCTCATTGCAATCATATACTTTAATTTTTGTGAATTAGAAGCTGCACCAAAGGAGGGTAGGAGCATGTCATGTGTTTTAGAGTGATATGTTAGTAAAACAGAGTAATAGCCTGCATCTTCAAGATCTGATGACAATGATATTAGTTCTGGTACCGATATATTGGTTCTATAAAACCAGTGAAACCTCATAGCAATTATTATTCAGGAATCATATCGCTAAAAAATGCTTTTGCTAGTTCTTCACCCTCTAAACCAGATTCTTGATACATCTTAAGTTTCTCTTGGGTAAATTGTGGGTTTGGCTTTAGAGGCACCATCCAAGCATCAATTTCTTCTTTGGTTTTATTTCCAATTTGCTCGTAGTATTCTGGTGTTCCATAAGAATAAAATGTTCCTGGATTATCTTCAGCTTTTAATGAAAAATTAGAGAAAACATATCTTGTTCCGCTTGTAACATCACGCACTCCATGCCCATATGGATCAAAAGCACTATGGATTACAATATCGCCTTTTTCTGGCTTATATTCAAAACAACCACCTTGAGAATTGCCCTCACCCTTTACAGTTCCATCTGGATTAATTGATGGGTAAAAAATTTCTCCCCCTTCAAAATCACCTAGGTAAGCACAAACTCCATAATCTAGTTCGCAGCATGTACTCCACAAATCATTTTGAGATAAAAGATGACATTGGCCTTTTCCTGGGCTATCTGAATGAATAAACATTCCCTTGTCCCCTGGCCTTACACGGAGATAAACATTTTGTGGGTGAATAATCCATCCTGGACCAATCAGGTTGCTCATGAACTCCCAAAGCTCTATAGTTCCATCAACGCAAGGAGCCATCTTTTCTGTGTACCAACTCATAAGTCCTTGATCATACTTTGGGTTTTCTTCTGGCAAAGCCTTAAGTCCTGATTCAATTTTTTCAATCAGCTCTTTAGGAATTATATTTTTAAATATAAAAATACCAGATTTTGTTCCGTAAGCATCTACATATGGAGATACATTTAAGCAGTCTGGACGATCATAAAAATTCATGTTTGCTCCTTAACTATGCCTAAATTATATCACAAATTTGTTATAGATTAAATTTTCCAAACAGATGACGTAGCCATGTATCTATCACCACTTAAAATAGGCTTTACTTCGTGTATAAAGGGTGTTTGAGAGGGGAACATGATAAGACTACCCTTCTTTGGCTTAATGGTTATATTGTGGTCTGGAAAGCTTATTTCCCCACCCTCATAATCATCATTAAGATAGCAAACCAGAGAAAATGCTAGATCGGTATTTCCGTCATAACCATCTGCATGTGGACCCATATTTGCACCGACTTGCCACTTTCTAACGGAGATGTTATTTACATCTAGGTTGTATAAGCTTTTGTCCAGTACATGTGAATCCATGTATCTTGTATAACACATGTCAAAAGCCATTTCTAAACTATTATAGATATACAAAACTCTTTGATCTGTTTTTTCATCACCTGTCCCAGATTTTGATTCAGATCTAGATAAATTTTTAATTGCACCATAGACAAGGCTTTGATTATCACTTGCAACCCAAGGTTGCCAAGGAGATACTGCTTTATGAGACAATGTATTTGAATCTATATCATTAATAAAGCCAACTAGTTCATGGGGATAGCTTATGGCATTGTCCCAATACCAGATATCTGGATGTGGCATATCAAGGTCAAACATTATGTACTGCTCTTTACCGCCTGAAAATTTTTCGTTCATCTTACTTCTTCCTCTAATATCTTATTGCCATCTGGGGTTAATCTCTTTCCTTCTTCACGAATTCCCGACCATTCTACAGCTTGTTCTGCTTGCATCGCTCTAACCTCAGCTAGCTCTTTTGCCCAAGCATCTCTGGTCTCTTGATCATAATCTGATTCTTCACGATCATCAAAAAAAGAACCAATTGTGTATCGGTTAGATTTTCTAACAACCTTTACTTCATGCATATTTTTATGACCACCGTGAAATGCAGCTAGCATTCCAGTTTTTGGAGCAACTGTTAAATCATGCTCTGGAAAAGAAAGTTCCCCACCCTCAAAATCATCATTTAAATACAAAAATGCTGCATACCTACTTCTCGTAAATGCTCCCAACACTCCTTCGTTTGAGCTGTTGTCAGAGTGCAAAGGTGCAAATGCTCCAGGTTCCCATTTTTGAGAATGAAAGCTTATTCTTGAAAGCTTATGTTCTGGAACACCAGCTACTTCTGCGACCACATCTCTAAATCTTTGGTATAAGTTGGAAAACCAATTTGATGGCAACCCAAACTCAGCCAATATTGGGTCGTTATCTTCTGGATATCCTGAAGAATAAGACTCGTAAAAAGAAATAGGCTTCCAAAAATCTGGGCGTATCTCATTCAACTTATTCAAAAGCTTAATAGTTTTTTCAGCTTCTTCTTCTGTAATAAAGTTTTCAACAAAAACTAACTGCTCTACTTCTTTTTTATTATCCATTTAATTTAGCCAATTTCTCTTCTCTTATCTTTTGAGCTTCATCAAAAGTAATTCGGTTTCCATTACTTAGGTAGATGGCGTTATGGTCATCTTCTTTTTCAATTCTTTCAAATTCTTTTTTAGCCCATCGGTAAGCACCCATGGATCTTTGATTCTCTAGCCATTCCGCTGAGCCTTCATAATTTGTCATTACAAAGTTTCTAACAAAGAATTTATTTCCATCAAATATCTTCTTAACTCCATGATAATATGGGTCAGTTGATGGAAATACAACTATATCTCCTGCCTCAGGCTTATAATTGATAATTTCTCCATCAATAAAGAACTCTAGGTCTCCACCGCCATAATTATCATTAATATAAAATGTACATGTAGTATGGAATTTAGGTCCAGGCATATCTCTCTGAGAAATTATATAGTCAACATGATATTGCATAGTCATATTATTAATAAGTTCATCAATCTGATCAAAATACTTACAGTAAGAATGACCGCTGAAATATGCATCTTCTGGAAAATCAACACCAGTATGCTTTTTATAATGAGATATAGCTTTATTATAAGCAAGGTTTATTTCTTCTACAAAAGCTTTTTCTTCATTAAAAACATCATCCTTAGGAGATTCATTTAGTTCATCCCCCCATTTTGCTTGACTATAAGTTCCAAAGGTTGCCCAAGGAGTCCATTTATTCAGATAATATTGACCGCTTGTATCTGCTTCCGACCTTACCATAATCTCATAGCTTTTCTTCGGATCAGCAAGCATATTTTTGTAAACCAAAACATTTGGATAGATTTCATTAAAAATCAAATCGTCAGTATTGTGATCTAACTCTACCTTAAGCATTATCATCCTCTTTCTTAAAGAGCTTTTTGTACTCTGGATTATCAAATCCACCGATATATCCTTCTGGAGGCTGCTTATCTCCTGTATGAGCCATTATAGTCCAAAAGAACGGGGAAGTGAATCTATTTCCAGACTTAACTGGTCTTACACCATGAGCATAGAATTTATCTCCTGGAAAGAAATATGCTGCTCTTGGTTTTGGCTTAAATTCAATTCCATGTTGGGGAAAATAAAGTTCTCCACCTTCATAGTCATCATTAAAATAAAATAGTCCAGCTATGTCATACCAAGGAAAATCATTTGGTCGTCCACGCTCATCTCCAATATGAAATTCTTTATCTGCGTGAGGTTCTTGTCTGGCTCCTACTGGCCATCTTACAATAGCTGGTCCAGTTGCTTGAACATCAACATTGAAAAACTTATCAACCTCAATTTTCAAACGATCAATCAATGAATATATAAGATTTAGTATAGATGGATCAGAAGCCATTAAAGAGTTGTATGTACAAACACGATCTTCCCATACAGTATGATCATACAAAACAAGACCATCTTCGTCAACATGAGTTTCTGTTATGTCCCAAATTTTGTTGTTTAATGCAAAACGCATTAAGCTTTCTTGTTCTTTTTCTGTGATGAAGTCTTTTAATTCTACAATATTATCAATCGTTTCACCAAAAAATCCAGATGGGGTTATTGATTTAGGAGAATTTCCTTTATTCCAGCTATTTGACAATTCCACGTTTTTCTTCCTTCTGTTAAATTAATTATATCACGAACATTATTCTATTACGCTTAGCCTTACAGCTTTAACCTGATGCTCACCAAGCTTGTTTCCTTTATGGTCTACAGCATCACGATAGAAATTTGTCCACTTTCCAGTCCGATTTATTTCATAAATTGTGTTTGAATAATCATCCATATCTGTAGACTGTGGTTTTTTCTGATGCATTGGTAAAATTTGTATTTCGGACCCTTGAAGATCTGATAAATCAATTGGCAAAATTGCGATCACTGGGGTATTTGCAGGGATGGTAATCTCAACATTAGGCTTTGTTATTATCCATGCACATGGAAGTTCACCAGAATAAAAAGATGTTGACATTATAGTTGAAAAAGGGGTAATTCCATCTCTTGGATAATTTGGAACAGGCATTGATAAAATACTAATGTTTCCTTCTGTTTCAAAGCTTATTCCAGTATTAAAGCTAATAGTGGCATTAGCTCTCCCTGTTGTTACATACTTTTCTCCCGCCAAAACCTTAACGTGTTCTGGTGAAGAATCATTTATTCCATCCCAAATAAATGTAATATCTTCTGGAAATGAAATTCCCCAACCTAGCTGATTGGTAAGTCCGACTGGAAAGCACTTGTACGCATGTCCCTCGTAAGTATTATCCATCCATTCTCTTTTTACAGAAAGCTGAGAAATATTACCAAAGCCTTCTCTTTTAAATGCTTTTATTTTGTGCATCACGAACCCATTTTTCACGCATCTGCATAAACTCATTATTATGAGCATGATCATTATAATCAAGCATGGTAACAATAGAATACTTAGTTCCTTCTGTTACTGGCAATGCAACATGCGAGAACAAAAATGTTGATGGGAAAATATAAAGATCTCCAGCTTCAGGTTGAATTTCTAGGTCTAGCTTTGGAAACTTAAGACCACCGCCAACATATTCTGCATTAGGGTATCCAACCAAAGACACGGTTGCACTATATGAGTATCCATGATCTGCATGCTCTTGAAAGTGTTGACCTGGACCATACTTGATAAAATTCATTACTTCCCAGTAATCCATCTTGCAACTATACATTGTGCAATAATCATTTACAGCATCAATCTGTGCCATATAAGCATCTTTCCATATATCGTTTAATGTTTGAAAATCTGGATACTGAAGCATTCGTGGATCTTTAATTTCACCAATCTTAAAATCAACGCAATCTCTATAGCTTGGTCTTTTTTCCATATAACCTACAGTTGCATCTGACCATTGAAATTGTGAGTGATTGTTTTTAATTAAATTTTCTACACGATCAATAATATTTAAATCTTCTTTAAATACATTTTTATAAACCCAAAGTCCTGGGAAAAGCATCTCTTTAGAGGAATAACTCATTATAAACCCTATCTATTAGTACAATGATTATAACATGATTGCATCCATAATGTCGAATTACATTATGGATGCAATGTTTAATTATTTTGTTGGATATGCGTTGTAGGCTAGAATTCCGTCTGCAACAATCAAGCCGTGAGGTGATCTAATATAGTCATAAACTATAGTTTCTTCTTCAACTAGCTCTTTGCTGAAGATATTTACAAGAGAAGCATCTCCATCTTGATCATACGTAACTAGCTTATCATCATTTTTGATATCAGATATTGATGTTAGCAAATACTTTCCATCTCTTACTATCAACAAATCTTCTGTTACCGAGAATCTTTGATTATTATTAATAATGTAAGTTTCTGTTTGTGGAGTAACAGTTATCTCTGTAATTGTAGACTCAACTAATCTACTGTTTACTAGGCCGTCCGCAGACCATCCCGACAAATCTTCTGGTCCACTAGCAAGTGGGAGAGAATCGAACACTCTTGTTAGAAGTACATCATCTAGAGTAATGTCTTTTGCTTTTTTATACCCAGCAGTTGTAAGAACATTTGTATTTTGTTCAATACAGAATCCTGGCGGAGCAAAGAAGTGTGGCGGACTAAAGAAGCTTGGAGGTGCAAAGAATCCTGGAGGACTAAAGAAGCTTGGCGGAGCAAAGAATCCTGGAGGAGCAAAGAATGCTGGAGGTGCAAAGAATCCTGGAGGAGCAAAGAAGCTTGGCGGAGCAAAGAATCCTGGAGGGAAGGATGGGGGGAAGAACGGCGGGAAGAATGGTGGGAAGAATGGTGGAAAGAATGGTGCTTGCGTAGTTACAGAACCAGAAGCACTTGATGTAACCGATGTTCCGTTAGCATTAATTGCTTTAACAGTATATGTATCTGTATTTCCCGCTGATTCAGTAAAGTTATAAGGAGAAGATGTTACTCCAGTTGCTGTTCCATTAGAACTTGAAATAACATTGTAGCTGGAAATTGCTTTTCCGCCATTATCTGGTGCTGTCCAAGAAATTGTGTCATACAACACATTTGCTGTGGCAGATACGCTTGTTGGAACTCCTGGAACTGTTGTTGGAGTTACAGAAGTGGAACCAGAAGTTGAAGAAACTCCATTTGCATTTGATGCAGTTACAGTAAATGAATAACTTGTTCCTCCAGACATACCAGAAACTGTGATAGGGGAAGAAGACCCAGATGCAGTTTGTGAACCACTTGAAGTAACTGTATATGTCACAGTTTTTCCTCCAGTGGCACCTACTGTAAACGATACTATTGCTTGAGCATTTCCCCAAGCTACATTTGTTCCAACGTCGGATGCAGTTCCAATTGTTGGTGCTTGTGGAACAGTAGTGAATGTTTTTGATGTTGTAGTTGCTGCTGGACCTGTAAATACTTGACCCAAAGAGCTTCCAGAAATTGAAGCATTGCCGCTGTTATAACCTGATTTTGTAGTCGTAACGGTTACTGTTGCATTTTGACTATAGCTTAATCCAGAAACTGTAACTACGGAACCAGAAAGTGTTGCTGTTCCAGATGTTGTTGATATCGAATAAGACTGGGAAGAATTATAGTTTGTTATTGTAAAACTAAAACTTCCTGTAGCTGAAGTAGTGTTTGAAAAAGTTGGTGTTGCTAAGGTAGCAGTTAACGCTGATCCTGTTATTCCTCCTGGCGTAGAAGTATATCCAGACTCCGCTTCATTAATTGTCACAGTTGCAGACTGGCTAGATGTCAGACCAGTCACTAAGAAAGATGAGCCACTTACAGTTACTGTTCCTGCTGTTGTTGTAGCAGAATAAGTTTCTGTTCCATCAGAGTTTGTAATTGAAAAAGAAAAACCATCTGATGTTTGTGTTATAGAACTAAATACTGGTGAAGCCAAATAAAATGTTGGCGGACTAAAGAAGCTTGGCGGAGCAAAGAATCCTGGAGGAGCAAAGAATGCTGGAGGTGCAAAGAATCCTGGAGGAGCAAAGAATGCTGGAGGAAAGAATGGTGGAGCTACTGGAGCTGGAATTGGAGGAGTTCCACCAAATCCTGGTGGAATAAAAAATGCTGGAGGTGAAAATACTGGTGCTGGAATTGGAGGAGCACCATTGGCAACTGGTGACGGGATTGGAGGAGTAGCCATTTAAATCACCAACCTTTCTAATAAACTAATTATATCATTATTTTTTTATTAAGCGTAAGAGTTTGCAACAATACTGAATGTATAGGCAGTATTTGAAGCTAGTCCTTCAAACAGATAAGATGTTGCTGGGGCAGTAACTGTAGCTGTATATGTTGCTGGAGAAGAGGTTATTGTATATGAAGATATAGGAAGATTATTATTATCAACCCATGACAACTGAGCTGCTGCACCTATTCCCGCTGCACCTGCCTGAGATGAGGCTGCTGAAGCCAAATATGGTCTATTTGTGCCTACATCTGTAGCTGTAAAAGAAGAAACCGCAATTGGGTTGACTTCTTCACCTTGTCCTGCATTAATAGCATGTTTTGCCATTTTATTTCTCCTTTTTTATTAAGCTGAAAGATCTCCGTATAGAATCCATAATGTTGCATTTACCTTCATAGCTGTTGCAACAGAATTTGTAGCTCTTAGCTTTAATCCTGGTGTTCCAACAATTGAAGCTCCTGCTGCTGTTCCAGAACCAGAAACAGCTATAACTCCAAGAGTTCCAGTATTTTGCCAGAAGTTAACAGAAGTTCCTACTGGACAACCTGCATCAGTAATTGTATAAGTTGTTCCGCCAGTAATTGGTATGAATGCATCCCTATATGTAAGTGGACTTACATTTGAAGCCGTTGTTAGTGGTGATGCAATCTGTGTCAAAGATGCTACACCTGCTGTTGTTTGAGATGTTCCATCTGCAAAAGTTACATTTCCAGTTCCAGTCAAAGTTACGTTTCCAGTTATAGTACCTGAAATTGTTGGGCTTGAAATAGTAGGTGTTGTCAAAGATGGAGATGTTGCGAACACCGAGCTTCCACTACCTGTTGCATTTGAAGAGCCATCCCAGAATACATTCCAAGAAGTGGCTGAATCAGATGCAGTTGATAATACTGTTGCAATTATTCCTTGTCCAGCACCAAGTGTGGCCAAAGTTGCACCAGTAGATGTATTAATTGTGATTGATGCATTTGTTCCTAGGTGTGTAATATTTGTAATATCAAAATATTCACCAGCAACTAATCCCGTTGCGTTTGGAAGGACAACTGTGTGACTTGTATAAGATGCATTAGCAGTTAGATAAATTTGCTGATTTGAACCTTGTGAAAGGGTTGTAGTTCCACCATTTACCTGAACTTGTGTTATACCAGCAATAAAGTTGTTGAATGATGGCAATGTTAGGGTTTTATTGGTAAGTGTTTGTGTTCCAGTAAGTGTTGCTACTACTGATGTATCAATAGCTGCTGTTACTGCTGAAGAACCAACATAAGAAGATCCCGTCAATCCTGTTCCCAATGTCAAAGCATTTGGATTTACAGCTGTTATTGTAATATTTCCAGAACCGTCAAAATTTGTACCATTAATTGTTACTGGAGTTGTTAACTTACCAGCAGTGGTTGCAGTTGATGCATTGCCAGTAAGTGATCCAGTAAAGGATGTTGATGTTACAGAAGACAATCCAGCAAGTGAAGTTACTGTTGCTCCAGAAGCAATCGAAGTTGATCCGATTGTAGGTGCGTTATAACCAGAAACTGATGCCCATGAAAGGTTACCATTTCCATCAGTTGTAAGATATTTACCAGAATTAGAAGATTGTGATGGTAGCAATGCGTTTGCAGCAGCTGCTGCTGTAGTTGCACCAGTTCCGCCGTTTGCTATTGCTAACGTTGTTCCATTCCATACACCAGAAGTAATCGTTCCTACAGAAGTAAGACTTGATCCAGTTACAGTGGAATTAAGTGAATTTCCAATCAAGGTTCCTGCTGCTGCAGTTACAGTTGCTGAAGAACCTAGGGCTATTGATGTTCCATTAACAGTAATGCTTGAATTAGTTAATCCTGAATTTGGAATTGTTGCTACTGAACTGATTACACCAGAAGAAGATGTTGTTACATATCCAGCGGTTGTAAGAGGAAGAGTAACTGTTCCTGTGAATGTTGGAGATGCTGTTGTTGCAATGCCCGTTACTGCACCTGTTAAACCATTTACGCTAAGTACGCCAGTGTTAGCAATTGTTACTGCTCCTGAACCATCAAATGATGATCCTGAAAGTCCCGTTCCAATTGTCAAGGCATTTGTAGTAGATGCTTTTACAGTAATTGCTGCAGAACCATCAAAATTTACACCATTAATCGCACGAGGTGTTGCAAGGGTGGTAGCTGTAGAAGCATTACCAGTTACGTTACCTGTAAGGGCACCAGTAAATCCTGTTGATGTTACAGATGTAAGACCAGCCAAAGTTGTTGATGAAGCTCCAAGAGCAATATTGGTTGTACCAACAGTTACACTTGAGTTTGAAAGCTTGCTATTTGCAATCGAACCTGCAAGCATTGTATTTGTAACAGTTGCTGTATCTGCTTGAGTTACTGCAGTACCTGAAATTTTTGTTTTAGCAATTGCAGCAGATGCATTAATGTCTGCATCAACAATTGTTCCATCTGCAATCATTGTAGATGTTACTGTACCTGTATC